>PJUL01000336.1_pt1 | contig 37008 bp, 33 predicted proteins | sample 1512221 | NCBI WGS metagenome assembly PJUL01 (sample SAMN08177667, study PRJNA422409) | Feces metagenome, whole genome shotgun sequencing project.
CATCATGAGCCGCGCCGACAAGTTTGGCCTGGCGCAGCTGCACCAATTGCGCGGGCGTGTGGGCCGCAGCCACCACCAGGCGTACGCCTACCTGATGGTGCCCGACGTGGATGGTCTGACCAAGCAGGCGCAGCAGCGGCTCGAAGCCATTCAGCAGATGGAGGAACTGGGCAGCGGCTTCTACCTGGCCATGCACGACCTGGAGATCCGTGGTGCGGGCGAGGTGCTGGGCGAGAACCAGAGCGGCAACATGCTCGAAGTGGGCTTCCAGCTCTACAACGAGATGCTGAACGAGGCCGTCAAGGCGCTCAAAGCCGGCAAGGAGCCGGACCTGCTCTCGCCTCTGTCGGTCACCACCGACATCAACCTGCACGCCCCCGCTCTGCTGCCCGACGACTACTGCGGCGACGTGCACCTGCGCCTGTCGTTCTACAAGAAGCTGGCCACGGCCAAGACCCCCGACCAGATCGACGGCCTGCTCGAAGAGATCGTGGACCGCTTTGGCAAACTGCCGCCGCAGGCCCAGACGTTGATCGACGTGCACCGCCTGCGCGTTCTGAGCCAGCCTTACGGCGTGGTGAAGGTGGATGCCGCCCCCGGCGTGATCAACATCACCTTCAAGCCCCAGCCGCCCATCGACCCGATGCGCATCATCGAGCTGATCCAGAAGAACAAGCACATCAAGCTGGCGGGCAACGAGAAGCTGCGCATCGAGCGCGAGTTGAAGGATCCGAAGGACCGGGCGCAGATGGTGCGGGACGTGCTGCGCAACCTGGGGCAGCCGCTGGTGGCTGCCTGAGCCCCTACATCTGAGATTTTTTTGATCGAAATTGGCCTCTAGCGCTTATCCATCAAGAGCTAGCAGCTATAAAAATCGAAGTAATCGCCATGTGGATCGAAGTGCTTTTGGCCCTGGTCGCGCTGGCTGTGGCGCTGGCAGCGCGCCCGTGGCGCATGCTGGCGGGCCAACCGCCGCTCGCCCACGAAAAACATGGCGCGCCCGCGCCGCTGTGGACGCCATTGCTGGCCACGCTGGTGCTGATGCCCTGGCTGTGGGCGCTGCCCACGCTGCACCACATGCCGCTGCAACTGCAGTGGTCGGGCGCCTGTCTGGTGCTGCTGATGCTGGGCTGGCCACTGGCCGTGCCCACCTTGCTGTCGGTGGGCGGCATCGCCGCACTGCTCTCCCCCAGCCTGGCGTGGCCCGATGCACTGGGCATGGCGGTCTGGCAGGGCGTGGTGCCCGCCACATTGGCGCTGCTGCTGGGTGTGGCGTTGCGGCGCCTCTCCGGCGCGCAGGCGCTGGCGGGGGTGCGGGCGTTTGTATATGTGCTGGGCCGTGGCTTCTTCGGCACGGCGGTCTGTCTGTTTGCTGCAGGCACGCTGTCGCAATGGAGCGGCCACACCTTGCCGGGCGTGGGCGATGAGCTTTCGCTGATAGCGCGCTGGCTGATGGCGTGGGGCGACGCCGTGGTCACAGGCATGCTGTGTGCAGTGTTTGTGGCTTTCAAGCCGGAATGGCTGGCCACCTGGTCAGACGATGTGTACCTGCATGGCAAGAAGCTGTGAATTTCTGATGGCCGCTCTATCGACCGCCGTGCGCACGCCGTTCAATGTGGCCCACGGCGCCCATCAGTTGCATGGCGGCATCTGGGGCCCCACGGCGGACACCATGCCGCGCCTGCTGTCGCTGCATGGCGGCGGCGTGGCCACCGACCACCGGCGCGTGGACTATCTGCTGCAGCCCCTGGCCGCCCAAGGGTTTGCCGCAGCGGCCTTTGACTGCGTGGGGCACGGCGCCACAGGCGGCAGCCTCATGGGCTCCAGCCTGGCTGACCGCCACGCCCAGGCGACAACGGTCGCAGAGCACCTTGGCTTCGGCTACACACACCGGCCTCTGGCATTGATGGGCACCAGCATGGGTGGCCACACAGCCTGCCAGCTGCTGGATTCGCTGCAGCCGCGCGCCCTGGTGTTGTTTTGCCCAGCGGCCTATACCGCTGCGGCAGAGCACCAGCCCTTCGGCCCGGCCTTTCAGCAAACGCTGCGCGCCACCACGGATTTTGCCGATGCCCCCGCCTGGGCCGCACTGCGGCGCTTTCGCGGCCGGCTGCTGCTGGTCTGGGGCACCGAAGACGCCGTGATCCCGCCCGCCGTGGTGCAGGGCTACAGCGATGCAGCCAGGTCCGCACGCAGCGTGGATATGGTGCGGCTGCCCGGGGTGGGCCACGCATTGCATGTCTGGCTGCAGGCGCAGCCGGTGCCAGCGATGGCGCTGCAGCAGCGCATTGCCACGCTGCTGGCCGCGGCAGATCGGGACTGAGCCACATCCCACGGCATGGGGCCACGGCCTCTACTTGCTTACGGGCACGAGACTTGCTGGCACTACACGGCCCGCGCAACCGCGCAGTCAAGACAGGAGATTTCCCATGCATCCACGGCGTCTATTCCTCTCCCTGGCTGGCACAGCGCTGGCCGCCTGGGGCACCAGCCCCGCCATGGCGCAAGTCGCCGCAGGCAGCGCCTCCTACCCAGACCGTGCCGTCAAGGTCATCGTGGCTTTGCCAGCCGGTGGCAGCGCCGACATGATCGCGCGCGTGGTCACGCAAAAGATGTCGGCAGAACTGGGCCAGCCGTTTGTGGTGGACAACAAGGCGGGGGCCTCAGGCCAGATTGGCACGCCCCTGGTGTCGCGCGCCGCGCCGGACGGCTACACGCTCATGGTCTCGCCCGCCTCGTTCCTGACCACCAACAAGAGCATCTTCAAGACCCTGCCCTACGACCCCGAAGCCGACTTCGTGCCCATCACCAAGTTCGTGAATCAGCCCATGGTGCTGGTGGTCAAGGACAAACAGAAATTTCCTACCGTCGCGGCCGTCATCGCCGCCGCGAAGGCCGCACCGGGCCGGCTGACCTATGCCTCGTCGGGCGACGGCAGCCCGCAGCACTTGGCCGGCCTCATGTTCACCACCCGCACCAAGACCGATCTGCTGCACGTGCCCTACAAAGGCGGCGCCCCGGCCATCAACGACGCCCTGGCGGGCACGGTGGACATGCTATTCGCCGTGCTGCCCGAAGCGCTGCCGCACATCCAGTCCGGCAAGCTGCATGCACTGGGGTTGATGGCTGCTCAACGCACAAGCACCCTTGCGCAGACACCCACGATGACCGAGGCCGGAGCGCCCGAGATGAACCTCTCGGCCTGGGTGGGGCTGCTCGCGCCGGCCAAGACGCCGCAACCCGTCGTCGAACGGCTGCAACGCGCAGCCCATGCCGCGCTGGCAGACCCTGAAACCAAAGCCAAGCTGGCGGCCAGCGGCATGGAAGTGGCGCCTGGCACCGGCCAGCAGCTTCGGGACACCATCACCCAGGAGATCAAGGTCCATGCCGAGTTGGTTAAAGCGGCAGGTCTGGTGCCCCAGTAGACGCTGGCCGTAGCGCGTGGGGCACGGTGGCTGGCGGATAAAGGATGGCGGACGGCGAGACCGGCAGCAGTCAGCTAAGCCGCCCAAACCTGCGCGATGTGCTGCTCGAATTCTTCACTCGGTGCAGGGCGCCCGAAAAGATAGCCCTGGTAGTGCGTGCAACCGTATTGGTGCAGCAGGTCACGCTGCGCCTGCGTTTCCACACCTTCTGCAATCACTTGCAGGCCCAGCCCCTGGCTCAGCGCGATGACGGCACGCACGATGGAAGCGTCGCTGGCATTGGTGGTCACGTCGCGCACGAAAGACTGGTCGATCTTCAGTTGATCGAGCGGCATGCGCTTGAGATAGCTCAATGATGAAAAGCCGGTGCCGAAATCGTCCAGCGAGAAACTGATGCCCATGGCCTTGAGCGCCTGCATGCGGCACACCACTTCGTCCACGTCGTGCGCCAAAACACTCTCGGTCAGCTCCAGCTTCAAACGCTGCGGGTTGGCGCCCGTGGCAAACAGAATGCGCTGCACGCTCTGCACATAGTCGGGCTGGCTGAACTCCTTGGCGCTCACGTTCACGGCCAGCACGCGATGGCCCTTGCCGGGCTGGTTTTCCCAGGCGCGTAGTTGTTTGCACGCGGTCTCCACCACCCACAGGCCGATGGGCACGATCAACCCCGTCTGCTCGGCCAGCGGAATGAAGCGCGCGGGCGAGACCATGCCCTGCACCGGGTGGCGCCAGCGCACCAGCATCTCGGCGCCCATGAGGCCTGTGGCCATGTCGATCTGCGGCTGGTAGAACGCCACGAGCTGGCTGGGGATGGCGCTTTGGAGCGCGGTCTCGAACGCCACGCGTTCGTACAGCGCATCCTGCATGCGCTGGTCAAACATCACCGCCTGGTTCTTGCCCCGCTTCTTGGCCTCCAGCATGGCCAGTTCGGTGTGTTTGAGCACTTCGTCCACCGTCACCGATTCGTCCCCCACCAGCGCAACGCCGACCGAAACATGGCAGTGGTAGTCGCCGTCGTCGAGCATGAACGGCGATTCAAACTCCGCCAAAGCCATCTGTGCAACGCTGTCAGCGCGTTGCAGCACGTCGGCGCGGTCGGTGCCCTGGTTTTCCATCAGCACCAGAAACTCGTCGCCCCCAGGCCGTGCCAGCAGTGCGCCCGAGTCCTCGATGCGCCGCAGGCGCTGCCCCACGGCAATCAACAGCTGATCGCCCACATGGTGGCCGCGAACGTTGTTGAGGATGGAAAAATTGTCGAGATTGATCAGCAACAGCACGCCGTACACATGCTGGCTGGCGGCACGGTCGATCACCTGCTGCAGCCGGTGCAAAACCTCGGTGCGGTTGAAGAGGCCCGTGAGGCGGTCGCGATGCACCAGGGGGTCCATGGCCTCGCCCAGCACGCTGGTTTCGTACTGCGCGCGCGGCGTGGGCTGGCCTGGCTGCCAGGGCACTTCGGCCGTGTGGCCCTTCACCGCATCTGCGAGTTGCACGATGGGCCGCACCATGCGCCCAGCGATGAGCCATGAGACCCAGGCAAACACAGCCGCCACCATGGCCGTGAACAGGAGCATCAGTGTGCGCGCCTCGCGAATGGGCGCGAAAGCCCGATGGGCGTCTTCGCGCACCACCACTGTCCAGCCGGGGCCATACGATGCGGAGCCAATGGCCACATCCTGCGTGGCCACGAGAAAGCTCTCGTCGGCCTCCACCGAACGCAGGTTGGAAGGCTGCCGGTTGCGATCCGTGTTGAAGTTCAGCAGCCATTCGCCGCTGCGGTTGGCAATGAGGACCTCGATGTCGGTCTTCTTGCGGCGCTTGGCCACGGAAGAGGACACCACCTCATAAACCCAGTCCCAATAAAGATGCCCCCCCAGCACGCCTTTGATGGTGCCCGTGTTGTCTTTCACAGGCGCGGCCACATCCAGAAAACGCAGGGGCTCTCCATCCGGCCGCGCCGCCAAAAAGCGCGCCAACAGCACGGCATCGTGCGGATCGCCCACAAAGTTGTCCATCAGCCCCGCAGAGAACCAAGGCCGGGGCGAAACGTTCTGGCCTTTGAGCAGGCCAGATGACGAGGACTGAACCACGCCCCGGTCGTCGGCCAGCCCGATCCAGGCATAAACGGCCTGACGGCTCTTGAGACCGTCCATCACGTCTTGCACAGCATCCATCTGCACAAGGTGGTTGGCACCGATCATGTGTGCGATCAGCACCATCTCACGCTGCCGGCTGGTCAGGTCTTCTGTGAGCTCGTGGGCAATTTCATCGGCAACGGCATTGAGCTCCTCGCGGGCCGATGAATGCAGGCTGGCCTCCAGATTCCACTCCATGAAGGACGTGAGTGCCAAGCCGAGCACGATGCCAGACCCACCCATGACCGCGGAGAAGCGTGCTCGAACACTGCGAAACGGGGATATCCGGTTCAACATCCTGTTGATCATTCCGAGCCTCCGCCTGAAATTCTCTAGCAGGAGATAGCGAACAGTGAAACGTTTTATGCGCAATTGGCGTGCCATTGGGCGGCGTTGCTTGATGCACATCAAGCGCTTACACATCCACCCGGAAATTTGAAGAACAATCAAAACATGTACAAAATATATATAAATCACATACAATCGCCCTCCATGGGAATCGTCAAAATATCCGACCAAATGCATGAGAACCTGCGCGTTGCCAGCAACGCGCTGTCTCGCTCCATAAACGCGCAGGCAGAGCACTGGATGCGCATCGGCATGCTCGCCGAGCTGTACCCTGATCTGGACCACAGCGACATTGCTCGGCTGCTGATTCGCGCCGATCAAGCCGGTGGCTTGGACGTGGCACGCATGGCGGCGGCAGTGCCCGAACCTGCCCTGGCCACACCGACCCGGCAGCGCGTGCAATGAAGGGCCGCGTGCCGCTGCGCACCCGCGCAGAGATTGACCAGGCCCGCGAGGCGGCGCAGTTGGCAGCCCAAGTGCTGACCATGATCGCCCCGCACGTACAGCCCGGCGTGACCACCGAGGCGCTGGACCAGCGCTGCAACGCTTTCATCATTGAAGAGCTGCGGGCCAAACCCGCCAATGTGGGCTATCTGGGCTACCCCAAAACCGTGCTCACCTCGGTCAACCACGTGGTCTGCCACGGCATTCCCTCGCGCGAGACCGTTCTCAAATCTGGCGACATCGTCAACATCGACGTGGCCGTGCAAAAGGATGGCTGGTTTGGTGACACCAGCCGCATGTTTTTTGTGGGCGAGCCGGCGCCGCTGGCACGCCGGCTGGTGCGCACCACCTACGAGGCGTTGAAGGCCGGCATCGAGCAGGTGCGCCCCGGCGCCACGCTGGGGGATGTGGGGCATGCCATCCAGACCGTGGCGCACCGCGAGCGCTTCAGTGTGGTGCGCGAGTACTGCGGCCACGGCATCGGGCAGGTCTACCACGACGAGCCGCAGGTGCTCCACTTTGGCCAGCGGGGCCAGGGCTTGCGGCTGGAAGAAGGCATGGTGTTCACCATCGAGCCCATGATCAACGCCGGGCGGCGCGAGACCAAGGAACTTGCCGACGGCTGGACCGTGGTGACGCGCGACCGTTCGCTGTCTGCGCAGTGGGAACACATGGTGGCCGTGACGGCCAATGGCTTTGAGGTGTTGACGGCCTGGCCCGAAGGCACGGGTGACTACCCGGCCATTGGTGCGCCCAGCGCTTGAGGCCGCGCGGGTGCGGCCTGAAGAAGCGTCACACGTTCACCAAGCTGTTTGACGCACCACAAGCTGACTTTTGCCAGCCTGCGCCATAGTGGGACACCACCGCACACAAGGAGGTTTCCCATGAAGTTGCTGAACGATCTTTTCTCTACCGACTACGGGCTGATGAGCATCATCGGCATCGGTTTCATGCTGTGCATGGCCGCGTTCTTTGTGCGCATGTTTCTGGTCAAGATGAACGAACCGCCAACGCCGAACCCGGCCACGTCTGCGCCCGACGCGAAACCCGGCGGCGGCAGAATCTAGCCCAGCGAATCCGAGAAATCCGCGGTGCGGCGGTGCTACCCGCTGAAATCACCGCACCCTGCGCATCTGCGAATTTGCGCACCTGGGTGAGCCAGCCCCTCGGGCGGGAGATAAAGGCAGCGGAGCGATACCATTGCAGGTTCCGGTCTCTGCACCTGCCTTTGCCTCTTTTTTTCTCCATGACCCACGCTACCGAATTCGCGCCTGGCCTCGTCGTCCAGGGCATTGAGCCACCGCTCTCGCTGTCCAGCTACAAGCTCATCGCTTTTGACATGGACTCCACCCTCATCAACATCGAGTGTGTGGACGAAATCGCCGACGCGGCAGGCCGAAAGGCCGAGGTGGCCGCCATCACCGAGGCGGCCATGCAGGGTGTGATCACCGACTACAAAGAGAGCCTACGCCAGCGCGTGGCCCTGCTCAAGGGCGTGACGGTACAGCACATGGAACAGGTGTTCACCGAGCGCCTGCGTTTCAACCCCGGCGCCCAGGAGTTGATCACCGCCGCCAAGGCGGCCGGCCTCACCACGCTGCTGGTCTCCGGCGGCTTCACCTTCTTTGCCGACCGCGTGAAAGCCGGGCTTGGCATCGACTTGGCACGCTCCAACATGCTGGAAGTGCAAGACGGCCAACTGACGGGCCGCATGGTGGACCAGGCCTGGGGCGACATCTGCGATGGCGCCGAGAAGCGCCGCACGCTGCTGGAAGTGGCCTCGCTCATGGGCATCTCGCCGCAGCAGGCGATTGCCGTGGGCGACGGCGCCAACGACCTGCCCATGATGGGCGCGGCGGGCCTGTCCGTGGCCTACCACGCCAAGCCCACCGTGCGCGCACAGGCCAAGGTCGCCATCAACCAAGGCGGGCTGGACCGGTTGCTGGAAGTGCTGCGCTGATCCGCAGCGCCACGGCCTCACCATGCTGAACGCTTTTGTCAACCGCGCTGCGCAGTCTCTGCGCAAAGGCTGGAAGCAGCACCTCGCCACATTCGCGTTCGCCTGGATCGCCATCGTGGCGGTAGACACCTGGCGTACGCGCGACCTGCCACGGGGCCCTGCGCCCGATGTGGCACTGGTGATGGCCGCAGCCGTCAGCGGCACGACACCCGCCACCACCCTGGCCGCATGGCGCGCCCAACACCCCGACCGGGCCGTGGCCGTGCACTTCTGGGCCGAGTGGTGTTCCATCTGCAAACTCGAAGAACCCAGCATTGCCAGCGTGTCCGCCGACTGGCCACTGCTGGGCGTGGCCATGCAGTCGGGCAGTGCCGAGCGCGTGGCGCAGGTGCAGCGCCAGCGCGGCATGCCCTGGCAAACCGCTGTAGACCCGCAGGGCGCCTTGTCTCGCAGTTGGGGCGTGCGCGCCGTGCCAGCGCTGGTGGTCATTGACCCGCAGGGCCAGGTGCGGTTCGCCACCTCGGGCTACACACCCGAATGGGCCATGCGCCTGCGGCTGTGGTGGGCGCAGACCATGCCGCAGTGGAGCACAGGGATCCCAAAATGATAGCTATCAGCGCTTGATGGATAAGCGCTAAAGGCCGTTTTTACCCAAACTCTCGGACTACCGACCGCGCAGTCGGTCTGCAGGATCAGCGTGTTCTGGCGCAGATCTTCAAGACCCGCCGCCATCCGCTTCGCACACTGGCCTCTGTGATAACCACCGGAGGCTTGCATGCACATCACCCTGAACAAACAACCCCGGCCCGTGCCCCCTGGCTGGGAGGACGAACCCCTGCTCTGGCTGCTGCGCGAGCCGCTGGGCCAGGTGGGCACCCGCTTTGGCTGCGGCATGGGCCAGTGCGGCGCCTGCACCGTGCTGGTGGACGGCGTGGCGCAGCGCGCCTGTCTGCAGACCGCACGCGGTCTGCAGGGGCGCAGCATCACCACCATCGAGGGGCTGGCCGCAGCCGATGGCACCCTGCACCCGGTGCAAAAAGCCTGGCTCGACCTGCGCGTGCCCCAGTGCGGCTACTGCCAAAGCGGCCAGATCATGGGCGCCGTGGCCCTGCTGCGCGCCACGCCCCGCCCCAGCGATGCGCAGATCGACGCCGCCATGGCGGGCCACCTGTGCCGCTGCGGCACCCAGCACCGCGTGCGTGCGGCCATCCACCAGGCGGCTGGGCACCCAGCGGCTGGGGGCACCACGCCATGAAGCGCCGCCAGTTTTTGGCAGCGGCAGGCGCCGGGGCGCTCACCGTCACGCTCGCAGGCTGCAGCCTGGTGCCGGTGATCCCCAAGCGCCCCACCTCCACCGCCGATGACGCGCTGGGCTGGATACGGCACCAAGCGGGCCGCTACACCCTGTGGCTGCCCAGCGCCGAGATGGGCCAGCAGATCAGCGCCGCACTGCAGGGCCTGGCCGCTGCCGAGCTGGGTGTGCCGCCCGCGCAGGTGCATCTGCAACTGCCCAGCACCCGCCACATCGCCCGCGTGCGCGCCACCGTGGGCAGCGCCAGCGTGCAGGACTTTGCCCTGCCCCTGGCCCGCGCCTGCGCCACCTTGCGCGAGGCCCTGGCGCAGGGCCAGACCACCGGCACGCTGGCCGCACGCGACATTGCGCCCAGCGCGCTGCGCAGCCAGCAGCCGCGCGCAGGGGGCGCCCAAGAAGCGGCGGCAGCGCCAGGCCAGCTTCACGCCATCGTCACCGGCCAGCCGCTGTTTGCGGGCGACACGCGCCTGCCCGGCCTGCTCTATGGCCGCGTGCTGCGCGCACCCGTGGCGGCTGAACTGGCCTCGCGCCCCCAGGCCTGGGACGAGACGGCCGCCCGCGCCGACCCGGCTTGCGTGGCCGTGGTGCAGCACCCGCGCCTCGCGCAGATGGGCAGCCTGGGCCTGGGCATCGTGGCACGCACGCCTGCCGCGCTCGACCGCATCGAGGCCACGCTGGCCGTGCAATGGCAGGTGGAAGATGGCAGCGCGTTCGAGCAGGCCGCCATCGATCAGCGCATCGACATCGACACCCACCTGCGCCGGGGCGCGCTGCAGCACCGCCTGCGCAAGGACGAGTTGCCGCCCGATACGGCCTGGACACTGGACCTGCGCATGGACGTGCCCCTGGCCGCCCACGCGCCCATCGAGCCGCGCAGCGCAACGGCGCATTGGCTGGCCGACACAGACAAAAAAGGCATCGCCCTGAAGGTATGGGCGGGCACCCAAGACCTGTTCTACGTGCGCGACGTGCTCGCCCGCCAGCTGGGCCTGGATGCTGAACGCATCGAGGTGCAAGCCTGCCGTATCGGTGGCGGCTTTGGCGGCCGCACACTGTGCACGGTGGAGCTGGAAGCCGCCGTGCTCGCCCAGGCCGTGGGCGTGCCCGTCAAGGTGCAATGGAGCCGAGCGCAGGAGTTTGCCCAGGGCTTCCAGCGCCCGCCCTCCAGCCACCGCGTGCGGGCGCGCGTGCAAGGCGGGCGCATCACCCACTGGTGGCATGCGCTGGCCAGCAGCCACATCCTGTTCACACCCGCCGCCATGCCGGTGTGGATGCAAACCCTGGCCGACCTGGCGGGCGACAGCGGCGTGGCGCGCGGCGCGCAAATGCCGTACGACGTGCCCCAACAGCGCATCGAGTTCACCGCCCAGCGCCTGCCCGTGCACACCGGCCCCTGGCGCGGCCTGGGCGCAGGGCCCAACACCCTGGTGGTGGAAAGCGCCCTGGACGAATGCGCGCGCCTGGCCGGGGCCGACCCCCTGGCCTGGCGCCTGCAGCACACCACCGATGAACGCCTGGCCCAGGTGCTGCGCCGCGCCGCCGCGGAAGCCCGCTGGCCCGAGCACCCCGCCAGCGACGCCACCACCTTGCGCGGGCGCGGCATCGCAGGCGGCATCTACAAGGGCGTGAGCTACGCCGCCGCCGTGGCCGATGTGGAAGTGCAGCGCGCCACCGGCCAGGTGCGCGTGACGGCGCTGTGGTGCGCGCACGACTGCGGCTTGGTGCTACAGCCCGACGGCGTGCGCGCGCAGACCGAAGGCAACCTGGTATGGTGCCTGGGCATGGTGCTGCACGAGCAACTGACCGTGGCCCGCTCGGGCGTGGCTGCTGCCAGCTTTGCCGACTACCCGCTGCCACGCATGGGCGACGTGCCACCGTTGCACGTGCACCTGATCGACAGCAGCGCGCACCCCACGGGAGCCGGAGAGACCGCCATGGTGGCCGGGGCAGGCGCCATTGCCAATGCGCTGCGCGACGCCACCGGGGTGCGCTTTACCCGCCTGCCAGTGCGCAGCGCAGATGTGCTGCAGGCCGTGAGCGCGCGGGGCTGAGCGATCCAGCGCCAGCCCCCACACCAACGGCACAATCCGCCCATGCAAGACTTTGCCAGCGCCGCCATGGTCCGCCTGCTGGTGCGCGCCATGGCCGCACACGGGCTGTTGCCGCCACCGCCCCCACCGGCTGCCGACGGGCTGGCCGCGAGCCATGTGCCCCTGGCCTACAAACGCAGCGTGGTCCAGGCCGTGCTGCAGCAGGGGGGCCTGGGCACCTTGCTGCAACTGGCCCAGCGGGTGGACCTGCTCGCGGGCGACCCGGTGCACCGTGCGCTGCTGGGCGCGACCGATGTGCCCGAACTGCTGGCGCGCTGGCAACGGCTGGAGCGGTACGTGCATTCACGCCACCAGGTCAGCATCCAGACCAGCGCTCCCGGCACCCTGGCGCTGCGCCACCACGCGCGCCCCGGTGTTCCGGAAGAGCCCCACTCCACCGAAAGCCTGGCCGTGCTGGGCGTGCTGCTGGGCGCCAGCCAGGCCCTGGGCGTGCGCGACTTGCAGGTGGAAGTCGGCGCGCCCGGGGCCACAAGCCAGCGTGTGAACCTGGAGATAGGCACACCTGCCGCCACCCCAGCCCATCTGGACGCCGCGCTGGCCCCGCTGGCCGCCCAAGGGCAGATAGGCCACTGGACCTTGCGCTGGCACACACACGCCGACGCAAGCCTGCCCCCAGTTCCCCCCACACTCCGGCACCAGCCCGCCACCCACCTGTGCGACGCCCTGCCCTGGCCGCCGCTGGCGCACCGGCTGGCGCGCCATGTGCTGCACGACCCGGCGGCGCAGTACACGGTAGACGCCCTGGCCCACCACACGGGCCTGGCCCGCCGCAGCCTGCAGCGGGCGCTGACCGACAGCGGCCTGAGCTGCCGCCACATCGTCACCGAGGCCCGCGCACGTTTGGCAGCGCAATGGCTGCTGGAAAGCCCGCATGGCCTGGCAGAAATCGGGTTTGCCTGTGGGTTTGCCGACCAGCCCCACTTCACGCGCGAGTTTTCCCGCCACGTGGGCCTCACCCCAGCACGCTACCGGCAGGCGTTTGCCCCCAGTGCTTGATCAAACAGCGGTTGGGTTCTGAGCCACCGCAGCCAGCAACGCGACAAATAAGTGTCTAACTGAAACACGCAATACCGACCCAGCTTTGGGGTCGAGATGCTGGCAAAGCCAGACTGAATCATGGAAAGCGCCTGCGCCTCACCGTCTGCCATCGCATGCACGCCTACACATCTGATTACGCATTGCCCTGTCTGCAGCGGAACTTTGACGCCGCTGCAACAGAGAATTTCGGCGCTGTGCCGCAGGCCCGTGGTCCTGTGTTTCTGGACCCTTGCCGGCCATTCTTTTCTGCAGTTCTTCTTTCTTGTTCATGCACACCCCTTCTTTCTCGACCCGATCGCTGGCGCTCGCGCCGTTTCTCATCGCCGCACTGATCGGCTGCAGCCCGGCTTCAGATTCCGCCAACACACCTGCAGCCCTCCAGCCAGGCCAGACCGCAGCCGATGCAACATCAGCGCCAGCCCCGGCCACCGTGGCTGACAAGGCACCAGAACCCGCTGCAGCCGACAACGTGGGCGCCAAACTGCAGGGCTACATCGGCTGCTACAACAAGCTCAACGAACGCGCCCACCGCACCATCGCGCGCTATGCCAGTTGGGTGAAGGACATGAAAGCCGGCCCCACAGGCTCTGAAAAGGTGGTGTATGGCTTGTATTCCATGCACAGCGACGACATCAGGGAATGCGTGGGTGAATTCACCCAGGCCGCCGCCATGCGCCCCGCAGTGCCGACGCTTGACACCACGGGCCAGGCTTACATCACCACCCTCTCCACCATGGACAAGCTGGTGACGGAGGCCTACAGCTACTACGACCGCGAGAACTACAAGGACGACAAGTTCGCCAAAGGCAAGGCCCTGCACGCGCCCCTGGCTGCCAGCTTTGCCGCGTTTGAAGACGCTAGCGCGGCGTTCTCCAAGGCGCTGGACGTGGAGAACGACAACGTGCTGAACGCGCAGTTGGCCCACATCGAAAAAACCCAGGGCCGCAAGCTGCCCTACTACCAGATGGCCGTGATGAACCGCGCCAAGCAGCTGGCCGACCTGCTGGGCGAAGAGTCCTTCGACGCCGCAGCCGCAGGCACCCGCTTGCAAGCGTACGAAACCCTCACGGACGAAGCACTGGCGTTCGTCAAACCCATCAAGGACGACGTGCCCCACGGTTGGTCCAGCTTCGAACGCACGGCCGAAGAATTCCGCAAGGCGTCCAAGGAGCGCTTTCGCCGCGTGCGCGACAACGTGCCCTACACCTCCGGCGAACGCATGATGCTCAAGCCCGGCAGCGGATGGATGGTGGATGGCAGTGTTGAAAAGCTGGTGAAGGCCTACAACGACCTGGTGACGGCCAGCAACGCCATCGAGTGAGCGCGGCGGCGAAAACCGCGGTGAGGCAGGCTCCCAATTTTCTCCCCAATCGGTGGGCACAGTGCGGGCCATCCCCACTTGCAGGAGCCCCACATGCCCCGCCTTTCTGCCTCGCTCACGCCGTACCGCGCCGACCCAACGTCTACGCCAGACCTCGCCCCCCTCTCGCAGGGGCTTGCCGCCACCGCCAACCGCCGCCGCGCTTTGGGCGCCCTGGGATCCCTCAGCACCCTGGGCATGGCCACGCTGCTGGGCTGCGGCGGGGGCGGCGACAACGCCTCTGCCGACACGAACGACACCACGGATACGACTGGAACCGGCACAGGCACAGGAACCGGCACGGACACCACTACGGGCACAGGCACCACCACCTGCTCCGTCGTGCCCGAAGAAACCGCAGGCCCCTACCCCGCTGATGGCTCCACGGCCAGCAACGCCACCTACAACGTGCTGGCCCTCAGCGGCATCGTGCGCTCGGACATCCGCAGCTCCATCGGGTCGTCCACCCCCGTCAGTGGCGTGCCCATGACGATCAGCATCACGCTGTCCAACACACAGGCCAGCTGCGCACCGCTGGCCGGCTACGCCATCTACCTGTGGCACTGCACGCAAGACGGCAATTATTCGGTCTACTCGTCCAACAACATCGCCGACAACTACCTGCGCGGCGTGCAGGCCACCGATGCCAACGGCACCGTCACCTTCACCACCATCGTGCCGGGCTGCTATGCAGGCCGCATGCCGCACATGCACCTGGAGGTGTACCCCACACTGGCCTCGGCCAGCAATGCACGCAACAAGGTCAAGACCACCCAACTCGCGTTTCCCACCGCGCTGCTCAGCAGCATCTACAACAGCAACGCAGGCTACAGCGCCAGCGTGCGCAACCTGGCTTCCATCACCTTCGCTAGCGACAACGTCTTCAGCGACGGCACCGACCTGGAGATGACCACCATGCAAGCCAACAGCGGCGGCGGGTATTCCGCCAGCATCACGATCTCCATCGCAGCCTGAGCCAAGAACGGCACACCGGCACCTGTTTTGACTCACCCCCTCCACCTTTCTTCAACCGAGACTCCACCATGTCCATCACACGCACCACCACCTTGCGCACCCTGACCTGCCTCGCCCTGGGGGCCTTCATGACCGCCAGCTTTGCGCAACAGGGCCGCCCCACACCGCCCTCGCCACCGCCCGAAGCCTATGCCGCGTGCAAAGGAAAAACTGAGGGCGACGCGGTTACGCTGACCATGCCGGACGGCAAGACGCTGGCGGGCACCTGCCGCACAATGGACGGCACTCTCGTGGCTGCGCCCGCAGGAGGCCCTGGCGGCCCCGGCGGAGCGGGCGGCCCGCCCCCCGCTCGTTGACCCTTGCCATGCCCCTGCCGCCGCCGCTCACCCCTCCGCCTGCTGCTCGCCCCCCATCATCGCGGGGCAGCGCCCGGTGGCGCGCCTTGGTCAAATTGCCCGGCCTGCGGGGATTGACCGACATGACACTGCACCGCAAAGCGTTTCTGGCACTGGCAGCCCTGCTGGTTGCGCTGCTGCTGATCTTTGCGGGGTTCTCGCGGCTGGGTCTGCAGCGCGGGCTGGGGCCTTACGTGGCAGAGATCGAACTGGCCCGCATGGGCTGGCTGGCAGAGCGGCTGCAATCGCACTACACACAGACCGGTGGGTGGGACAGACTGCGCAACCAACCTGCGCTGTGGAGCGGCCTCAGCCACCCTGGCTCCGGCCCATTTCGGACCAGTGCGCCCCGTAACGAAGGCCGCCTGGCAAGCCCCGGTGCCGAGCGCGGCAACCCGCCGCCTGAGCCCCAAGGCCCACCCCCGTGGTCAGAGCGCGGCCCCATGGGCGGCAACAACGGCACCAGCACGCCCCCCAGCAACAGTCCCGATAGCAACCTCGCCGCCCAAGGCCGCAGCGAAAGGCCACCTCCACCGCCCGACGGCCGCAGCGGCTTTGCGCCCCCACGGCACGCTGACGACCTGTACCCCCGCCTGGGCTTGGTGGATGCACAAGGCCAGCTGGTGGCGGGCACAGCGCCCCAGCCTGGCGGCGCACGGCTGGCGCTGCGGGCCGATGCCGCCAACGGCCCGATCATCGGCCACCTGGTGCTGGCACCGCCCCAGGGCGTGCGCAGCGAGGCCGACCAGGCGTTTCTGGCCCAGCACCTGGGCTTTGTGGCCTGGACGGGCCTGGCTGGCCTGGCGCTGGCGCTGCTGCTGTCGGGCTGGCTGGCGCGGCGCTGGCTGGGCCCGGTGGACGCCCTGGCCGAGGGCGCGCAGGCCATTGCGCAAGGACAACTTCATACGCGGGTGGTCGTGCGCGGCAACGACGAACTGGCCCAGTTGGCACGCACCTTCAACACCATGGCCGAGCAGTTGGGCAGCATCGAAGCCAGCCGCCGCCAATGGCTGGGCGACGTGGCCCACGAACTGCGCACACCGCTGGCGGCCATGCGCGCCGAGATCGAGGCCGTGCAGGATGGCGTGCGCCCCTTCGACGACAAGACCGCCCTGCGCCTGCACCGGCAGGTGATGCGCCTCATCCAGCTGGTGGGCGACCTACGCGCCAGTCTGGACGCGGGTGCCGCCAGCGCGCCGTCGGCGCAGGTGCCCGTGCACCCGCTGTCGCTGCTGCGCGAGGCGCTGGCCTCGATGCGCACGCGCCTGGCACAAGCGTCCATCGACGTGGACACCACCGGTATGGACGACCTGGCCAGCCATCTCCCGGCGCCCCTGGTGCTGGGCGACGCGCAACAGCTGCACCAGGTCTTCATGAACCTGCTGGAGAACAGCCTGCGCTACACCGACCCCGGCGGCCAGTTGCGCATCAGCGCCAGCGCGGTGGACGGCCCCGATGGCGCGCCACGCCTGCAAGTGCAACTGGACGACAGCGCCCCCGGGGTGCCGCCCCACGAACTGCCGTGCATCTTTGACCGCCTGTACCGTGCCGAAAGCTCACGCAACCGCGACCATGGCGGATCCGGCCTCGGCCTCGCCATCTGCCGCGCCGTTGTGGCGGCGCACGGCGGCACGCTGACGGCCGATGCATCCCCCCTCGGTGGCCTGCGCATCACGCTGCAGCTTCCCCTTCTGGACAACACCACGCCATGAGCCCACGCATCCTCGTCGTCGAAGACGAACCCGACATCGCCGCCATCGTGGTGGACTATCTGCGCCATGCGCGCTACACGGTCGAACACCAGGCCGACGGCCGCGCAGCGCTGGCCAGCATCCTGGCCGAGCCGCCCGACCTCACCCTGCTGGACATCATGCTGCCCGGCATGGACGGCCTGGAGATCCTGCGCCAGGCACGGCGCCACACGGTGAACCCCATCATCATGCTCACGGCCCGCGTGGAAGAGGTGGACCGCCTCATCGGCCTGGAGCTGGGTGCCGACGACTACATCTGCAAGCCCTTTTCACCCCGCGAGGTGGTGGCCCGCGTGAAGGCTGTGCTGCGGCGCACGGCCCCGCAGCCACAGGGCACCCCAGGTGGCTACAGCAAGGCAGACACGGGCCTGCAACTGCAAGACGCCCAGTGGCAGGCCACGCTGCACGGCCAGCCGCTGGCGCTGACGCGGCGCGAGTTCAAGCTGCTGCAGGTGCTGGCCCGCCAGCCGGGCCGCATCTTCTCGCGCGCGCAACTGCTGGACCAGGCCTATGACGACACGCTGGACGTGAACGAACGTGCCGTGGACAGCCATGTGAAGAACCTGCGCAAAAAACTCAAGGCCGCGAGCGGCGATGGCATGGACTGGATCCGGTCCGTGTATGGGGTGGGGTTTGCGCTGGAGCCCACGGAGTCCAGCTGAAGCGCACCAACCGTGGCGTCGCCCAGCGGGCAGCGTCCGGGCACGGGACGGCATTCGCGGGCAAGGCCGATGGCAGCGCTGCATGGCGCGCAAGCCGTGGCAAGCGGTACCGGCCAGCAGCATCGTAGGCTGCACGAACTATCTTTTTAATAGCTGTCAGCGATTACCCATCAAGCGCTAGAGGCACATTCGACTTCAAACCTGCTTCCATCGCTGCATGGCAGAACACCGTCTCGCACAGGGTGCAGCTGGCGACCGCAACCCACCCGCAGACACGCAGCGCGCCTACACCGGCTGCGCAGGGCGCGCGGTGTGATGGTGAGACACCCATTGGACCTCACCATCCCGCCACCCACGATGCCTTCAACCGCCCAGACTGCAACTGCCTCCACTGCTGCCAAGCCTCCTCGCCCCCAACCGCTGCCTGGTGGACTGGTGTATGTGAGCCCCTTGCTTCCCGGGCTCTCCAGAGTGCGCAGTGGCGCCAAGGTATTCCGCTATCGCCTGCCCGACGGCCAGTGGCTCAAAGACCCCGACGAAATCACCCGCATCCAGCGCCTGGCCATCCCGCCGGCATACACCGAGGTATGGATCTGCCCCCTGCCCCACGGCCACCTGCAGGCCACAGGGCTGGACGCGCGCGGGCGGCGGCAGTACCGCTACCACCCGCAATGGCGCCAGCAGCGTGACGAGGGCAAGTTCGAGCACATGCTGGCGTTCGGCCGCGCGCTGCCGCGCATCCGCAGCCGCGTGGCGCGCGACCTGGCCGCGCACCACAAAGGCCAGCCACTCACCCGCACCGTGGTGCTGGCCACACTGGTGCGCTTGCTGGACACCACGTTTGTGCGGGTAGGCAATGAGGAATACGCCACCACCAACCGTTCCTATGGCCTCACCACACTGCGCACGCGCCACGCCAAGCTGCAGGGCAGCCAATTGACCCTGCGCTTTCGCGGCAAAAGCGGCGTGATGCAGGAGGTCGAACTGGACGACCCGCGCGTGGCCCGCGTGGTGCGCCGATGCCAGCAACTGCCGGGGCAGGAGCTGTTTCAGTACGTGGACGAAGACGGCGCGCCACGCACCGTGGGGTCCAGCGATGTGAACGACTACCTGCGCGAGATCACGCACAGCCACGATGGTGCGGACGAGCATTTCACCGCCAAGGACTTCCGCACCTGGCACGGTACCACCCAGGCGCTGGAGCTGACCCGCCTGGCCTGCTCAGCGCCATGCCAAGACGGCAATGAGAGCGCCAGCGCCGCAGCTGCAAGCCAGCGCTACAGCGCCAAAGCCATCCTGGTGGAAGTGGCGCGCCAGCTGGGCAACACGCCAGCCGTCTGCAAAAAATCGTATGTGCACCCGGCCGTGCTGGAACTGGGCGCGCGCCTGGCCTCCGACGCTGGGCCGGGGATTCAGGCCGTGTGGGACCGCCTGGGCGGAGCAACGTCGCCGCGCGGCCTGAGCGCTGCGGAGCGGAGGCTGCTCACGTTTCTGAGCAAGCCCCGCAAGCCGTCGAGCGGGGCAGCAACGCGGAAACCGCGTGAGCCTCGCGTAGCGCGCGCTGGCGGGGCCACACGTCAATCGCCCATCCCTGGGCGTCAAGGCACAAAGCGCACGACCACTGCGGCCAACGCGCCCAAAGCGCCCAAAGCGCTTGCAGCGCCCCCGCGCCGTGAGCGCCGCGCGGCATTGCCCGCCTGAGGCGACCAACCTGCGGGGCCAGCCGTGAACTTGAAAGCCCGTTCAGACTGAGCTGGCCAAAGCCTATCCCGGCTCTCCAACCCGCTCAGCCCGAAGAAGCCCAAACGGCTTCAGGCGATTGGCGGCAGCACCCTGCCGGCGCAACCAGCTCACCAGCGATAGGACGCCGACAACGTGGCCGTGCGCGGGTTGCCGTCGCGGCACTGCGCGCCGTTGCAGATCAGGAACTGCTTGTCCATGAGATTGCGCACGTTCAGCGCCACGCGCCAGGGGCCTTGCTGCCAGGCCAGCATGGCATCGACGACGCTGTAGCCCGGCACGCGGTAGGCGTTGGCCGTGCCGTCCACCATGTCGCCCGTGTAGCGCAGGCCAGTGCCCACCGTCCACGCTGGCAGGCCCCAGGCCGCCAGTTGGTAATTGCCCCATACGGAGGCCTGGTGGTAGGGCACCTCTGCAGCGCGGCGGCCCACCTCGTCGGGGCGGTTGCTGCGGGTGATGCGGCGATCGGTGTAAGCGTAAGCGCCCACCAGCTCCAGGTGGCGCATGACGGGGCCACGCACTTCCAGCTCGGCGCCGCGGGATCGCGCCTGGCCCGTCTGCACGTTGAACAGCGTGTTGGCGGGGTCGGGCGTGAGCACGTTGTCCTGCCGCAGGTCATACACGGCTGCCGACAGCAGCAGCCCGCGCTCGCCCTGCGGCTGCCAGCGCACGCCCACTTCAAACTGCTCGCCCTCGGTGGGCTTGAACCGCTGGCCCTGCGCATTGGTGCCGCCCTGCGGCTGGAACGACTGGCTGTAGCCCGCAAATGGCGCCCAGCCACCCGGGGCCAGATACACCACGCCCACGCGCCCGGTGAACGCATCGGTGCGCTCCACCGACCACGGCCCGGCCGTGAAGAAGGGCCGCGTGCGGTAGTCGCTCCAGTCATGGCGCAGGCCGGCCAGGGCCACCCAGCGCTCGCCCAGCTTGATTTGGTCTTGCACATACAGCCCCGCCTGCCAGCGTTGCGAGGTGGACGAGAACGCCAGCGGTGCAGGCGCCCCGGGCACGGCGCCGTACTGCGGCTGGTACAGGTCCAACGGCGCGAGCGAGCGGGCGTACCACTCTGACTCGGAGCGGTAGCGCGTGTAGTCCACCCCGGCAATCAGCGTGTGCTGCACGTCGCCGCTGCGCCAGCGCTGCTGCCAACTGGTGTCCGACGAGAAGCCCCGCACCCGCTCGAACTCGTCGATGGCGCGGCGCTGCACGCGCGTGGGCACTGCGGCGTCGGCCGTGGTGTTGGTGAAGAAGATGTCGGCTTCGGAATCAAAGAAGCGCAGCCCCTGGCGGATGCTGGCCTGCTCGGTCACCTGGTGTTCGAACAACGCCGTCAGCGTGGTCTGCTCCACATCCTGCCGGTCAAAACCCGGCTCGCCCACAAAGCGGAACCGCGCGATACGCTGCCCGCCCGGGCCCGGCAACAGCGTGCCCACCTGCGGCAGCGGGTAGGAATAGCCCAGGCGCCGCTGCTGGTGCTGCAGCAGCAGCGTGAGCGACGTGGCCGCAGATGGCTGCCAGCGCAACGCGGGCGCGATGTAGACGGCATCGTCCTGCAAGGGGCGCACGGGCGTGTCGCTGTCGCGCGCCAAGGCCGTGAGGCGCCAGGTCCAGTCGCTGCCCGGGGCCACCTCGCCGCCCAGGTCAACGCCGATCTGCTTGTGCCCGTAGGTGCCAACCTCGGCCACCACCTCGCGCACGGCATCGGCCGTGGGGCGCTTGCTGACCGTGGCCAGCACGCCGCCAGGGGCCGACATGCCGTACAGCACCGACGCCGCGCCTTTGACCAGCTCCACGCGCTCCAGCCCATAGGGTTCCTGTTTGCCGGAGGCCCATGAGTTGTCCGACACCTTGAGCCCGTCGGCAAACAGGCTGCCATTGCGCGCGTCCGCCCAGAAGCCCCGGCTATAGACCGCGTCGTAAGAGCCGCTGTAGCCCGACACTGGTCGCACACCGGCGGAGTATTCAAACGCCTGCTCCAGATCACGCACGCGCTGCACCTGCATTTGGTCTGCGGTGATGACGGTGACGGTCTGGGGCGTTTCGATGAGGGGGGTGTCCGTTTTGGTGGCGGTGGCGCTGCGCCGGGCGACCAGGCCGCGCACGGGGCCCGTGGCGGTTTCTACCTCCGCCTCGGCGGCCACACGCACTTCGGGCAGTGCAGCGTTGCTATCGATCGGTGCGCGCTCCAGCACCAGCGTGGCGCCATCGCGGCGCATGCGCAGGCCGCTGCCGCGCAAAAGCTCGGCCAACGCCGCATCGTGGCTGCGGGCGCCCTGCACGGCTTGGGCTCTGCGGCCCTGCACCAGGTCGGGCGGGTAGACCAGTTGCGCGCCCGACTGGCGCGCGAACTGCGCCAGCGCGTCAGGCAGCGGCTGTGCAGGAATGTCGAAGGTGGCCGCCGCCGTTGGGGCCGTGGCCGCAGTGCCCTGCGCGCTGGCAACGGGTGCCTGCACAGCGGCCACGGCCAACACGGCGGTGGCCAGGGCGTGGCGGGTAAAACGGTAGGGCCCTGAGCGAAGAGATGGTAGGGATGGTGCAAAGCCCGGGGTGAGACGCTGGGTTCGGTTCATGGTGTGTCGTCCTTTCCCCGCTACAACGAACAGGCGCTGCCACTTCCTGAACCGAAATGCATTCCGTCTGCATCACAGGGCGGAGAAAAATCAAAATTCATAGCTGCTAGCGCTTGCTGGACAAGCGCTAGAGGCCAATTTCGTTCAAAACCACCTCGCTACAAGGCGCTGCAGGCCACGGCACACCCCGGATGCCTCATCGGCCCGCCACCCGCCACTGCCCATCCACCAGCCGCACTTGCACCGGCACCACGGCGGGCAGCGCACGCACGAAGTCCTCAGCCTGCGCAATGCGCACTTGGCCCGAGAGGCGCAGCGCAGCGGCTTGGGCATCGACTTGCACGGCGCGCGGCAAGTAGCGGCGCAGACGCTCCACCGCCTCGGCCAGCGGGACATCCGAGAAGGCGAGCGCACCGTGGCGCCACGCCGCCGTGTCGTGCATGGTCGAACTGGTCTGCATCACGGGCAACCCTGGCTGCACGCGCAGGGCCTCGCCGTCGCCCAGCTCGCGCGTGGCCACCACGTCGCCCTCCGGCCCGATGGACTCCACCCGCACGCGGCCTGATTCCACCTGCACATCCACCCTGCCTGCACTGCGCTCCACACCAAAACGGGTGCCAAGCACGGTCACGCGCACGGCGCTGCGGGTCGCCTCGTCGGGCACCTCAACCACAAAGGGGCGTTCGGCGGCACGCACCACGTCGAAGAACGCCGCACCCGCCAGAAGGTGTACCCGCCGCAGGCCTGCGTAGTACGCCATGTGCACGCGGCTTTGCGCGTCCAGCGTGATGCGGCTGCCATCGGGCAGCGGGTGGCGGAGCAGCGTTTGCGCGCGGCCTGTGGAGGCCACCTGCTGCCACTGAGCCATGGCCACGCGCCACCATTGCCAGGCCCCCAGCCCGCTCACAGTGACCCCTGCCATCCCCAGCAGCGCAGCCAGCGACCGGCGCCTGCCCATGCGCCGGGCCGCGCCATGTGCCACCACGGCCACAGACGCACGTCCCGCGGCATGCCAATGCTCCATGGCCGCTTGCACGCGGTCCATGGCCAGCATCATGTCGCGCTCCACCATGTTGCGCGAGATGCCGTATTCGGCCGCCAGCGCGCCTTGGTCCTCGCCGTTGACGCGGTGGCGCAGAAACACCTGGCGCGCGCGCTCAGGCAGCGTGGTGAGCGCGGCTTCGACGGCATCCACCGCCTGGCGGTACATCAGCGCCTCGCATTCGTCCGGCCCATGGGCTACCACGGCCCCGAGGGCTCCGCTGCTCGGACCTTCGCTCTGCGCATGGCGTGCCACGACGCCCGCGTGGCGCTGACGGTCGATGACCAGATTGCGCGCCATCGTGAACACATAGGCGCGCGCTTCGGCCTCGCACACTACGGGCGGTTGCTCGCCCCGCAGGTCCATGTCGGCCAGGCGCAGCCAGGTGTCGTGCGCCACGTCGCGTGCGTCGTCGGCATTGCCTGTGCGGCGCGACAGGTAGCGGAGCAGATCGCGGTAGCTGTCGCGAAAGCTGGCCAGCAGCGCAGACGAAGGGGGCGCAGCGGTGTTGCTGCCCGAGCCCACTTCAGCGACCGACCATGTGGCTCGGCACCACCCACTGGTCGAACTGCTCGCCCGTCACGTGGCCCGAGGCCACGGCCGCTTCGCGCAGGCTGGTGCCTTCCTTGTGCGCCTTCTTGGCAATGAAAGCGGCCTTGTCATAGCCGATGTGGGTGTTGAGTGCGGTCACCAGCATCAGCGAGCGGTCCACCAGCTCGGTGATGCGCTCGCGGTTGGGCTCGATGCCCACGGCGCACTGGTCGTTGAAGCTCACCATGCCGTCGGCCAGCAGGCGCACGCTCTGCAAAAAGTTGTGCGCCACCATGGGGCGGAACACGTTGAGCTCGAAGTTGCCCGACGCGCCACCGAAGTTGATGGCCACGTCGTTGCCGAACACCTGCGCGGCCAGCATGGTCACGGCTTCGCTCTGCGTGGGGTTGACCTTGCCGGGCATGATGGACGAGCCGGGCTCGTTCTCGGGAATGCTCAGCTCGCCGATGCCGCTGCGCGGGCCGCTGGCCAGCCAGCGCACGTCATTGGCGATCTTCATCATGCTGGCGGCCAGGGTCTTGAGCGCTCCGTGCGCATGCACCAGGCCGTCCACCGAGGCCAGGGCCTCGAACTTGTTGGGTGCGGTCACGAAGGGCAGGCCCGTGAGGCGCGCCAGCTCGGCGGCGGACTGTTCGGCGTAGCCCTTGGGCGCGTTCAGACCCGTGCCCACGGCCGTGCCGCCCAGGGCCAGCTCGTACAGGTGGGGCAGCGCGGCGCGCACGTGGCGCTCGCCATGGTCGAGCTGGGCCACATAGCCCGAGAACTCCTGGCCCAGCGTGAGCGGGGTGGCGTCCTGCAGATGGGTGCGGCCGATCTTGACGATGCCGTCGAAGTCCTGCGCCTTCTTCGCGAGCGTGGCGCGCAGCTTGGCGATGGCGGGCAAAAGCTTGTGCGTCAGCGCCTCCACGGCGGCCACGTGCATCGCGGTGGGGAACACATCGTTGCTCGACTGGCTGCGGTTCACGTCGTCGTTGGGGTGCACCAGGCGGCCCTCGCCGCGCTCACCGCCCAGCAGTTCGCTCGCGCGGTTGGCCAGCACTTCGTTGACGTTCATGTTGGTCTGGGTGCCCGAGCCGGTCTGCCACACCACCAGCGGGAACTCGCCCGGGTGCTTGCCGGCAATGACCTCGTCGGCGGCGGCCACGATGGCATCGGTCTTCTTCGCGTCCTGCAGGCCCAGGGCCTGGTTCACGACGGCGGACGCGCGCTTGACCTGGGCCAGCGCCTTGATGATCTCGCGCGGCTGCTGTTCGCCGGAGATGTCGAAGTTCTGCAGCGATCGCTGCGTCTGCGCGCCCCAAAGCTTGTCGGCCGGGACTTCGATGGGGCCAAAGGTGTCGCGTTCGGTGCGGGTGGTCATGGGAAAAGCGCTCCTGAAACAGGCGGCCGTCGAGGCCGTGGAAGAAGGGTCAACATCAAGCCCGGCGAACGACGGGGCACTTCGCGAGCATAATTCAAAAAAGAACAATTCTCATTTACATGGTGGCGAACCGTCATCAAGCGCCCTGCGATGGCGTTTGGGCTCTCAGGTGCCGGCAACCATTGTTGACAAACCTCCCTAAACCCAAACCGCTTAAATTTGCAACAAATTGGTACAATTTGCGCCAATGAGCCCGGTAACGGGCTTTTTTGCGTTTGGCTCCGCGTAGCCCGTGACGCACCACCACAGCACTCGCCACGCAAGTTGCCAAGTGCCACGCGCGCATCTTCAGAAAATCATGCATTGACGTTTCTTCAGGCAATGCGGCACCCTACTTTTCTTACTTTCCCGCCGGATCGTTGTTCATGAGTTCGTTCATGCCCACCAGCTACAACCTGTACGTGGTCGCCGCGTCTTTTGCGATTGCGATGCTTGCGTCGTACGTCACGCTGGATTTGGCGGGGCGTGTGCGCACCTCGCAGCGGCGTGTGGGCTTGGCCTGGTGGGTGGCAGGCTCTTTGGTGATGGGAACGGGCATCTGGTCCATGCATTTTCTGGGCATGCAGGCTTTCAGGCTGCCCATCGAGATCGGCTTTGCTGGGGGCCTGACGCTGCTGTCGTGGCTGTCGGCGGTGGCTGCGTCCGCCATTGCTCTGGGACTGGCGAGCCGTGCCAACTTCGGCCATTTGTCGCTGGCTTTGGGCGCCCTGGCGATGGGCACCGGCATCAGCGGTATGCACTACATCGGCATGGCGGCCATGGACATGGCGCCGGGCATTGTGTGGGACCTGCGCATCGTCGCGCTGTCGGTGTTGATCGCCGTGGCAGCCTCGGCGTCGGCGCTGCTTATCTTCAAACTGCTGCGCCGCGTGCGCCCAGCCCGCCGCGTGGTCTGGCAGGTGGCCGCATCGTTCGTGATGGCCATCGCGATTTGCGGCATGCACTACACCGGCATGGCCGCCGCCAGTTTTGCGGTGGGATCAGTCTGCCTCAGCGCCGGCGCGCTGGGCGGGCCTGGGCTGACGGCGTTGGTGCTGCTCTCTACCGGAATGCTGCTGGTCAGCACGCTGTTCACCTCCATCCTCGACGCACGGCTGCAGAGCACCTCCCAAAACCTGACCCGGTCGCTGCAAGAAAGCAATGCCCGCCTGCAGGCCGCCAACGACGAGTTGCAGAAACGCGCCTTTGCAGACGCCCTCACGGGTTTGCCCAACCGGCTGCTGTTTGAAGACCGCCTCATCCACGCCTTGCTGCGGCTGGACCGCACCAACCACCTGCGCGTGGTGGATCGACTGGCGGTGCTGTTCGTGGACCTGGACGGCTTCAAGCCCATCAACGACTCGTTCGGCCATGCGGCGGGCGACATCATTCTGCGTGGCGCGGCCGAACGGCTGCGCCAGGAAGCGCGCGAGTGCGACACCGTGGCGCGCGTGGGCGGCGATGAATTTTTGGTGCTGCTGGAAGACGTGACCGACGTGGCCGCCTGCGTGTCCGTGGCCAACCGCATGCTGGCGTCGCTGTCGCGGCCTTTCGAGGTGTCGGGCAAGCAGGTGCAGATCACCTGCTCCATCGGCATCGTGGTGCACCCCGACCACGGCGACCGCACCAAGCTGGTGGCCAATGCCGACGCCGCCATGTACGCCGCCAAGCGCGCAGGCGGCGGCAGCTACGCGCTTTTCGAGCCGCACATGGGCTCCGACGCATCGGAGCAACTGGAACTGCAGAACGACCTGCGCCAGGCCATCGAACGGGGTGAGCTGCAACTGCACTACCAGCCCAAGATCGACGGGACACGCGGCCAGATCAGCGGTGTGGAAGCCCTTCTGCGCTGGAACCACCCCAAACACGGCATGGTGAGCCCCCTGATGTTCATCGGGCTGGCCGAGCGCTTCGGCCTGATCAACAAGCTGGGCAATTGGGTCATCAACGAGGCGTGCCGCCAGACCGCCGAGTGGGCCCGCAGCGGGATGCGCATGCGCGTGGCAATCAACCTGTCGGTGCACCAGTTGCGTGAAAGTGGCTTGGCAGACCGCATTGAGTACGCGCTGAAGTTCCACGGCCTCGACGCATCGCAGCTGTTGTGCGAGATCACCGAATCCGTGGCCATGGAAGACATCAAGGCCACGCAGCGCACCTTCGAAGGGCTGGCACGCATTGGCGTGTTTCTTTCCATCGACGACTTCGGTACCGGCTATTCGAGCCTGAACTATCTGCGCCAGTTGCCCGCCCAGCAGCTCAAGATCGACCGCAGCTTTGTGAACGACCTTGAGAGCAGCGAAGACGCGCGTGCCGTGGTGAGCGCCGTGGTCAGCCTGGCTCACGCGCTGGGCCTGCGTGTGGTGGCCGAGGGGGTAGAGACCGAGGGCCAGCGCGACATCCTGCTGGCCATGGCCTGCGACGAACTGCAGGGCTTCTTCTTTGCGCGCCCCATGCCCGCCGACTCTCTGCTGGCCTGGTCCCAAGGCGACAAGCCCGATGGGGCCGTGGACTTCACGCCATCGGTGTTCGGCTCGCTCTGACCAGGGTCTGTGCTGCGCGGTGGCTCCTCGCAACCACCCGGCTGCACTCAATCGTCGGCTTGTTCTTACACCACATGCGTTGCCGCAGGCACACCATGGTGGGGCAGCGGCACCGTGCCGCGCCGTGGCAGCCATCGCTGCATGCCCCGATTTCACGGAGACCCACCATGGCCAAAAGCAGTCTGCTCGGCATCGATGCCGACAACCTTTCCACCTTTCACAGCGCCACAGGCAACGATAGCCTGGGCCCCAGCGACGCATCCGATTCGGGCAGCGACAGCGCAGGCCTGTATGGCACAGACCCGGACAACGACACCGACCGCCACGGCACCGGCGAGCGCGCGAGCGTGGAGCCCGAACTGCAGTTGGAAGCCCGCGACATCCTCCCGGATCACCTGGAGTCGATGGAAACGGATGACGAAGCCCAAGACGCAGGAGAGATTCAGGCTGGCGCAGACCGCTATCCCGGCGATGACCCCGCCGACGATCCGGAAGCCGACCCGAATGACGAGGTGTAGGGGCTAGCGCGGCCTCACAACCGCCTCCTCAACCACCCCACTGTGTGGCGTTTGGCTACGGCACAGTGAAGTGGTGGGATGGTCATTTCCGTGCCAGCGCCGTGTCAGCACGTGGGTGGGATAATTGCGGGCTGTGTGCCCTGGCATGCGCCCGTTCCCGCCTCACGACAGAAACACGATGACCACCACGATCCAATACGACGACCTCGTCGAGTCTATTGCTGCTGCGCTGCAGTACATCTCTTACTACCACCCCACCGACTACATCGCCCACCTGGCCCGTGCCTATGAGCGCGAGCAGAGCCCGGCGGCCAAAGATGCGATCGCGCAGATCCTCACCAACAGCAAGATGAGCGCCACCGGCCAGCGCCCCATCTGCCAGGACACCGGCATCGTCAACGTGTTCCTGAAAGTGGGCATGGACGTGCGTTGGGCAGGCTTCGATGCTGGCGTCGATGGCAAGCCCTGCAGCCTGGACGACGCCATCAACGAAGGCGTGCGCCGTGGCTACAACCACCCCGACAACACGCTGCGTGCGTCCGTGGTGGCCGACCCCCACTTCAAGCGCAAGAACACCAAGGACAACACCCCCGCCGTGATCAATGTGCAGATCGTGCCCGGCGACAAGGTGGACGTGACCGTGGCCGCCAAGGGCGGCGGCTCCGAGAACAAGTCCAAGATGATCATGATGAACCCCAGCGACGACCTGGTGGAATGGGTGCTCAAGACCATCCCCACCATGGGCGCAGGCTGGTGCCCTCCCGGCATGATCGGCATCGGCATTGGCGGCACGGCAGAAAAAGCCGTCTTGCTGGCCAAGGAAAGCCTGATGGAAGACCTGAACATGTACGAGCTGCAGGCCAAGGCTGCCAGCGGTGCAGAGCTGGATGACGTGGAAAAGCTGCGTCTGGAGCTGTTCGAAAAGATCAATGCCCTGGGCATCGGCGCCCAAGGCCTGGGCGGCCTGACCACGGTGCTGGACGTCAAGATCAATATGTACCCCACGCACGCGGCCTCCAAGCCCGTGGCCATGATCCCGAACTGCGCTGCCACCCGCCACGCCCACTTCGTGATGGACGGCTCCGGCCCGGTGTACCTGGACGCGCCTTCGCTGGACAGCTGGCCCAAGATCGACTGGGCACCCGACTACAACAAGTCCAAGCGCGTGGACCTGAACACCCTGACCAAGGAAGAAGTCGCCAGCTGGAAGCCCGGCGACACCATCTTGCTCAACGGCAAGATGCTCACCGGCCGTGACGCCGCGCACAAGCGCATCCAGGACATGCTGGCCAAGGGCGAAAAGCTGCCCGTGGACTTCACCAACCGCGTGATCTACTACGTCGGCCCCGTGGACCCCGTGCGCGACGAAGTGGTCGGCCCGGCAGGCCCCACCACCGCCACCCGCATGGACAAGTTCACCGAGATGATGCTGTCGCAGACCGGCCTGATCTCTATGATCGGCAAGTCCGAGCGCGGCCCCGTGGCCATCGAAGCCATCAAGAAGCACAAGAGCGCTTACCTGATGGCCGTGGGCGGCGCCGCCTACCTGGTCTCCAAGGCCATCAAGCACGCCAAGGTGGTGGGCTTTGAAGACCTGGGCATGGAAGCCATCTACGAATTCGACGTGGTCGACATGCCCGTCACGGTGGCCGTGGATGCCGGCGGCACCAGCGCCCACATCACCGGCCCTGCAGTCTGGAAGGAAAAGATTGCCACCGGCGAATTCAAGGGCATTGAAGTGGCCGGTGCGTAACCGCCCCGCTGCTGCCTGCATAAAGAACCGCCTTCGGGCGGTTTTTTATTGGGTGCCCGCCCACACCTTTCAACGGTCTCGTCCACCCGAAAAAATCGCCCGCCATCTCTTCACGGGAGAAATGCGGAAACCCTCAGCCAGATGACATGGGGAATGCGCATTCTGCGGCTCTAATGCGGCCCTGATGCGGCCCTGATGCGGCGCTTGTGCGACTTGGATCGCGCTATTTGGCCGAAGCGGCCCGTTTGGCCTCGGCATTGCGCTTGCGCGTTGCCGCCGCCTTCTGGGCCGAAGCCGACCGCTCTTCGGGCGTGCGCGCCGCGGATGCGGCACCGCCGATGCGCCCGCCCTTGCGGGCAGAGACGCGGTCCACCGGGTGGCCCCGGCCGGAGCCCGACAGCTTGCCACCGCCGGTTTCCTTGTTCACCGTGGCCCAGGCAATTTCGGCCGCCTTGTCAGGATCCACACCGCGTTCCTCGTAGCTTTCCTCGATGTGGCGGGCCTGGCGCTTTTGCTTGTCGGTATAGGCCGACTTGTCACCGCGTGGCATGGCGTGCTCCTTGGCTGGTTGATGGCGATGGAGGCACCGGCTGCGGCGGCAACCGGATCGGCGGCGCGGTGACCAGTGGGTCAATCGGTGCAGGCGGCGCCACGGGCTCGGGACGGCCCGGGACCTTGTCCGGATCCGGCGGTAGCAGGGGCTCGTTCGGGATGTGCGGGTTGGGCATGGCGGGCGCAGCGGCAGACAGATGCAAGGGCATGAAAAACCTCCTTGCCTCCACCTTGAACGACATCATTGTGTGATTGCGTAAAAAAACGTTCCATTCGGGGACAGAGCACAGCGCCAGTTCCCCCTCGGGGGCCCAAGGGAAAACATGTAAGCCCCACGCTTACAAAGTGGCTTCCAAATGCGGCGAAGGTGGCACCAGACAGCTCGCCCCGATCTGTCAGACAGGCCACCCCGGCCTGTCGTTCACCACTGAAGGAGCTTTTTGCCATGCAACAGCAGCACAACCCGCAGAACCAAGTGAACCAGCAGCCGCAACAACCCGGCCAACAACCGGGCCAGCCCAAGGAGAAGCAGCAACAGCAGCAATCTCCCGGGCAACAGCAGCCCGGGCAACCCTCCAAGCAGCAACCCCAGCAACAGCGCTAGCACCCTGGCAGGGACGGAAGCCGCTGCAATGACCGGTTTGCGCCCGGAGCAGCTGCCCAGCCAGTCCCCCTGGCCTTTGCAGATGGGACAGCCCTTGCACGAGGCCAAATACAGCCAGCAGCAGAGCAAATGCAACAAGCGCCAGCTGGGCACCGAAGCCCCGCCACCGCTCCATGAGCAGATGCACTGACCGCGCTGGCACCACCGGCCCGCTGACCGACAGCGGGCCTTTTTGTGGGTACAGCACTGGAACCGGGGACGTGGTGGCCCGCCATAGCGGTGCTGATGCTGTGGTGGTAGCGATGGCGGCTGCAGGCAGGCGGCCCCCGCTGAGGCTGGCACATAGAGACTTCTGCTCCGCATGGCATGGTGGCCGGTCCCCTTGCCGCATCGCTGAAGGCCCTCCAGCGTGCCCACCCGGGTGTGATAGCTTCAGCAGCATGTAGGAGGGCATGGCGCAGCACGCTGCCACCGCCAATGCGCTCCCCGCCCCACCAGGAACCCCGCCCCATGCTCAAAGTGATTGCCCAAGACTTCATCCGCCCGGAACACATTGCCACCGTGCTGCCGCTGTACCGCGAGCTGGTGGAGAAAACCAGGCAGGAGCCGCTGTGCCTGTCCTACGAGTTGTTTGTGGACCAGAAGGATCCGGGGCATTTCACCTTCATCGAAACCTGGCCCGACCGCGCGGCGCTGGACACACACTGCGCCACCGAGCATTTCCAGCGTCTGGTGCCGCAGATCGACCGCCACCAGAGCCAGCCCGGCCAGTTCCTGCTGATGGATGTCCTGCCTGGAACGGAGTGGTGCCCTGCCGACCACACTCCTGCACAGGCCGAGGCCGAAGCCTGACGGCAGGCCCAGGCTTGCGGGCTTCGCCGACCGTCGGACTCAGGACAGTCAGAAAACCCTGCTGGAAATGGGCCACCTCTTGCCGATTGGCCCCGGCGGTGCTCCCATAGGGCCATCCCCTGCGCGCAGCGCGGCCATGGCCGCAGTCTCGCCCGCCACCAGGAGTGCGATATGACCCGCTTTCACACCCACCGGCACTTTGCCGCTGCGCCCGACACCGTGTTTGCCGCCCTGGCCGATCCCGTCCGGTTGGCCCGCTGGTGGGGACCAGCCGGGTTCCACAACACCTTCGCCGAATGCGAGGTCGAGAGCGGTGGCATGTGGCGCTTCACCATGCACGGGCCGGACGGCAGGCACTACGCCAACGAATCGGTGTTCGAGACCGTGGATGCACCCGACCGCGTGGTCATCCGCCATCTGAACCACCCGCATTTCCGCCTCACCATTACGCTGACAAACCATCCGTCCGACGGCCAGCCCGGCACCCGTGTGGACTGGGAGCAGGTGTTTGACAGTGCCGACGTGGCGGCAGCCGTGCAGGCCGTGGTGGTCCCCGCCAACGAACAGAACCTGGACCGCTGGCAGGCCGAAGTGGCCGCACAGATACCCAGCGGTCGGGACTGAATAGCTGCATGCGCTTTTCAAACTGCCTGCTGCGCACGTAAACTGATTTGAACGGCGACCAGCGGCAGCATCTACGGATCCGACCTTGGTCGCCACGGCCCACCAGAATTCATCACCAACAGGCCGCTCCCATGCCTTGCACGTGCACAGGCAGCTGTCTTTTCAGACAGCGCCTTGGCGTGCACGGAACCAGCTGCCTGCGCAGCACTCCCATCTGGACCCCTTCACCTACCTGGGAACACCATGACCTCTGAAGACATTCGCGCCACCCTGACCATCTGCCTTCTGGCATCCTTCGCCGATGGCGAGAAGCACGATCGCGAGCGCGAACAGATCCGCCAGGTGGCCGAAGGTCTGGCCGGTGACCAGCAGGTGAACCTGCCCGGCCTGTACCAGGATGTGCTGCTGCGCCGTGTGCAGCTGCCCGCTGTGCTCGCCCAGCTCTCCACCCCCGAAGCGCGCCAGTTGGCCTATGAAATGGCGGTCTGCGTGTGCGAGGCCGATGGCCACACCAGCGCCAAGGAGCAGGACTTTCTGGCCCAGCTGCGCCAGGCCTGGGGCATGGGCGCCAGCGGCACCGGCAACGCCAGCAATGCAGCCACCGCAGTGGCCGGCTATGCGGGTGCCGCCAGCAGCTTCGACAGCCAGGCCCAGTCCGTGGCGGACGCCCCGCTGAATGCACAACTGCCTGACGTGGACACCCTGCCCTCGCAGGAACCGGTGCCCCACCCCACGGCGGTAGACCCGCTGTGTGCGGCGGCACAGCGCCGTCCCGGGAACCTGTCCGCCACCGAGATGGACAGCAAGATTCTGAAAACCGCCATCCTGAACGGCGCCATCGAGTTGCTGCCGGAAAACCTGTCGACCCTGGCCATCATTCCGCTGCAGATGCGGCTGGTCTACCAGATAGGCCAGAGCTACGGCTACGAGCTGGACAAGGGCCACATCAAGGACCTGCTGGCGGCGCTGGGCGTGGGTCTGACCTCGCAGTACCTGGAAGAGGCCGGTCGCAAGCTGCTGGGCGGCCTGCTGGGCAAGGCCGGCAAAGGCATCTTCGGCAGCCTGGGCAAACAGGCCGTGAGCAGCGGCATGAGCTTTGCCAGCACCTACGCCTTGGGCCATGTGTCCAACCAGTATTACGCCGGCGGCCGCACCCTGAGCACCGAGATGCTGAAGAGCGCCTACCAGCATGTGATGCGCGATGGCCGCCAGCTGCAGGCACATTACCTGCCCCAGATGCAGGAAACCGCACGCGGGCTGAACACCGCCAAGATCCTGCAGATGGTGCGCGGCGGCTGAAGGCTGCCAGGGCTCGGCTGAGGCCATGGCATGGCCCGTCGCAGCCAGGACTGCAGCCATGTCCGCTTGGATACGCGGACAGGAAACCGGTCGTGCGCGCTCCATGCACTGCATCTGTATACGGCCCCGGCACACTTATGCGGCAGGACGACAGGGCCACAGCGTCATAGGGCCATCGGTCGCCCAGGCGTTTTGGCACGGACAATGTCTCTTCCCGACACCCCGCCTCTCTCTCCCGCATGCATCCGTTCACTCCCCACCCCGACACGCCCGCCGAGCGCCCTTTCTCCCAGGCCTGCGCCAACAACCAGGCGCCCATTCTGGCGGTGCTGGAGCAGGCCTTTGCCGATCGGCGGCAGGTGCTGGAAATCGGCTCGGGCACCGGTCAGCACAGCGTGTACATGGCTCCCCGCCTGCCGCAGCTGGTGTGGCAGACCAGCGACCTGCCCGAGCACCATGCGGGCATCCTTGCCTGGCATGCCACCCAGCCCGCCGCCAATCTGCGTGCGCCGCTGGCCTTTGATCTGCACAGCAGCTCCTGGCCGCAGACAGCCGACGGTGCATTCGACGCGGTGTTCACCAGCAACACCTGCCACATCGTGGCCTGGCCGCTGGTGGAGCGCATGTTCGCGCTGGTGGGCGCCCATCTCCCCACGGGCGGCGTGTTCGCCGTCTATGGCCCGTTCAACTACGGCGGCCAGTTCACCAGCGACAGCAACCGCGCTTTCGATGCCTGGCTGCGCCAGCGCGACGCCGCCAGCGGCATCCGCGACCAGGAAGCCCTGCAGGCACTGGGCAGCCTCCATGGGCTGGAGCTGGTGCAGGACCATGCCATGCCGGCCAACAACCGCACTCTGGTGTTCCGCAAAGGCTGATGGCCGGGCCCGCACCACCGTCGCCGGAGGTGGTGCGGAGGTGGGAGAAGTGCCTATTCGCTCACGCAGCGAAAGTTGGCGGCGGCGTTCACATCGCCGCTGCCGTTGTAGCGTGGCCAACCGGGGTATTCGCACAGCGGACGGGTGCGGCCCGGCAGCCCCACGGTGTCTTCCACCACCTGCGCCTGCGGGGCCTGGCCCTGTGCGACCCAGGCATCCAGCACCGCCAGACTGTCCCATGCGGCGTTGTAGATCCCGCTGACCGCGTGGCCATACCCCGGCACCTCGTAGTAGCGAGCAAAGTCGCGCACCGCCGCCCGGCCCATGCTCTGCACCATGCGCTGGTAGTACTGCTGCGTGGCCCGGGTGCTGACCAGCACATCGGCCGTGCCGTGCGCCATCAGCAGCTTGCCACCGCGTGCGCGGAAGGCGGACAGGTCCGTGCGGTTGATGTCCTGCAGCCGGGTCAAGGCATCGATGCGCGCCTGCCACGGGCCGGGGGCCTGCGGATCCAGCGTCAGGCTGTTGAACTGCGCATCGCGCGTGACGAAGAAGCGCACCCACTGGTCCCAGAACACGCTGTGATAGGGCGCCGTCAGCGGCATCGGACTGCCAGGCTGGCCGGTACCCAGCGCCAGCAGCGTGATGGTGGGCGCTTGCGGCGTGCCACGCGCCAGGCCCAGATCGGCCCCCCAGAGGTTGAAGCCGGGATACTGTGTCTCGCCGCTGCCCAGCGGACGGCTGAAGGTGATGGGGCTGTCCATCACCTTCAGCGCCGCGATCTGCGCATCGGCCAGGCAGTGGTCGCCCGCAGCGCGCCCGCCTTCACAACGCAGCGGCTTGCCATCCACCAGGGCGGTGGCCGGGTCGAACTGGCGGTTGCAGGCGGCCACGTTGGACACCACGCCATCCTCGACTCCGTCGAGCTTGTCGCAGGTCTGGAGCGCAGCACGCAAGAGCTGCGCACGCTGTGCCTGACTGGGATAGGCCCCGGGCTGGGCCAGGGCGCGGGTGATACGGCCAAACTGCAAATCCAGTGCCGCAGCGTTCCAGGCCGGGTACCAGGCGATCACGCCATCAAAATCCTTGGGCCAGCGCTGTGCCACGGCCAGGGCTTCACGCCCGCCGGTGGAGCCGCCCACGAAATACCAGCGCGCAGGCAGCTTGCCGTAGTGCCAGCCAATGAGCTGGGCCGCCACATCGCGGGTCTTCTTCAGGGCATCGCCGCTGAAGTTGCGCACCGCCTCGTCGTTGGTGCCGAAGCTGCCGTCGCGGCTGGTGGTGGCCCCGGCCTGGTGACCGGAATCGCTGGAAAAAGTGGCATAGCCCTGGGCCAGCGGCACCGGCGTGCGCGCCGGTCCGGCCGCGTAGTTGCCCGTCATGCTGGGGATGGTGCCGTTGTACCCGCCGCCGCCGCCCATCAACGCCTTGCCGTTCCATTGCTGCGGCAGATTGAACTGCGCCTTGATCATGGGTGCCGCCGGGTCCACCGGACGGATGTCCACCAGCAGCTTGCAATAGGCCCCCACGGCGGCAGCGCCCTCCCCGGCTGCTGCCACCTCCTGCGCCTGGGTGACCTGCGCGCCCTGGGTGGCCAAGCCGATCTGCCCGGCCGGCACCTGCTTGCCTTGCAAGGCGCTGCATGCCAGCGGCTGGGCCGGCAACTGCGGCGGCGCCGTGCCGCAACCTGCCAGCAGCAGGCCCATGGCCGTCACCACCAGCCCACCACCGTAGCTCCCCCGTATTCCCGTTGCAAAGTCCACCGCCATGTCGCCTCCGCCAGATGTGAAAGGAAAAAGTGCGGCAGCCATTATTCGGGCGCACGGCCCTGTCACCAGGGCCTCTGGGGCTGGCCTGCGGGAATGTCTGCACATGGTTTTCCAGCATGGCGCCGCACTGCAGCAAACCCGTACCGCCAGCAGGCATGAGGGATGTGCCGGTGCCGCAGGCGCTCTACCATGGAGCCATCCTGCAAACCGGAGGACCGCTGCCATGACACAACGCCTGTACTTTGCGGTGACCATCGCCGCCCCGCGCAGCAAGGTGTGGCTGACCATACAGTCACCAGACGGCTACCGCGACTGGACATCCGCCTTCTGCGAAGGCTCCACCTACGAAGGTTCATGGGAGCAAGGCGCCAGAATCCGTTTCCTGGCGCCCAGCGGCGATGGC
>PJUL01000337.1_pt1 | contig 36728 bp, 37 predicted proteins | sample 1512221 | NCBI WGS metagenome assembly PJUL01 (sample SAMN08177667, study PRJNA422409) | Feces metagenome, whole genome shotgun sequencing project.
CGAGCCAGCCTTGGCGCCGGCAAAGCCGAAGTAGTCCTTGGAGATGGTGTGCGAATACTTGGCAGTGAAGGGGCCCATGGTGGCCGCGCCATACAGCTCGGTGGTGTTGCCGTTGCTGTTGCCAGGGTAGATGTAGGTCAGGGCGCCCACGTCCAGGTCGGCGCCGCCAGCCTTGAACTTGTAGCCGCCGTACAGGTCGGACTCGAGCGAGTTGTTGGCAAGCCAGTCCACGCTGGAGTTCCAGTTGCCTACGTACCAGCCGGTGTCGCCGAAGGCGTAGTCAAAACCGCCTTGCAGTGCAGGCTTGACCGCTTTGGACTTGGAAACGTCCTGGTCCTGGCCGCGGAACTTGTAGTTGGTGGTCAGGCTGACATTGCCGGTGAGCTGGGCACTGGCCAGCATGGGAAGGGTTGCAACAAGGGCAACGCCCAGGGTCTTGATGATGGCGCGGGTCATGTTTCCTCCGGTTGGACAAAGTAGGGACAAGCGTTTTAAGCACGGACCGTGCCACGCCAGTGCAACCATTGCATCGCCTTCACATCGCCGTTGCGTTGCGTTACACCGATCCGCAAGTACAGTGACGGCGTGCGCGCGGAACATGCTGCACCTTGTTGGTGCACAGCACAACCGGCCCGCGCTAAAAAACCATAAAACGCACCCATCTGGGGAGAAACCGCTTCATGAGTCTTGCTTTGGTGCAAAGCCGCGCCCTTCTGGGGCTGCAGGCGCCTTCTGTCACCGTCGAAGTGCATCTGGCCAATGGTTTGCCCAGCTTCACGCTGGTGGGCCTGGCCGAGGTGGAGGTCAAGGAGGCCCGCGAACGGGTGCGCTCGGCGCTGCAGAACGCGGGGCTGGAGTTCCCGCATAACAAGCGCATCACGGTAAACTTGGCACCAGCCGATCTGCCCAAGGACTCGGGCCGGTTTGATCTGCCGATTGCGCTGGGCATCCTCGCCGCCAGCGGGCAGGTGGACGCAAGCCGTCTGGCGGGCTATGAGTTTGCGGGCGAGCTGTCGCTGTCGGGCGAACTGCGCCCCGTGCGCGGCGCGCTGGCCACCAGCCTGGCGCTGCAGACCCAGCAGATCACCGCGCAACTGGTGCTGCCCCCCGGCAGCGCTGAAGAAGCCGCCCTGGTGCCCGCCGCGCAGGTAGTGCGCGCACGGCATCTTCTGGATGTGGTGCGCGCCTTCCTGCCGCCGGGCAGCGTGGCTGCGGGCGATGCCGACGTGGTCAACGACGGCTGGACCCGCCTGCAGGCCACCCCCATGGCGGCGAGCACAGCAGGTCCCGACATGTGCGACGTGAAAGGCCAGGCCAGCGCCAAACGCGCGCTCGAGATTGCTGCCGCTGGCGGGCACAGCGTGCTCATGGCCGGGCCGCCGGGGTCGGGCAAGTCGATGCTGGCGCTGCGGTTTGCGGGGCTGCTGCCCGCGATGACCGTGGACGAGGCGCTGGAGAGCGCCGCCATTGCCAGCCTGGCCGGGCGCTTTCGCACCGACCAGTGGGGCCACAGGCCCACAGCCGCGCCACACCACACCGCCAGCGCAGTGGCCCTGGTGGGCGGTGGATCACCCCCCAGGCCCGGCGAAATTTCATTGGCGCACAACGGAATCTTGTTTCTGGACGAACTGGCCGGATAACTTTTTGGCATGGTTGTCTATAGTGCTGAAAACGAGGAGTTTCAGTGAGACTTGCGCCTACCAGCAACATTCAGAAGCCATTGACAATTGTCAAGCCCGATGACGTTTTTCCAGACTATTCGTTTGACCGTTTGCGACCCGCCCTACTCGATGAGATTCGTCTGTGCTACAGAGCAATACCCCAATCGATGGCAGGGGTAGGAACCGTCCAGCCTCGCCATCTTGAATGTGTATTTCAGATTGCGGGGATCGACATTCCCGATGCCGGGTTCGCATCAAAGGAGTTTTGGAGGGGGTGCATTGCCTACCTGGGGGCAATCAACTCACAAAAGTTCATCGACGCTTCAGACTCTTGGCGCCATCGACATTCGAAATCCTTCGCCGTCCTCCTAGACTCGCTAAGAGGCAATGGGTTTTCGGTCCCGCCGCTGAGATTCGAGTCTTCTACAAATGGCGTTTCTGAATCGATCGCGCCCTTCGTCGAATTTTTTGACGACCTTGAGTTGGACGCCGAAAGAGTCTGGCTTTGGCAAGGCTGGTGGAGCACAAACCGAGACCAGCGACGTCGCACTCGTTTCCCACTCTATCCCATCTACCAGAGACTCGGACGCCAATTCACGGAGAGCCTCTACCAAGCCTGCAATTCATGGGCAACTTCGCGCAACGGAAGCCAGATTCCGATCCTTCGCCCCCTTGCAGAGTATGTAGCTCTTCAGCCTGACCCATTCACTGCAAAAGATCTTCTCGATCCAGCGTACATCGAAGACTTTTGGCACAAATTTGTCGCATATTTCATTTCATCGAGGCATGAAATGGGAAATGAACTATCCACCAGTTTGAGTGTATGGAATGCTCAAGCCACAAAATTCATTTCCGAGTGCCTTGTGCAGTCCGGGCTCTTCGCGAAGCCAGCACAAATGCCTGCGCTACCCAATAAGACTAAAACCGGATCGCAAACCAAAATTCTTAAGCAAGAGAACGGCATCGATGCAAAGGGACGGCTCGTTACGCTGATCCCGCTTCAATGTTCAGACGATCAGGCACTACAACTTCTCTTGAAAGATATCCGGGACGAAATTCGAATCATCGAGCAATGGGCGGAATCCGAGTTCAAACGCTTTAGTGAGAGCGTTGACAACCGAGAATCGCTAGCGAAGCAAGGTTTAGTCCGCAAAATACAGAAGATAGGGGCGAACTCGAACGGACACAAGCAGCTCGTTGCAAGCAACAACCCACTGGCGCTCGCAAATGCCGCCGCAACCTTTCAGCACTTTGGATACCAGACTCATAACGAAATCGACATCGGACTGCTGTTTCCCAAACCACTTCCGGAAACGGCACTAAGCCTGGGAATTCCCATCTCCGGCAGTCTCCTATCGCATTTGACTCTGCTTGTACTCGACCATCCCATAATCACTTCCTCCTTCTTGGAGAAGTTAGAACTCTATAACAAGCATGGGAACATGCACTGTCTTCAGGAGCTCGATGGAATCACGAAGCTGATAGGAGTGAAAGACCGCGCAGGCCCTGCGAATTCCGAACAACAAGTAACGTTAACGCCACGAGGCGTAGAAGTAATTCGGCGAATTATTCAGGCCACGCAGCCTCTTCGCGACTATCTTAAGGCTCGAGACGATGACAACTGGCGATTCTTGCTATTGTCGAGTGGCAAGTCATTTGGTCAACCCGCTCCCGTCAAGAACATATCCGGTATCACGATCAATCCCACAACTAGAAACAAGACGATAGCTTCATTCCAACGCCTTGGTCTAGAAAGAAGCCGTGCTGAATCACTTGCACAACGTTTCACAATAGCCACACTTCGCGCTAGCGTGGGAGTACGCGTTTACCTTGATACGGGAAGTGTCCAGGCAATGAGCGAAGCTCTTGGACACTCAGAGTTCAATCCCCGATTGCTTGACCACTATCTTCCATTGCAGATTCAACGATTTTTTCGAGATCGTTGGATTCGCATCTTTCAAACATCAATCATCGTTGAAGCGCTCAAGGGATCTGATCTGGTCTTGGAGGCATCAGGCATCTCATCGATTCAAGAGTTAGATGAGTTTCTGAGCAACCATTCATTCAAACGGCTAGATCCTCTGACAAGAGCCGAGTCAACGGACAGCAAGCGCGAAGTTGCACTCAGCGTGAGCACAGGAACGCTTTCACTCCTGCTGGGGCTTCGAGAGGCAGTGAAGAAGGCAACACGGCCAGTCTGTGGTAGAGCTCTCTATTGGTCGCGAGTCGCGGACAAGTTGATCGAGTACATCGCGTCACCAGAGAGCGGCCGGGAAGACTTAAGAAAGATGGCTAGCTCCGCCCGAGATGTGCAGGTGCAAGAGTCATTCAACAAATTTATCTATGCCTGACGAGCAGCTTTACCAAGGCGAACTGAGTTTCCTCAATCAGGTTCTAGCCAGAGGACCTGAAATTTACCGAACGGCGCCTTGGTTGTGCAGCCCATTTTGGGACCACAAATGGGAGATCAGGTTTGAGCACCAGACAAAATCACAGACGATCGATTTCGGTGTGCAGATGTCAGATGGCTACTTGCTCACGGATGAAAAGCACTCGAGATTGCACAGTAGTCTCAAGCAATGGCTCTGCGCTTGCACACATCCCCACGCGACGGCCGCGCGCCCACTCAATTCATCGACTATGCAAGCAAGGGTTCATCGAACACTCCACTTAATCGACTACTTTTTGCTAAACCAAAAGGAACTAAATCTATGCGAATACGGGCTGTCAGGACTTACTAAGAACGACTTCCTCTTACTAGTTTCGCGCCTAGCATCACGAAATGACGTCGCTGAGTCTGTCTACGCATGGACACGCGAGCTTCGTGACCTCGTAGTGCGTGGCGCACAATCAATCAGCGCAAAGGATCTGACAGATGCACTACAAGACATGCCGACAATCGATGTCGGACTTGATCGTGGGGGAGATCTCAACCTGACTCCAGCGGAGCTCCTATCGGCGCGCGCGTGGCTCTGGGAGCAAGGTCTATACAAGTACACAACGCGGGGGCACTTCACGTTCACGTTAAACGGAGTTGAGATTGCATCCCGAATCTATTCGAACACTCTTTGGGGCATTCAGAAGCGCGAGATACCTCCAGAACTGAACTTGTGTGAGGAACGACTGGCTAATCGGGAACTTGTAGGCGTTCCAGTGATGGACGTAAGCGATGAATGCGCCGGCGATCGCACCATTTCCTTGTACATGAGGTGCTTAAGCTATTTAAAACTTCTCGAGCGTACAGAAAATTCTGTACCTTCGCTTGCTCTAGATTCCGTACTTGAAAGAAACATCAGCTCCTGGGTGCAGGTCAAGGAAGTAGGCCGCTTCCAAACTCTCCCCCAGGAGTATGTCTTGGGTACACTCCGACAGGCCGTCACATTCGCTTTGACGTATGGAGAAGCCATCGTTGATGCATATTGCTACATCGCCGATGCAGCGCGAACTAGTGACTGCAGCTTTGCAGATATTGAGAGCAGGCGCGGCCTCCAAGGCGTGATACCGGAGATATTGCTTGCACTTGGCGTAAAGCGCTGGAGAATTACGCCCGGTCGGAAGAAGACTGGCGACTACTACGAACGGCTGAGAAGCAATGAAGGGCTCGCCGAGCTGATAATGATTCTGGTCGGAGCTGTTTTTGTGATTGTTGGAGTTCTAACTGCCCGACGAAATGGAGAACTGACCGATCTTTTGGCTGGAGATTGCCTGGATGAAAATGAGCGACATTTGGTCTTCTACAATCGTAAGTCTGGGGTTGGCCAGACACGTCAAAGAGAAGAGCGTCCTATACCTCCTCTCGTAGTTCGTCTTATACGACTTCTCGAGAGACTCCACTTCGCTGCCCCAGGTGCACGACAAGGTTCGCACGGCAAAAGATTGTTCTCATATCCCTCGAGAAACAATGGTGCCTTGATTGAGGGTTCTAAGAACAGTGTGTATTTCTGTGTCGACTTGTTTTGCGACTACTTCGAAGTTACCGGCGACTCCCCTGGTACACGCTACTATGTTCGTCAGCACCAACTGCGACGCTTCTTTGCCATCGCATTCTTCTGGGGCTCCGGCTTCGGTGGCCTCGACACATTACGATGGTTCTTGGGCCACTCTGATCCGAAGCATGTCTGGCGCTACATTCTGGAGTCAGTGCCTGGAAAGATTCTGACCGCTGTTCGCTCCAGATATGCGACAGAAGCACTTTTGAGTGGGAGCTCGGCGGCAGATGCCCTGGCGAATCTTGCTGAAGAAAAGTTCGGCACCCGCCAGTTCTCAGTACTCAATGAGCAAGAGCTCGAAGAGTACATTGAAGTTCTTGTTGAAGATTCGCGTCTAATCGTCGAACCGCAGTTCGTCGATGCAGATTCGGGCACATCCTATCGCATCGCAATCCTTGTATCTGAGAAGGAGGAAGTTGATGCCTAAAGGCTTCACCCTGGAACCAAGCCACAGCGTGTTAGCACTCTACGCGCTACTTTCCAAGGTCGCCGAAACGCCTTCTCTCCATACTGAGTACGTGGGACTCAAGGAAGCCCTTGGTCGCCAGTCTAGACTCGCTCGTCTCGACCTCCCGGCGTGTGGCATTTTTCCTGTTGGAGCGCTGAACACGCTTAAGCGTGTATCCGAGGTTGCCCTAAAGGAGCAGGGCGGATTCCTGCAACTTGACGCGATGCGGCGGACTGCGTTTTCTGAGGTTGAGAAGTTTTGCTCGATCCCAAGTCAGCCAAAGCGTAGCTCAAGAGACGAGCTTCGAATGCAACTAGCACAGGCTAAGGCTAGAAATCGCATACTGCGGGAGGATCTGGCATTCCTGACAGATCGACTTGAAGTTACATTGAACTTGGCAAAAAGATGCGCGATGGCTGCGGACCATTTGACCCAAGCCACGTACAAGAAGCAGCGGATGGAGATTCTGCTTTCTCTCGGTCTGCGTAAACTTTCCAACCCTGGAGACACTGCTGACGATGTCGACGATCCGGCCAGCTGAAAAGGGATTGGTTCTGCCAGCTGGCGTAGGTTTCTCGATCGTCAGCCATACAGATTCCGAGCAAGCGTATGGGCGTGATGCGTCAGGTATGCCTCTTATCGTATGGCCTAACGGCCATTGGTGCTTTCCTGCAAACGCATACATGCTGCACTTGATTGATCGTGGCCTGTCGCGCTTCAATCGCGGCGGCACTCTGGGTACGTACGCTGCCCACATCACGCCCCTTCTGCGGTTTTGTGCGAGCAATCAAAAAGACCTCACTGAACTCTCGGATGCTCATTTCACCGTTTTCGTAAACTCGCTGAAGGCCGCTAGGCATACGCCCTGGTCAATTGCGCCCCGCCTGGAATCGTCGACAGTAATCTCGATCACAGATACATGCCTGTCGTTTCTCTCGTTCGTTGGGAAGCTCCACGACGTGGACCTTGTGGGGCCGGAAGCCTCCATACGTGCAGAACTAGTTTCCGCGCACGCACATAGACATTCAGTATCAAGGTGGCACCATCATTCCCTGCCAACTCCGTCCCCAGAGCGCAGGCGGCTGCCCGTTGGTAGCGAGGCCATCGCAAAACTTCGTAATGCGGCCGTAGTAGCTTCCCCGACAAACTTCATCCTTCGGCGGCGCCAAGTCATGCTTCGCCTACTGGAGATAACTGGCGGACGTCGCTCGGAAGTCGCCGAGCTCACCGTTAGTAGCGTTCAGAGAATGGCCACAATGCAAGCGCCGCGCCTCGAACTCGTTACCAAAAAGGGACGTGGACGGAAAAAGGATCGAGTCCGTGAAGTGCCAATCAGCAAAGTTGACGCTCGTTTGTTGCTTGAGTTTGTCCGCGTCAGCAGAGCAGTGACAATTCGTCGCACGTGTGGCGCCAAAGGGGATAGCGGGCATCTCTTAGTCAGTGAGAAGCGTGGCCTAGCGCTACGTCCCAACACCATCACGCAAGAGATCGCTTTTCTCGTTCAAGCTGCGGGGCTTTCGACCCGTGTCTGCGCACACATGTTTCGGCACCGGTTTATTACCAGCATCTTTAAGGCATTGATCGAAGAGTACCACCTAGAGAGCCCCGATGCGTTTCGCCGGCTTCTCCTTTCAACAGAGGAACTGAAGGTCCGTGTCTGTCAATGGACCGGGCATTCCAGTATTGCATCACTTACTCGCTACATTCATCTTGCATTTGAGGAGGTTGGCGGCGTACGCGCTGCCGTTAGCGCTGTTAGAGCAAAAAAGGCAATCAGCTCGTTTGTCTCAGAAATTCAAGATCTAGACTTCTCGAATTTGAGTGAAGCTCAGTTCGAGGCACTCAAGCAGTCCGCACGTGATCTGACGACCGAGTTATCGGAAGAGGAACAGCCGTTAGTGCCCGCTAGTAGCCGACCTCACTCTGATCATGAGAAAGACTGAGGGAACTAGGCAGAGTCAAACTGAATCGCCTCGGGATTTGATGAGGCTGTTTGGTTTAAGTCAGGCCATCCCCGTGGCGGCCTGATTGGCGAGTTGCCGGTAGTAGTTTGCCTCAGCTGTTGACGATGCAGAAGTAAGCCACTTTTGACTCATGTGCCGACGACCCCGTGAGCCACGCGAGTGGCTCTATCCCCACAAGCCTGTTGGGTGCGGGGGCGGAACAAGTGGCGCAGTCGAAGGTCGGCGCTGTGGCTCACAGCCTGACCGTCGGCATCAGTCTGGTCCAGCCCAAGGCGCGACCAATCAGCCCTCGCGGAAGGCGGTTGCCTCAACCCGGTGTCTGCCCCGACTTGGTAGACGCTGCGGGCTTCACCAGCCGCGCGATCTCACCACCGCAAGCGCTGAAGTTGCTGGCGTATTCCTCAGGGTTGTCGAACAGCACCTGGGCTTGCATCAGGCGGTCGAGTTCCTGTTTCGCGTAGACAAGGATGCCCGCGCTGTTGCCGCCCGAGGCCCAGGGATAGTCCAGCTCGCGGAATTGGCGTGCGATGTCGCGGTGAATGCGCACATGCGTCTGCTCGTGTTTCATCACATGCGCATAGGCACAGCTGCCCGGCGGGATCTCGCTGGCCACGCGCAGCACCGGTTTGATGTAATCCAGCCGCACGACGACGCCCTGGCAACTGGTCTGCGGCATCACCGCCAGTTTGGTCTCGACAACGACGTGGCCGAGTTGCGTACCGCTGCTGCCAGCGCCCGCGCCGATCTTCGTCAGTTCGGCGGCCGGTTTGGCGTTGTCCACTTCCGGGTCGGCGAACCAAGCCGCACTGAAACGCACCGCCTTGTCGCAGGGAGGCAGGTTGGCGGACTGCGCCTGGAAGCAGGCGCTGGCCAGCAGTAGAGCGAGGAGGCTTTTCATCGTAACCTTCTGTTTATCGGCAAGACGCGCTCGTCCTGAAGCGGTGGCCGCAAGGCGGCTAGCCTGACCGGCGCGGATGAGGGTGCCCGGCGCCGGCTGGTCGCCAGTTGGCGTTTTTTCAGCCTCCGATCGCATTGCCTGAAATCGTATTCGACCTGATTTGGCATCGACGCAATGACTCGCAGAGTGCTCGGCATCGTTGTGACCAGATACCCTGAAGCTCGCGGATAGAGGACCCGCGTTGCCGTCAAAACGCGATACCGATGCAGTAAACCGGATGGCAAATGGAGCAAAGCCTAAGGCGCTTGACTCGCCATGCGAACTCAGGGCCCGCTGCTGCCAGTGGATGCAAACACTCAGCGAGTGCTTTCTCAAACCGCCAGCGGCAGCTCCTGCCCGATAGTGCGCCTTAGATGGCACGGTTTGGATTACAGCAATCGCTCCGAAGCCGACGACGGTGAGGTCTCGTGACTGCTCCCGGCCATGAACAGCCATTCGGTTGGACGCCGCAAAGCTGACGTTTGGCCACCACAAGGGGTGCCATCAACACCTGCTGGCGATGATCTGCAAGCGCACCGTGCGCGTGCCCGTCTGGTCGTCTAGTCGTTGCGGGCGGACGAGAGCAAGGTGTTGGGCGCAGCACTACCAACCCTGCAACCACGCTGGTAGCCCTCTGGAGTAGAACGGAGCAACAGCGTGAATGCTGGCAAAGAACAGCACGGATGTCACAAGGTTGAAGGCGAGAGTACCTGCCACCCAAAGCACAACGTGCTTACCTCGTACCTTTACGCGCGCAGTCAAAGCCGCAGCTAGTCCCTGAACTGCGAAGAACGCAATTTGGTAACCCTGAAAACGACCGACAGCGGCAAGGAAGAGCCACTCGTGGAGCAATGCCGATAGACCAAAGACAAGAATCATTGTCCTTATCGGCGCATGTCGACTACGTTTGCCATTGAAAAGGTTTTGCCAGAAGAATTGTTGAACATTGCGGTTGTAGCGCCGCCAAAAGTCAGCAGGGGTCTTCGCAATGAATGGCCTATCCATGAAGTCGCGAGCAGTCCCGCCGCTCAAGCGCCATATCGCCGCACCACCTGTTAGTCCGTTGGTTATCGCCAGCATGAGTGCGGTTACCTTGCCGACGTGTTCTACCAAGAAGGGGACGTGAGACCAATCCAAACTGAACAGCACAGACAAGACGGCAATAGCTGCCGCACAACCTATGGTTCCACTCATCAAACTCGTAAGGTTCTCCCTTTGGGATGGGCGGCGCTCGTTGCCCAGGCTGCGACGGACGAGCGTGAAGGGGTTGGACAAAAAATTCACATACTCCTGCCAGGTGACCCGACTCTGCCGCTTCAGTTCAAGCGATACGTCGATGAGTTTCAGCGTCAGCATGGCGGCTGAAATCGAAGCCAGGAATCGCAGCACAGGAAACTCGTCTGGAATGAACCAAGGCGACGAGACAATAAGCAAGCACGCCCCGAGCGGAACGAGCCATGGGAAAGCGACGCGACCCGGCAGAAGCGAAAACGCGGCTAAGGCAACGACGTATGGGATGAGGAAACCGGCAAGAGTCAGCATTGGGTCCGTCTCGGGGGTTCGTTATGCAGCCTGACGTGTTTTGGTGCCCTGCAGAGCATAGCCACAGATGCCAGCCTGTGGCGTCATACGCCAAAGGCACCAGCGAGCGCGTACGAACGCCCGCTCTCGCTGGCGGCCGACTTCCGCTTGGGGCCCAAAGGCGACGCTGACACGCCGCCAGGGGCGGGGCAGATCTTGCTACAGCTTTGCGGGGCAGCTTCTAGCGCATCGATTGGCTATCGACGAATCTGATCACCGAGTGCCGGGGCGTACGCGGTATCAAAACCCAGTCGTTCAGATAGGTAACCACCGCAGGGCAGACCGTCATCGCTCCGTAGGTTCGTCTCGCGTTCTCAGGGTCGGTGAAGTGCACATCAATTCGTTTTCCGCGTCGGATTACAAATTTGATATTTAGGCTCGTACACCCATGGCTCTGCTTTCCGCGTGAAACGCCAACGAGAGTGAATTGACTGAAGTCGACCTTCGGTGCGCCTATGCTCTCAGCATCCCGCGGATCGGGTTCTAATTTGCCCATCGCCCAGATCTCATCCCACTGTTGCTGGGTTCGAACTACGTACTCGGCATTTGGCCATTCGCGTGGCGACAACTTGTCAGTTTGCAGCCGTAAAAATTCAACGTGCTCAAGTATCTCCTGTGCCAATGCGAACGCCCCAGATGCCGCAAGCAGCACTCCGAAAACGACACCTCTCTGCGCAAAGCTCCTGAAGGCTATAGGCGACATAAACAACTCCCGATTACGCCATCGTAGCGCTGACGTGTGGGACGCTAACGGGCCCAAAGCGGAATTTCAGTCTCTTACTCGCCCGAGGCCTGTTGAAACGCGATCAGATACCCATTGCAATCGGTGACGGCAAATTCTCTGCTTCCATAGGGCATGTCTTGTAGAGGCCATGCAACTGACGTTTTGTCTTTGATGACAGAAAAATATCGGTCTACATCCGCGACTGCGAGGTAAATCGTTCCTGAAAAGATGGGATTCGTGCGCCACAAATCTCGGTCCGTGAAAATGAGGCGGGCGCCATACTTAGAGACGGTGATCGTGCTGTCGGCAGTCGAGGCGGTGCTGAAACCGAGCACAGATTCGTAGAAATTTCTGGTCTGCTCGATGTCAAAGCATCGCAACAAAATAGACAAACTCATGTTCACTCCAAAGGCAGTGTCGGTTGTTGGCCGAGACAGCCATCGCATCAGCGGCAGCCAGGGCCCCAAAGCGGCCCCCGTATTGCGGCACCTGTACCACTAGGTTTGGGGCAGCTCTCGGATCTCAACCGTGCCGCCAGCCTCGTACACTGGATTGCCTGCTAAAAACTCTTTGGCGCTTTCGAGGCTGGCTGCACGCACTCGGATGAAGCCGCCCAGATCATTGTCGGTCGGTTGACCCGAATGATTTTTCCTGAGGAGCTCTCCACGCCCTATCGAGCTACCCCCATCGAATTGACCGGTGCTGCGGAGCTTTGCAATGTACTGCGCCCAGCATTTCGAGTCGTCGGCGGCTTCCGTGTCGGGAGCGTCCTGATGCATCAAAAGTATGTATTCGTTCACTCGTGATCCTCTTAGTCCATGTCAAGCATGCTCGATATTAGGCCGCTGCTGTAGATGACTGCTTCTGACCGATAGTACTCATTCGACGCGAAAGTTCGGATGACAGCAACCGCTGCACAGCAGTCACGGGGCTGCGCGGACCTCGTGACTGCAATACTTAAAATCCCTATCGCTCACGAGCCTATTGGCAGATTGCGGGCTTCAACAACAGTCGGCACCACCATTTGAGAGCAAGCGCCATGCCGTGTCACCAACTCTGGTGACTCAGAATGATGGGGAATGAGTCAGTGCTCGCGGCTTACTTGATAGCCCCCCGCGCAACTCCTGCATCATCCTCACTACGCTGTAACGCACCTCGGGTAAGAGCCTGTTCTTCTTCACGGCTCAATCCTCTCCAAGTGTTGAGCCTCCTCAAAATCGGGGCCAACTCACCAATGGCTTTGGCGCGAGTTTGAATAGGATTCGAACATGGTCGGGGCCGGCCTAGATATTTTGTCTACCTCAAACCCAGCCGGGACTCTGAGTGAGCGATAGGGGATAGCATTGCAGTCAGTGGAGCCAGCTTGAATGCTGCAACTGTTTCCACCAGCTTTGCTGACTGCGCGGTAAGGCTGGACGCTGCAGCCGCCATCTCTTCGACCAGTGCGGCATTTTGCTGAGTGGCTTGGTCCATTTGGGTCACTGCGACGTTCACCTGACTGACTCCCTGGCTCTGCTCCGCCCCTGCAGCGCTGATGTGAGCCACGGTCTCCGTGACACGCTCGATGGACGAGAGCACTTCTTTCATCGTTTGCCCCGCACTATCCACAAGCGCTGAGCCGGCTGCAACCCGGTCAACGCTCGTGGCGATCAACGTCTTGATCTCTTTGGCTGCCTCCGCAGAGCGCCCAGCGAGGTTGCGCACCTCGGACGCCACCACGGCAAAGCCGCGTCCCTGCTCCCCGGCGCGCGCGGCTTCCACCGCTGCATTGAGTGCCAGAATATTGGTTTGAAAGGCGATTCCGTCGATGACTCCAATAATCTCTGAAATCCTGCGCGAGCTCTCGTTAATGCCGTGCATGGTGTCCACCACCTTCGCGACGACATCGCCTCCCTGTCGGGCGACTGAAGAAGCGCTCTGTGCCAATGCATTGGCCTGGTGCGCGCTTTGCGCGTTGTGCTGAACGGTCGAGTTGAGTTCCTCCATTGCCGCTGCCGTTTCTTGCAGTGCACTGGCTTGGTTCTCGGTGCGGTTGGAGAGGTCGCTATTGCCAATGGAAATCTGCGCACTGGCTGCTGCAACGGTCTCGGATCCGCTGCGTACCTGACTCACGATCCGGGTGAGAGAGTCCTGCATAACCGACAAGGCCTCCAGCAACGGACTGAATTCGTCACGCCCCGTGTCGACCACAGGCGTGGTGAGGTCCCCATCGCGCACCCGATGTGCAACGGCCTGTGATTCAGACACTCGACGCTTGAGGGTTGCGCCGATGTGCCATGAAAAAATGAGCAACCCCACTGCGACGGCCGCTACAGCGCTCAGGAGTGCTCCCAATGTCACTCTGACGTCCCTTTCGATTTCCTCAAGACTCGCCTCAAGAAGGCGTGACTGTTGATCTTTTTCTTTTGCAAGAATCGCAAGCGAGATATTGCGCGCAGGGATGGTTGACGCCACCAAGAAGTCGAACGCCTCTTCTTTCTTGCCGTCTTGAATCAACTGGATGTTCTGCCCTGCGACTCGCCAGAAAGCTTCCAATCCCTTGGCCAGCTCTGTGCCCAAGGTTTTCTCTGAACTCGTAGTTGCCTTACTCACCAAGCTCGACAAGTCAGCGTCGCTCAAGCGTTTCTTGTCACCAATCTCGGCAAGGGTGGCAGCCAAGTCCTGCGGTGTTCTTACCAGGAGGGCATGGCGTAGCAACAACGAAGCCTGAGTTACTCGCAGCTCCATAGAACTTGCCAGAAGCTGGCTAGGAACCTCCTCTTGCGAGACCAAATCGGTCTGGTGCCTCACCTCCGAAAGGTAAGTCCAAGCAATCATGGCAGTTCCTGCAAGACCCAAAATCAGCAGCAGGGAAATGAGATGAAGACGCCTTGCAATGCTCATACCGCACCTCAGAAATGTAGGGATAGCGCCGCCTCTATACAAACAAAGTTTCCCCTACTTGCAAGGGCTATAGTCGAAGTGAAGTGATTTGACGCGCGATAACTTCTGCGGTCAATGGGGGTATCGAAGGGGTGCTTCAGACGCTGGTGCCTTGAAGCCAAGAAGCATAGGTGTCGGTGCGACTCTTCTTTTTTGCATCCGTCAGCGCACCCGCACTGCAGCTGCCCGCGCAGCATTTCGCCGGGGCGGCCAGGGCGGGCACCAAGGGGATCACGCCCACACTGGTGGACTAGCCGCCCTTCACGTCGACAAACATGAGTGGGACTCCGAGTCCGATGGCTTGACCACCTGGTGGTCACGTTGTTGAGCGAATCAGAATCGAAACACCTCGTCGATTCTGATGGCGGGATTTGCGAGGGAACGCTTCACCAAGCGACCAGAGGAGCGCGGTACAGCCACGTGTTGTTGTGGACCTGATTCAGCGCGATGTTTGCGATGTTTGCGATGTTTGCGCGCGCGACGCTACCCCCGTGAAAGCCTTCTAGGTCAGTGAGCGCGCTCACGCTACGCCTAGGTGGACGGTCGTTCAGCACCGCTGGCCGCACAAGCACCCAGTCCAGCCCGTAGGCACGTACGATGGCCTCCTGGCGGTATTTATCGTCGTGAACCTTGCGCAGCAGCAGCGGCAGAATGAGCTGGTCGAATGCAAATCCGCCATGCCCTGCGCTGTCACCAGCCCTATACCAGTGATGCAGACCAGACGCGCGACCCCGGTCGTCTTCATGGCGCTAACCAACCCATGCGTCGCAGTCCATAAGGTGGTCACCTCGCGCCAAGGGCTGACGGGCCTGCCGAGCGCACTGATCACGGCGTCTTGGTGTTGTTAGGTTTGCGTGGAAATCAACAGAGAGACCGTCTTGGCACTATTTACTTTCGGGCGCTGTGAGATGCTGCTCGAAGAAAGCGCCCGCCAGAGCAGCGACCTGCTCATGGAGCGCGCGCCGATTGACTTCAGAATTGTCTACGCACAAGATGGGCAGTGCCTTCTTACCCGCCTCCGTAGGTTCCGCCAAAAAAACGTAGTGCCCAACGGGCCCGCGAATCCAGGTGAGATCCGACTTCGCGAGCAAATCTGCGTAGCGGCAACCATTGAGGATCGGTGGAGCTTCCTCGTCTCCCTCTGTCACAACGACATGTACGGGCACAAGAACATTGGCTAGACCGCTGGCATCGAATGCGCCGCCAAGCGCCGGGTTCATCAAAAACGCTGCTTTGATTCGCGTATCGCGATACGAGTGAGAGTGCTCCGCCACGGCTGTTCGGAAGGTGGGGTCCGTCGCCATTAACTCCTCCCAAACCTTCCCTAGCTCTGGAAATTCCCGAGGCCCCGCAGGTACCGCCTCCCCATTTGCTCTGCTGAACGCAATGAACTGTTCAAGGTTGCAGCGACCGCCGACGGCTGCCGCTGCCGTGTAACCCCCCAAAGAGAAGCCTGCCACTCCAATGCGTGCGCCATCGACACGATTTGCGAAAAGTGGGTCAGCGGAAAGCTTGTCCAATACGGCCGTAAGATCTTTCGCACGCTCCCACCACAGCAAAAAGCCCTGAGGAACGTAAGGCTCGACACTGGTGTTGCCATGATGGTTCACTGCGACTGCGATATACCCGTGCGCTGCAAGATGCCGTCCCAACCAGCCAAGCTGAAATGCACTACCACCCGTGCCGTGAGATAGCAGCACTACGGGAAAAGTTTGAGGGCTTGATCGAAGGGGCGCGTCACGCGACACGCCGCGCAACAGAAACAGCGGTTCCGGTGCGCCGATAGGGAAATCTTCTTCAACTGCCGCATCTTCTGCGGGGTACCAAATCACCGTGGTCAGCGGGCGTGTATCAGATCTCGCCCAGTTCTGCCGTGAGGTGTCATTCCATCTTCGGATCTGCTGACCAACCTTATACATAGCTACTCTGTGTTGCGTTGTCGTTTGTCCAACTGAAATTTTGACTCCTGGCGTCGGAGTTCAGCAGTCGCCGCATCTGCTCGCTGCGGGAACAGGAAGTTGTACCGTGTTCTGGCTCAAAGACTACCGCATTCAGGGAGCGGTAAGCATCGATCAACACAACGAGCGACTTCCAATTGGCGAGCGCTGATACAAATACCGCCAGCGTGGCACGAATACCGGGAGCGCTATTGGTCTAAATTCTCAGCCAACGATGAGGCAAAGGCGCCGCTCTGGGGGCCGAGGTGAGAAGGCTATGTCGGGTCCTATGTAGTCATGCACGTATGGAGACTTGTATCCAGGTCCGGGTAGGTCCTCCGCAGCCGTTGGCGGGATGCACTCCATTCCAACCTTATGGTATTGCCAAGGCTGGCTGGCTGGCGGGGCTGGGTGGATGACCCGAGGTGTCTAGTTCGGCCAGTCGATTCACTGGTCCTTCGGCAATGCAGCTCAGGCAATCACAAAGGGTGCGCGGTCCTTGCCCGCAATCCACTGGGGCGGCTTGCCCCGGCCGGACCAGGTGGCGCCGGTGTCGGGGTCCCGGTATTTGGCCGCGACTTTCTTCGGCTGAGGCTTCCAAGGGAAGACCTGTTGGGCGGTAAATCCGAATTCCTGAACGAGTTGCAAGACAGTTTGAAGGGCCTTTTCAGACTCAGCCTTCTTGGCGTTAGCGATTTGTTCGTCGAGGAGTTTTTTCTGTGCAATGAGTTCGGCGTAGCTGGTCATGAGAGATGGTGCTGGGGAGTTATCTTTTGGCCCAACAGGGCCGTTTTAGGCACGAGGAACACTCTACGCCAATGCAGAGCTCTGACGTAGGTGTCCAGAAAATTCATCTTCCTGCCTCCTGTTGATTCCTTCGAGGTGTGCACGCGATCGATCGTAGACACAATGCTCAATGACTCAGACAAGCCGCCCTACAGTGGCCGCTGGAACAAACATGACTCAGGCCAACATGCAAAACAAAGAGGTCGAATGGATCGGGCCGGACCCGGTCGAAAACCTCTACGCCTACGATCAGATCCCTAGCCGCTTCACGACTTCGCATGCGATGGATGTGGCGAGCGGGGAGGCAGGTTTTCGTTTGGTGCGACGCACGCTGTCTGCTCCGCTGCACAAGGACTACGACCTGCTGGAGCGACCATCGGAATGGCCCCGTCAGTTCCAGACAGCCAACTGGGCTGTGTTCCATGCCCAGCTACGAGGGCAGAGAATTGCAGGTGCCATCGTTGCGCGTGACACACCTGGCGTGGACATGCTGGAAGGCCGTCGCGACCTGGCGGTTCTCTGGGACATCCGCGTCGCGCCCGCCTTCCAGGGGCGAGGTATCGGCGCGGGCCTGTTCAGAGCTGCCGCGCGCTGGGCGGAGACACTCGGATGCACGGAACTCAAAGTGGAAACCCAGGACGTGAACGTCAATGCCTGCGTGTTCTATGCGGCCATGGGTTGCCGGCTTGAACAATCCACGCCCGGGGCGTACCCGGAGTTGCCCGGGGAATCTCGGCTCATCTGGCGAAAGCACCTTGCATAGCGCATCGCGCCGGTCCCACGCCGGATCGTACTGTGTGATTGAACGACGAAAGACGCCACAGGTGGTCTCTGAGTCGTCAGCGATTGACGGCCGGACAGTGATCGCCATGACGGCGCGCTCCTCTCTCACGGGGCAGAGAAATCTGCATACTGCAAGATTCTGCCTTTTGCGTGAGCAGCCTATTCTGGCTGAACACGCGCGTCCGCTTCTGGCCCAATAGCTGCCGTCTGAGCCTCGTCCGCGATCGACGGCAACCGCTGCATTGATGACCGTCGCGACAGTGGCGGGCGCACTGTTTGTTCGACGAACGAAGCTAGTAAAGCTGGCGCGTCGATGCCGCCTAACGCGCATCGCGACGCAACCCGGACGCAAGGGCCAAGAAGCCATCTACTGCCTTTTGGGATGCCGAGTGCGGGTCATCTGCACTGGCGATCCAAAGTGATGCCCCAAGCAATGCGCCCATGATCAGGCGTGCAGTTGCAGGTGCATCAACGGGCCGGATCGTCTTTTCCTCCATGAGTTTCTCGATGCTCCGTTGCGTGCTCATGATGCAGGAGTTCTGACTGGGCCAGCGAGATGGGTCGCCGAGCACAGCGGGGCCATCCAGGAACATGATGCGCTGGATCTCCGGCTCCAGCGCCATTTGGACGTAGGCGATGCTTTCGTCGATGAAGCCGTCCCATGTCGTATCTGCCTTCTCCACGATGGCGGTGAGCCGAGCTGTCATCTCCCCATCGATCTGCGCTATCACCGCCTCCAGCAAACCCTTCTTGTCACCGAAGTGGTGATAAAGGGCGCCGCGCGTAAGCCCTGCCTGGGCGGTCAATACGTCCATCGAACTCTCCGCGAATCCCTGCGTGGCGAAGGCTTCCCTCGCCGCTTTGATGAGCTTGGTACGGGTCTCCAAGATCTTGTCCGAGCGCTTCTGTGCCATGAATTCCTCAAATTGACCTACGTTGCGTATGTTAATTGACATACGCAATGTATGTGAAATAAGATACTCACATACGGAGCGTATGTGAGCTGGGGCGAGCACTCTCCAGAGGGGCCGCCACCGCTGACCAATTTGGACTTGTTTGGAACCGGGGGTATCGCGATGTACATCTATGAGCAGGGACTTGATCGAAACAGCGCCAACTTCGCGCCGCTTTCGCCAACGAGTTTCGTTGAGCGAAGTGCCGAAGTCTTCGGCGAAATGCCCGCCGTGGTTCATGGTGATCGACGTTTTACTTGGTCCCAATGCAGGGATCGTTCCGCACGGCTGGCTGCCGTGCTCCAACAGTTCGGCGTTCGAAGAGGCGACACGGTCAGCGTCATGCTTGCCAACACACCGGAGATGATCGAGGCACACTACGCGGTGCCGGGTATCAATGCGGTGCTGAACACGCTAAACACCCGCCTCGACGCAGACCTGCTTGCGTGGCAGATGAATCATTGCGAGACGAAGGTTCTGATTACCGACAGCGAGTTCGCCCCGGTGATGCGGCAAGCGCTGGCCACGCTCAAGAAGGTTCATGCTCGCACGCCGATCGTGATCGATGTTTGCGATCCTGAATATGCAGGCACGCATGAGTGCGTCGGCCAGCATGCGTACGAGCTGCTACTGGCAACACACGCGCCCGTTAGCAGGCTGCAGGGGCCGCTTGACGAATGGGATGCGATTGCCGTCAGCTATACCTCGGGCACGACCGGCGATCCGAAGGGCGTTGTGACACACCATCGCGGTGCGTACCTGAACGCGGTGTGCAACGTCGCGGTCTGGACGATGCCCCATTTCTCGCGCTACCTCTGGACGTTGCCGATGTTTCACTGCAACGGATGGTGCTTTCCCTGGACGCTGGCACTTCTGGGCGGGGTGCATGTGTGTCTGCGTAAGGTGGACGCCAAAGCGATCTTCGCGGCTATGCAAGATCACAACGTTGATCACTACAGCGCGGCGCCGATCGTGCACAACCTCTTGATCGCAGCGCCCGCTGAAGATCGGCGCAAGATTGGACGCAAGGTGCGAGCGATGGTGGCAGGCTCTGCGCCGCCCGCCGCCATGATCGAGGGAATGGATCGTCTCGGTATCGAGCTCATCCACGTCTATGGACTCACGGAGGTATATGGACCAGCCGCCGTATCGTCCAAGAAGCCTTCCTGGGAGCAAGCCAGCCTGAGCGAGCAGGTTCGCTTGAATGGACGGCAGGGCGTGCGCTACCCCCTGCAAGAAGGCATGACGGTGCGCGACCCGCTCACGCTGCAGGAAGTGCCGGCCGACGGCGAAACCATTGGCGAAATCATGTTTAGGGGAAACCTTGTGATGAAAGGCTACCTGAAGAATGAGGCGGCCACCCGCAGCGCTTTTGATGGTGGCTGGTTTCATACAGGCGACCTCGCGGTGCTCGAACCGGATGGCTACGCCAAGATTCGCGATCGCAGCAAAGACGTGATCATCTCAGGGGGGGAGAACATCAGCTCGATCGAGGTCGAGGATGTTCTCTATCGCCATCCAGCAGTCTTGTCGTGTGCGGTTGTAGCAAAGCCCGACGCCCGATGGGGCGAGACGCCATTGGCATTCGTTGAATTGCAGCCCGGCGCCGAGGCCACGGCCGAAGAGCTAATAGCTCACTGCCGAACGATGCTCGCGAAATACAAGATCCCGCGCGAAGTTCGATTCGAGGCGCTGCCCAAAACAGCCACAGGAAAGATCCAGAAGTTCCAGCTCCGCCGCAAGGCCAGTTCCGTGGAAGCGCTCGAATGATCGCGTCCTGAGCTCCTAAGCGCTTCCCTGCTTTCCACCTTCCTGCGGCACTGCCCCTGCCGAAAACTCTCCACGACCGGTGGCGAGTGCCTGCACACGTCCATTTGACCGTCAACCCAGCCGAACAAGCGGCCCTAACCCGTCTCACCTTGCACAGGAGTATTCATGACCGATAGTCTCACCAACTACGAGTCGCCGTCGATGATTTCTGACGCGGCGACGCGGGCATCCCTTGATGCCTTCATCGCCCGGACACTGCACGCGCTGTCCACACCTGAATCTGGCATCGCAGCGCACTTCGCAGATCCAGACATTGTGATCACCGGCCCCGGCCTGGACGAGTGCTTTATCGGCCCCGAGATGGCGCAGGCTGGCGCGCGTTGGATGACCACCCTGGGAGTTCGATGGGAGCCGAAGACCGTTATGTCCTGGATGCAGGGTGACATAGCTTGGACGCAAATCTGCATCGATGGCCACAAGACGGATAGCAGTACGTCTGCAGTGATCCCGTATGTAGCGACGGGAATCTTCAGGCGCAAGACCGACGGCTGGACCTGGCTGTATTGGGGTGGCTCTGAGCTGCAGAAGGAGCCGCGCACGCACTGCAGGCGCGATGGTGGACGTGTTGCAGGACCTCCCCGATGAACTTCCGTAATTTGCCAGCTACTGCGAGCGGCAACCCGTCGCCTCATCAAGCTGTGCCCAGCAAGAGGCTTGGCCTCATCGTCAATCCGATCGCAGGCATGGGTGGGCGGGTCGGTCTGAAAGGGACCGATGGCTCCGCCGTTCTGGACGAGGCGAGACGCCTTGGGGCGCAACCTGTTTCAAGCGAAAGAGCGCTGCAGGCGCTGCACAAGCTCACAGCCTCGGGTGTCGAATTTTCGTTGGTCACGGGGCAAGGGCACCTTGGCGAAGACGTTGCGCGACTGGCCGGCTTGGACCCTACCGTGGTTTATGGGCAGCCACAAGAAAGCAGCACCTCTGCAGACACTCAAGGAGCCGTGGCCGCAATGATCGCAGCGGGCGTCGACTTGCTGCTATTTGCAGGGGGTGACGGCACAGCGCGCGATGTGTTGGGCGTCGTGGGTGAGCGCGTACCGGTGTTAGGCATTCCCACGGGCGTGAAGATGTATTCCGCCGTCTTTGGCACAAGCGCGCAAAACGCGGGCGACCTGGCAGCACGCTTCATAAAAGGCGATCCGTCCGTACGGCTTCGCGAGGCCGAGGTTATGGACATCGACGAGGTGGCCATGCGGGAAGACCGGATGGCAGCCCGACTCTACGGTTATGCGCAAAGCCCCCATCACCGTCAGCTTACCCAAAACGCCAAGGCGGGATCCAGTTTTTCCGAGAACGTGGCGCTTGAAGCAGTCTCCCGGCAACTGGCCAGGGAGATGCGCCCAGGGTGCCTCTACATCTTAGGCCCAGGCACCACGACCCGTCGGGTGATGTCGGCACTCGGTTTGCCTAAAACGCTGCTCGGTGTCGATGCTGTACTGGACGGAACACTTGTTGGCGCAGACCTCAATGAAAACGCGCTGCTGCAACTGATGCAAGGGCGCGAAACATACATCGTCGTGAGCGTGCTCGGCGGGCACGGCAGCTTGTTTGGACGAGGCAACCAGCAGATCAGCGCAGAGGTGATTCGACAGGTCGGACGTGACCACATCCAGGTCGTCACAACCCTGGAGAAGCTCATTGCATTGGACGCAGGTGCGCTACACGTCGATACAGGCGACGAAGAAATCGACGCCATGTTGAGCGGCTACATGCCACTTCACACTGCGCCTGATCGCAAGGTGTATTTCAAAGTCAGATCGTGACCTTCTCAATGCCAAATTTACACAAAGGAAATCAAGATGAATAACGGTACAGCCCATCCCTACATGGCGAATTCGGTACCCTCGATCAAGCGGGAGATGCTTGACGCCATCGGTGTCGAGACCATCGAAGAGCTATTCGAGCAGATTCCAACCGGGCATCGCCTCCAGCGGCCAATCGATTTGCCGCCTGCGCTCACTGAAAGCGAGCTGCGAAGGCACATGGTGACGACGCTCGCCAAGAACAAAACCGCCGAGCAGAACCTCAACTTTCTCGGGGCCGGTTGCTGGCAGCATCACGTTCCCGCTGCCTGCGACGAGGTCGTGCGCCGCAACGAATGGCTGACCTCGGTCTTCGGGGAGCCCAGTTCCGACCATGGTCGCAACCAGGCGTGGTTCGAGTTCTGCAGTCAGCTTGGAGAGTTGCTCGACATGGATCTGGTCGGCTTGCCGGTTCGCAGCTGGGGTGTTGCTGCCGGGCACGCGATCCGCATGGCATCGCGAATCACCAGTCGAAACGAGGTCATTGTTGTCCGTGCGATTGACCCAGAGCGACTCGCGGTAATCCACAACCTGTGTGAACCGGTCGATATGGCTAGCCATATCGCAATACGGATGGTGGACTACGACCCCGCGACCGGCCTTTTGGATCTCGACCATCTGCGGGCGACGATCAGCTCGAAGACAGCTGCCGTGTACTTCGAAACGCCATCGTACTTTGGCGTGATCGAGAAGCATGGCGCTGCCATCTCCGAGATTGCACACGCTGCGGGTGCCGAGGTGATCGTGGGCGTGGACGCCATCTCTCTTGGCGTCCTGTCAGCGCCTGTCAACTATGGCGCAGATATCGTCGTAGGAACGACCCAGCCGCTGGGTGTACACATGAATGGCGGCGGAGGCTCTGCGGGATTTATCGCCTCTCGGGATGACGAGCGCTACGCCCATCAATACCCAACGCTGTTCATCAGCATCTCCGAGACGACCAAAGAGGGCGAGTATGGGTTCGGGCTGAGCCTCTTCGAACAATCGTCGTACGGCCTGCGCGACAAGGGCAATGACTGGACCGGGCATTCTGTCTATATGTGGGCGATCGCAAATGCGGTGTACATGGCCATGATGGGTCCAGAGGGCTTCGAGGAAGTCGGCGAGCTCATCCTTCAGCGCGCACACCATGCCGCACGCTTGCTGGGCCAAGTCCCCGGGGTGCGCGTCACCTTTCCCAATGGATTCTTCAAGGAGTTTGTCATCAACTTCGACGACACCGGAGTTCCTGTGGCGCAAATCAACAAGCGCCTTCTCGGGCATGGGATCTTCGGCGGCAAAGACTTGAGCAAGGACTTCCCGGAGCTCGGCGAAAGCGCCTTGTACTGCGTGACCGAGATCCACACACTGGCCGACATCGAGCGCCTGGCCGACGCTCTCAAGAAAGTGACCCAAGCATGAACACCAAGCTGCGCGAATATCACGCTCCTGTATGGAGCGAGCCCATCATCCTGGAAATGGGATATCCAGGGCGCCGAGGAGTACTCTTTTCTCCGGTCGAGAACACGGTACGGGCCACAGTCGGCGAGGCTACGGACTTGATTCCGCCATCGATGCGCCGAGTGCAAAAGCCGGCACTGCCGGAGCTGTCGGAGCCCGAAGTTTTGTACCACTATCTGCGGCTGTCGCAGCAGACCCTGGGCATGATGAACATCAGCCTGTTCGGGACCTGCACGATGAAATACAACGCGCAGATCAACGAAGCGATGGCTTGGCGCCCAGAGGTCACACACCTTCATCCGTACCAGGACGAGGACACGATGCAGGGCGCCCTTGAGATCGTCTATGGTATGGACAAGATCCTGCGCGAGCTGTCTGGCATGGACCAGTTTGTTTTTCAGGCCGGTGGCGGCGCGGACGCTGCCTACACAAGCTGCGCGGTGACGCGGGCCTACCACGCGGCGCGCGGCGAGCTCGCTCAGCGCGATGAGATCATCACAACCATCCAAACGCATCCCAGCAGCGCCGCCACGGCCGCCGCAGCCGGGTTCAAGGTGATCACGCTGATGATCGAGGAGAACGGCTACCCGTCGCTAGAGTCGCTCAAAGCGGCGGTCTCGAACAGAACGGCTGCGCTGATGCTCAACAATCCCGACGATATGGGTGTTTACAACCCCGAGATCCGCGAGTGGACCCGCATCGTGCGCGAAGCGGGAGGCATCAGCTTCTACGACCACGCGAACTTCAATGCTGCGATGACCAAAATCCGCGCTAGCGAGCTGGGATTCGATGCCTGCATGTTCATGCTGCACAAAACCTTCGGTGCGCCCAAGAGCGGTGTGGGAGGCCCCGCAGTCGGAGCCTATGGCTGCTCGGCAGCGCTCGCGCCTTTTATGCCCAAGCCACTTGTAGCCTTCGACGGCGAGCGCTACAGCCTCGACTACGACCGCCCGCAAAGCTGCGGCAAGATTCGTGAGTTCTGGGGCAATCTTCCGGTCATCGTCAAGGCGTACGCTTGGTCGCGCTCCATGGGGGCCGAAGGCATGGCGGAGGCTTCGGACCTGTCGGTACTCGCGAACAACTATATGGAGCGTGGCCTGCTCGCTATCCGTGGTGTCACGCGTTCTCATCCAGATGCCAAGAGCCCGCGCCTCGAAATGACGCGCTACAGCCTCCAACAGCTCAAGGAGGACACCGGTGTCGATGTACACGATGTGCAGAATCGCATGGCCGATTTCGGCATCGACCCAATGTGGACGAGCCACCATCCGTGGCTGATTCCTGAGCCCTTCACACCCGAGGCGGGCGAGATGTACGGGAAGGAAGCACTGGACACCTGGATCGCAGTGCTTGCCCGGATCTCCGAAGAAGCCTATTCGACCCCCGAGATCGTGAAGACGGCGCCGCACAATCAGGCGGTACACCGCCTGAAGAACGCGCTGATCGATAGCCCCGAGCATTGGGCGATGACTTGGCGCGCCTATCAGCGCAAGAGGAAGCTGGAAAAGTCACCCTTGGCCGCCGCGCCAAGGCACGGACACTGAGATCGTCGCCAGCATGACGAAATTCGAAAGCCACCGCGGCTACTCTGCCATGTTCAAGGAGGGGCACCTGACGTTGGGCTTGTTCTTTGCAATCGAGTCCTATCAAGGTGCCGTCCCTGAGATGGACGTCGCCAACCAGGTACGGCTGGCGAAGATGGCGGAGTCGGCTGGCTTCGCCGCGCTCTTCTTCCGGGACGTCCCCCTGCATGTACCGTCTTTCGGCGACGTGGGCCATATCTACGATCCCTGGGTGTTCATGGGGCATGTCGGTGCGCACACATCACGCATTGCGCTGGCGACCGGCAGCATAATCACGACGCTTCGGCATCCCTTGCATGTCGCCAAGGCCGCTGCGTCCGTGGACGGGCTTTCGAATCAGCGCCTGGTGTTGGGGCTGGCGACCGGCGATCGACCAACAGAGTTCGCAGCCTTCCGTCAACCTATCGAAGACCGAGGTGAGTTGTTTCGCGATGCGCTAGCCGTCATGCGCACCGCCTGGCGGGAAGATTTCCCGCGTGTTTCAACACCTAGGGTCGACCTGTCAGGCGGCGATACGCTTCCCAAGCCGGCGCTGCGCGATATTCCGGTGCTAGTCACAGGAAACTCACGTCAGTCTGTCGCTTGGATTGCGGAGCATTCGGACGGATGGCTTTACTACCCTCAAAACGCTGAGAAACAGGCAGGGACTATTCGCCAATGGCGCTCTATGCATCATTCCTTTAAACCGTTCTCTCAATCACTGTATATCGATCTATCTGAGGATCCGGACGCGCCGCCGACGCCAGCCTTTTTGGGCTTTCGGTCGGGCCGCCGCTTCCTCATAGACTACCTCGGTGTTCTAAGGGAAATCGGCGTAAACCACGTCGGCTTCAATCTCAAATACGGAGTCCGCCCTGCAGCAGAAGTAGTGCAGGAGCTCGGTGAGTACGTGGTTCCTCATTTCCCAGCGCATGCGGGATGATCTTCGGCAGACGGTATGCATACGCGCTGATTGGACGAGTCCTAGACGACTTGTCTTTCCACTAGCAGCAGCCAATAGACGCGCACCGGGCCCTGCGCACCCCGCCTTAACCAAGGCGGCAGTTGCGAGAGCTTTGTTATGAAGCTTTTACAGTGTTGCATCCTGGGAGCACCAACCTCCCGCCTACGTAGCGCAGCAACTGATTCGCCAGATCCTTGAAGACGCCAACGAAAAGCGGGCCAAGCGATTCTTTGGCGATGCTCGGTTGCACTGCGGTGAGCGTGCCGAGCTGGAGGACTACAAGAACTCCGGCTATCCCCGAGGGCATATGGCGTCGGCGGGCGGGTCGTCGTCCGTGGGTGCGCGCGGTTGCTAATGATTGACAGCCGCTCAGCTTTGGTCAGAGGCAACCGAGCTCAGCCAGGCGTGTGCGCGAGGGCAACTGGACTTCAACGATCAGCCAAATGTTGCCCTCAAGAGAGTGGGGGCTTGAGACCGCTACAGGCTGATCTGAGTCGTTCGTGGCGCTGGGGCCGAACGACTGCTTGGGCCGGAACCAGTCACTGAGCGCGGGCGGTCCGGCCGGCATGCGCACGGACTCAAATCGTCCGCTGCAATCGCGCGTTATCGGCTATATGAATCGCCCCGGAGATGGCATGGTCCGCCCACCTCTGCCACTGCTGCTGACGTGTGGTCGTCATCCCGTAAAGCCGGGGTAGATGTCGCAAGTTCAGTTGCAAAGTGCCAGAGTGGTCGCCCTTGCAACCACTGCTCCTGGAGGCCCCCATGCAATCGACTCTGAATCTGCCCGTCATTGGGCTGGACTTGGCAAAGTCGGTGTTCCAACTGCACATCGTTGATGTGAAGTCGGGCGAGATCCAGCGACGCCAAATCAAACGCGCCAAACTCACGGAATTCTTCGCCAAATGCACCCGCAGCTTGGTTGCGATGGAAGCTTGCGGGTCATCGCATTACTGGGCCAGGACGATCCGGGCGCTGGGACATGACGTCAAGCTGTCGCCGACCCAGCATGTCAAAGCCTTCTTGCTGCGTGACAAGAACGATGCGATGGATGCACAGGCGATCTGGGTGGCGGCACAACAGCCGCACATCTTGCCGGTCCCCGTCAAATCGGAGCGCCAGCAAGCTTGTCTGGCACTGCACGGCATGCGTCGTCAGATGATGAAGATGCGCATCATGCAAACCAATGCCCTGCGAGGCATCCTGGCCGAGTTCGATATTGCCATGCCCATAGGGCACAACCAATTGCTCAAGACGATACAGGTCGAAATCACCGAGGCCCAGGAAAAGGGTCACCTGCCTGCCGATCTGGTCATCTGCGTCCAGGAGCAGCTCAAACGCATCGATGGCTTGCAAGATGACATCGACCACATTGGCCAGCGGCTGAACGCAATGATCCGAGAGGACCGGCAGATGCAGGCCATCCAGCAGATTCCCGGTGTCGGAGACCTGACAGCCTCGGCGCTGGTGGCGGCGGTCGGAGACTTCTGCGCATTCAAATCCGCGCGGCAGTTCGCCTCATGGGTAGGGTTGGTCCCTCGTCACGTAGGCACTGGCGGGAAGACGCAGCAGTTGGGCATCTCCAAGCGCGGAGACACCTACTTGCGAACCTTTTTGATCGCCGGCGCAAGGGCCGTGATTGCCCGATCCGGAAAATCTGACTGGATTGAACGGTTGCTGCAGCGGCGACATTACAACGTCGTGGTGGTGGCGTTGGCCAACAAGATGGCGCGCACCGCGTGGGCGGTTCTAGTCAGGGGTATGGCCTTTGATCGAACCCGTTGGAATCCGCTTGAGACGGTGACTGCCTGACCCGTCAGCACAGCGCGCCACTGACCTACAACATCGATTTGAAGGAGAACCTGCGCCAAGCGTATTGATGGAATGACGGTCAACCCGGGTTGGGAAATTCCGATGAATCGCCAGTACCTTGAGTACATCCCGGAGATAGGAACCTCAGCCGCGAATAGCCATCATGGGCAGCAGCAACTACTGCACGAACAGCCCGGATGTAAGGCTGCAAACCCTTCAGACCATCACGACGCAAAAGCTTGCTCTCCTTGGGCGGACCATGTAGGCGATTCAATATGCCGACTCGTGACACTGTCAGAAAAGGTACCCGAGCAAGTCAATCTCCCCCGCAGGGAAACCGCTCTTAGAAACCGCTTTCGCCATGAGCGTCCCGGTGAAATCGCGGCGTTGCATGCTATGACTCGCACGTTCGTCGATCGCGAGCCAAGTAATCATCGCCGGATCGACCGGTCGATAGCCGTTGCGCTCATATAGATCAGATCGATCAGCGAACAGGATCATGAATTCTGTCTGTCCACGCCGCGCCAGCGTCTCCGCAAACTGCAACAGCGCACTCCCTCGGCCCACCCGCAAAAAGCCTGGATCGACGCAAAGATCGATGATGCCGGTAACCCTAGCAACCGCATCGCCGATACGGATGACACGGTGGTCGAGACCGGCATGGCCGATGAGTGTGTTTCCCTTACGGAGCAACAGGCGCTCGTGGGGAAGCTGTTTGAAATAGCTGCGACCTTCGAACGTCTGCGGGAAGCATCGATCAAGCAACTCCGCTATCCGCCGCTCCAAAGGAGCAGTCATGTGCATTTCGACGACACGTTCAATCCTCTCGCTGGGTGTGGTCATCAGGTCATGCCCCTAGCTGCTGGATCACCGCGAGTGCGGCCTCAGTCGTTGCGACGTCACCGCCACCGGCTTCGACGACGGAGCAACTGTCGACGCGTGTTTCGTTCATGATTTCCTTGATCGAGCGGATCAACTGCGGAAGACACCAACCTTCCTCAATTGGACTGGACACTGCAGATGCGTAGCGAGGATCGAGCACATCGAGATCTATCGAAAGATGAGTATGGGCTGAATCGCTCCAGTCAGCTGGCCGCCATGCTCTTCCGTCCGGTGACAGACTGATCGGCAACCTATCCTTCAAGGCGGCTCGTACGGGTTCCGCGCTGTCACGGCACCCGATCAGGACGGCGCGGTCAATATCACCGCGCTGAAGTAGGTCCGCAAGAAAATTGGCGTGGTTGATCAGGAGGGGAGGCTGATCCGATCGGTATCCATAAAGATCGTGATGCGCGTCTATGTGGACGTACTGCACGATCTTTCCCGGCAACGCGGATTTGACGGCGCGCAGGATTGACCAGGTGGCGCGATGGTCACCACCCACGATACCTAGCCGTTGACCGAGAACGTCGGCGAGGCCGACCAAGTTTGCGAGTGCATCTGCTCCGTGAGCAGAAGGCGCCTGATCAGGCAACACACCCAGTACGGAAACCGTTTGTGGATTCGCTGAAGCCAAAATGTCGGCGAGCCCCAAGGCCGTCGAGTGGGCGAGTCGCGCGAGATTGGTGTATGGAAGACCAACCCATGGGACACGCGGAATCGGTGTAGCCAACCACGACGCAAGCGGCCGTTCCGCCGCTTTGCGTGGGAACTGCTCTTCATAGTAGATCCGCGCACGTCTTGGAATCTGGAAAGAGCCTCGACCCACATCGGCGATGCCTACGCGGAACAGACGCTCGATCTGCCAAAGCGGAAAGCCTTCGGTTAAAAGGGCCTCGCAAGGCTGCCACTGATGCGACAGCGAAGTCAATATTTCGAGCTCTGGAGGCAGCGGCCGGAAGCTGCCGTCGCAGTCGCGGAAAATGCCGTCGCCCATTAGGGTGATCGCGTGGTTGAGTCGGACATCCAACATCGCGAAACGGTCGTGCGTGCTCTAGAGGAGCCAGCCGGAGAACGCAAGACGCACCGTGTGGTCGCCGTTGAAAGGAACGCGATCGATCCAATGCGTTGACGCCGTAGATGGAACGAATATCACGCTTCTGTTCGGAGTCGGTTTGATGATGGCAGGCACCTTGCTGTCACCGAACATCAGTGGAACCGTGCCGGTCCCTGTGCCAGTGAAATACAGCAAGATCGTCAAACGGTAGACATCCTTACCCCCATGGTCAGTATGCGGTTCAAGCCGGCAGCCCGGCGTAAATGCTGTGAGTGAGAAGCTCGTTCTCTCGAAAGGGCCGACGAGATGGCTAATCGCCTCGCGCCAGGCGTCGCAGGTGACCTCTTCAATCCTGCGAACCAAGCCACTCTCGTCTTGGTCCTTGCGGAGTTGATGATAGAGATAGGTGAACGAATCGCCGCCGCCGTCCGTCACACGGTCGACCAGATCTGCGATCGGACGGGCAGAGTCTCCCAACTGCAACGGCAGGTGGCGGCAGGGCCCAGGCCCCTTCACGCTGGTGTTCCAGCCAATACGGTTTCGCCACGACTCAAGCACGCGCCCGTCGAGGTCGTCGAAAACCGCCCACGGTAGGAGCGCATCCTGCACTGCGTACCCGTCGCGCCGCAGCGCATCCCGGATCTCGTCAATCGACAGCATTTCGCTCGATTTCGCAGCCATACACAGCGGCAACGGCCGCAAGGTGACGGGACAGCGCGGGCTCGGTTACTCCGACGCGCTTCCTCACAATCGACAGCGTCCGCCGGAGCACAAGGTTTTTTGACAAGCAAAGTGACGGCTCGTCATATGTGACGCGATGCCACCAATCTTCGGGGATCCAAACAATCTGGCCTGGCTGCTGTTCGAAGCTGACGTATGGCGCGTCATCCTGAGGTGATGCATGGGCCGCCCATAACGTCCACTTTTTTCTTCCAGATAGGAGCACATTCCAACTGGCCGTCCCGAACATGTCCTGGTGCGCGTCCACGCAGCTGCCTGCCGGACCAAGTATTGCCCAGAGATAGTGAGGCGTTTCGTCACGCCGAAACTGGTCGAGCAAGCAGCTTGTATCTAGCCCGATGTCCGCAACCACACGGTCTGCCTCATGCAAGACGGGTCTGACAAGTTCGTCGCCGCGGCGTTGCTTCAGTGGCCAGTGGACGACATGTCCTGCCAAGGCAGCAACGCTTGCGACCTCGGGTTGGGTCCACCACCGTTCGTATACAGACCTGATAGATGTCTTCTCAACCCGAGCACCTTGGAGGCCAGTGATCCACGCGGTCTCTTCACCGTACCGCTCACAAAATGTCGCGGCATGGACACCTGTATTGCGCGTCATGTAGGCTAGCGTTGGCTCGAAGCTGGACATGGCCGGACCTGTCACTGAGCACTCTGTTGGGCGACATCGCGACGCCGCGCCACGCCTGTTGCAACGAGCCAAACGCGGATCGCGAGTGCCTCGGCATCGAGCCCGAGGTTCGGTCCGATCTCGAACCCGGTCTCTGCGAGCAAATGGCTCAGATCTTGAACTTGCTTCTCGGAGGCAACAAAGGCTCGATGACCACCTGCGTAGACGTAAGCGCCCTCTTCCGCGTCCACGATCTCGACCGGCACATCGACCCGTAAGTAGTCCCCAGTGGACGCTTCGATCGTGGGAATATTCAGTTCGGGTATTTCGTCAAAGCTGTTGTTGCTGAGCCGGCGGGCAACTGCATGTCGGTGGGCCAAACTCAGACCGACCTGGTCATAGCGAGCGATGACGTCGTCTTCCGAATCAGCGCTAGCCACGAAGTCTCGGTAGTACCTGGACAAGGGCATCGTCGACGGCACCAGTTGACGCAGCTCCTGAAGCGCCTCTCTAAGCAGTAGGCTCTCACTCTGCCGCGAGAACGCGAGGGCGACGACGATACTCACACCGTCCCGGCTTGAGCCGATGTGGTGGTAGTCCGCCGGCAAGAAGAACGCGCTGCCGACGGGCATCACGTAAGTTGACGGCTCTGAGTGATCGACTGTTCGACGTAGTCGGGCAGCGTCACCCCTGTAAGCGGCCAAAAATTCCTGCCGGGGCCACAAGCTCATGTGCTTGCTGTGGGGACCCAGATTGAAGTGGTAGACACGGTCTGTTGGGTCGTCGATATGAACCCCGAAGGAGGTTTCGGCGTATTGCCCAATGATCACATGGTGTTCTATGGAAATACCCGATCGTCCGAATCGACGGTCGAACGTTCCGACGAATGCTTTCGATGCTGAAAGCAGCTTGCTTGAGTAGAGCGCTGCACGATTGACAAAGATGAGAAAATCGCGACCGCCGAAAACCTCCGCCCAATCAACTTCGCGGATCGGTCCGCTCTGGGCGATTTGGCGCAAGACGTCGCGAGACTCGAAGGGGCACATCAACGCGCCGTCGACGTAAATACGGCAGTTTCGGGTGATGCGCGATTGAGCGTTGTTGCCAATCGCTGTCAAGCACTCGGCAACCATGTCATCCGTGTACGGATGTGGTGCATTCAGCGCAACGTGCGGAGTCGAAAAAAGCTCGGTTGGACCGTCGAACTGTCTATCGAAGAACGTGCTCATTCGATATTGGCTCCCCGGGAACTCAAGAGGAATTCGATCACACGCAGCCCCGTCGCCAAGTCGCCGCCGTCCGCCACGACAACTTCCAGGAACTCCCCCACTGTCGCCTGCCCTGCAGCGGCGAGCTTGACTGCGGCTCGCGCAATGTGATCTGCAACGAAATGACGGCTACGGGCGTAGACCACAGCGGCGGCGCCGACGCGTTCGACGAGCACAGGCCATCTAGGGTCGATCCTGATCTCAGAGTGACGCTGGAGGCCCTCCATTGTGACCGATCTTTTAGGAGGAGCGTAGCGGAGGAATCCGTTCGAGCGGGATCGCTGGCGGCCCATTTCGCAAAGCCGCGTCAGCGTCAGAGCCCAGAATTTAGAGCCGGATTCTTCCTCGTCCAGATCGCGACGCAGCAAAGCCAACTCGCGCTCCGCCAACCGGACGTCGCTGACGTGGTCAAGGACGAGAGTGGCTGCTGTCGATACTTCGTTGTTGTACGCGATGTGGAACTCATCGGAGGGCAAAACGAACGCCTGGCCGGGCCGGAGGTCGTATCTAGCCGGTGCCGTGCGGATCGTGCCGGTATCCATGATGTTTCGGACCCGGCCAAACTGCTCCTCGACGCCCTCACGGGACCAAATACTCAGCTTCTTAGAGCCAGGCCCCAAATTGAAAATGACGGTACGGTGCGTGGCGTCATCGACATGAGCTCCAAAGGGCGTTGCGCCATACGATCCGATGAAGAGAGTGACATCGATCGTAATAGTTCCGGAAACCGACGCGCAGAGTGCCTTCGCATGCGGCACGAGGCGCTCGTGGACATCATGGGACCATTGTAGGCCGCCATTGATGATCAACCCCGCTCTCTTTCCGTAGTGCCCCCAGTCCGGCTCGAACGCTCTCAAGATGGTTGCCTCAACCCGATCAGCGGAAAAATCCTCCGCCTCGAGAAATCGCCTTGCAAGATCGTAGTCTTCTCGCCCTTCCACGTAAGCGCGGAAGTAGTTCAGTTTCGTGGAGCCGGGCGCGTCCCTCGCTCCTTGGAGGATTGCGGCGATCTCGTTAAAGGTTATGGGACCAGAGGGTGGCGAGAACAGGTGAGGTCCTCGCAACCCGTCGGTTGACTCGTTGAGTTCAGCCCACATGAACGGTCGCGCGGCTATCAGCCGCTGCGTGGGCCCGTGTCGCGGCGAGGTCCATCCAACTCGTCGACCCGTGGCCCGATATCGCGGCGAGGTCCATCCAACTCGTCGACCCGTGGCCCGATATCGCGGCGAGGTCCGTCCAACTCGTCGACCCGTGGCCCGATATCGCGGCGAGGTCCATCCAACTCGTCGACCCGTGGCCCGATATCGCGGCGAGGTCCAGCTAAGTCGTCTTTACGCTCTGGGCCTCCCACGATGGAGGCTAGCGCCCGATCAAATGCTTCCTGGCTTACGGAGCCGTTCTTGTCCAGCGAGTCTCCCGGCATGGTCATTCCTTTGGGTCAAGGGCTAGGTGCCGCTGATGCTAATAAGAATATCTACCGAACACAAGTAGACGATGAGACATAGTCCACTCGGAGGGGAGGCGAGCTGCATGGCTGGATGAGCGCATCGCCTTCACCGAGGCCGGTAGTTCGACGTGCCATTTCGTCGGACCGACGCTCTTGTCCTGCGTCAGTGATACGAACGCTTTGAGCGCTGGCAGAGGCGAGCTCGCTCAATTGAGGAGAGCGCCGAGGACGACCCTGGCTCTGGCCTTCACCGGAACGACCAGGTTGGCGACCTTATCCGCGCCACGCAGTATCTGTCGTCCCTGTCCCTTGTCGATCATCTCCTTCGACCATCGACGAAGCGGCGCATCGTCAATGCCCAGCTTGGGCGATGACCCGTTGGTAGTAGGTATCCAAGCCAAATTTGTTCAAGCGCGCTGTATATAAACAGGTGGGTCTTGATAGCCAAATGGATGGCCGCTATGGGCGGCTTTGCTGCCGTATGGACGCCGTATGCGACTGGCAGCTATCGCTGCAGAACAGACCCCCAGCGCGGCAGCTTCAGGCTGGTTGCTGTCGTTCAGCTTTGCTCCTCCGATGTCAGCAGTTTCTGATACCCGACCTTCGTTCACTGCCCGTGACTGGCTCGGGAAGACCTTGGGCAGCGTGTTACCTCGCCCCCAGAGTTCTGCCCAGCGCAAAAACCGAATTCGGAACATCTCCAGCTGTGAGCTGCCGTTCCGGATGGAGTGGGCCTCGTTTGGGGATGGACGTTGACGGGCTCAGTCCTTCCTCGATGCACCCCTTTGCACGATGCTCTCTCACCACGTCGGCCAGAGAGACAGACTGCAGATAGTCATCCACTGTTTGATGGAAGGCTCGCCACAGTTCATGAGTCATTGCCCCTTGCCGGGCACTCATCGAGTCATGCTCGCCAGACACACCTCTTAGTTCCCCTTGCTCGGAAGCCCTCGCGATGTCGGCAACGGTTATGTCGGACGCGTTCCGCGCCAGTTTGTATCCACCTCCTGGCCCTCGCGTGCTCGCGACCAGCCCCGCTTGACGCAGTGCGCTGAACAGCGTTTCGAGGTAGGACAGTGAAATACCACGCCGCGTTGCAATGGTAGACAGCGCAACGGGCCCATGGACGTCACGTACAGCGACATCCGCAATGGCGATGAGCGCAAACCTGCTTCGTGTTGTCAGGCGCATCCATTGCTCCCTTCTCGGTGCTGGTTCACGGTATCAGTCCGGTCGTTGTCTAGTACCGATTCACGCATCAGCACACCCCTTCTCTACCATTCGCAGAATCCCCGCCATCCCGATGGCCTGCGCCCATTGTTGGGCTGCCAGAACCGTGGTCTCGCCCTGCGTGGCTGGGCGGGCGGGTTTGACCTCGACATCGAACGTCTCGTCCGTCTTGTTCGTTGCCACCTTGACGCTTGCACCAAGAAGCGGGATGTCGATGGCCGGATGCGGGCCTGCAGCACCATCGACATCGATGCGCAAAACACAACCGGGCAGGAGGTCGTAGCTCCACTGGCGTTCGGGGTGGGCTTCTTCGCCAATCGCGTTCATGGAGGCAAGGCGCTGGTCTTGGGTCATGTCCAGCGGGTCCATGGCAGGTATGTCGTGCTGCGGGTAGCCATCCATACACGCAGCGCTCAAGAACACGGCCAACATTGCAAACACAAAGCGCCAGCGCTGCCGCGACGTGTTGCGGCAAGAGCCAGTCAGCATGGTGCCGCCGGACAGTTGCACTCTCACGATGGCATCTCCTGCAGGGCCTCAGCCGTTGCGGCCTGTGGCACGCGTGTCGCCAGGATCTTGTCGATGGTCTTTCCATCCATGTCCACCACTTCCAGCTTCCAGCCTTCCCATTCCACGGTGTCGGTCACCTTGGGCAATGTCCCGGTGAGCAGCATGATCATGCCGCTGAGCGTGTGGTAGCGGCCGCGTTCCTCCTCGGGCACGGCATCCAGGTTCAGGCGGTCTTTCAGCTCTGGCACGGGGATGTGGCCATCCAGCAGCCAGCTACCGTCCTCGCGCTGCAGCGCCCAGGAGGTCTCCGGGTCGCGCGGCTGAAACTCGCCGGTGATCGCCTCGATCAGGTCCTGCAGCGTCACGATGCCCTGCACCTCGCCGTATTCGTCGATGACAAACGCCATGTGCACGTCCGACAGGCGGAAGTTGTCCAGCAGCTCCATGCCAGTGATGGTCTCTGGCACATACAGAACCGTCTGCAGGGGTTGATCGGCAAGGCCGTTCGCCTTGTCTCGCAACGCGCGCGACAACCACTGGCGTGCATTGATAACGCCCAGAATGTTCTCCATGCTTCCCTTGACGACGGGGAACCGTGCATGGTCTGAGGTTTCGATCCGTCGCAGGTTTTCTTCCAAAGACTCTTCCAAGTCCAGACACACCACATCACCACGCGGCACCATCAGCGAGCCGATCTGACGGTCGTCCAGGCGGAACACATTGCGCACCATGGTGTGCTCGTGCGATTCGATCACGCCCGCAGTGGTGCCTTCCACCAGCATGGCGTGGATCTCTTCTTCGGTCACCGGGCTGCCGCTGGTTTCCTTCACACCCATCAGGCGCAGCAGCGTGCGCGTGGAGGTGGACAGCAGCAGCACAAACGGCTTGGTGGCC
>PJUL01000339.1_pt1 | contig 36611 bp, 27 predicted proteins | sample 1512221 | NCBI WGS metagenome assembly PJUL01 (sample SAMN08177667, study PRJNA422409) | Feces metagenome, whole genome shotgun sequencing project.
GCCAGCGCGATACGCCCATCATCACCTTCGTCAACAAGATGGACCGCGAAGTGCGCGACCCGCTGGACATCATGGACGAAGTCGAACGCGAGCTGGGCATGCCCTGCTGCCCCATGACCTGGCCCGTGGGCCAGGGCAAGGCCTTCGGCGGCATCATCAACCTGCGCACCAAGACGATGACGGTATTCGAGTCCGGCAGCGAACGTCGCCCGCAGGACTTTGAATCCATCCCACTCACCGACGTGGACACACTGCGCGCTCGCTTCGGCGCAGAGTTCGACGCCGCCATGGACAGCATGGAGCTGGCCACCGGCGCATCGCCCGCCTGGGACCACGAGGCCTTCCTGGCCGGCAAGCTGACCCCCGTGTTCTTCGGCTCCGGGGTGAACAACTTCGGGGTGATGGAGGTGCTGGACGCCCTGGTCGACATGGCCCCGCCCCCCGGCCCGCGCGTGAGCACGCTGCAGGTGAACAAGCAGCCCGTGGTCAAGACCATCCAGCCCGAGGACGAAGGCTTTGCAGGCGTGGTCTTCAAGGTGCAGGCCAACATGGACGCCAACCACCGCGACCGCATCGCCTTCGTGCGTGTGGCCAGCGGCAAGTACACGCCGGGCATGAAGCTCAAGGTGCAGCGCACCGCCAAGGAGCTGCGCCCCACCTCTGTGGTGACCTTCATGTCCCAGCGCCGCGAGGCCGTCGAAGAAGCCTATGCGGGCGACATCATCGGCTTCACCACCCACGGCGGCGTGCAGCTGGGCGACACCATCACCGACGGCGCCAACCTGCAGTTCACCGGCCTGCCCTTCGTCGCGCCCGAGATGTTCATGACCGTGGTGCTCAAGAACCCGCTGCGCACCAAGCAGCTCCAGCAAGGCCTGGCCCAGCTGGGCGAGGAAGGCGCGATCCAGGTCTTCAAGCCCGACGCTGGCGGCAACATGCTGCTGGGCGCCGTGGGCCAATTGCAGTTTGAAGTGGTGCAGCACCGACTGAAGGCAGAGTACGACGCCGATGTGCGGCTGGAAGGCTGCCAGTACACCGGTGCGCGCTGGATCACGGCGGACAACGCTGCCGATCTGCGCGCATTCACCGACGCCTACCCGCTGCGCCTGGCGCACGATGCGGCGGACACGCTGGCATATCTGTGTACCAGTCCGTATGACGTGCGGTTGGCGCAGGAGCGGTTTCCGAAGATTCACTTTCACCCGCTGCGCGAACATGCGGGGCTGAGCTTACAGGGAGCATGAATATCAAGCCGAACCTGGAACCCCATACCGCCCTTCCCCTGGTTGTCGATCTGGACGGGACCCTGCTTCGCACCGACACTTTGCACGAGCAAGCCTTGATTCTGGCCAAGACACAGCCACTCAAGACGCTTCTGCTGCCTAGCTGGCTGATGGGTGGCAAGGCGAACCTCAAACAGCGGCTGGCCCAGCAAGTGTCGCTGGATCCCACCACCCTGCCCTACAACGGACCGCTGTTGGACTGGCTCCAATCCGAGCGACACGCCGGGCGGCGCATTGTGCTGTGCACCGCAGCAGACGCGCGCACCGCGCAGGCCATTGTCCAGCACCTGGGTATCTTTGATGAGGTCATGGCCAGCGACGGAAAGACGAACCTAGGTGCCGCCCGCAAGGCCGAAAGCCTGCAGCAACGTTTTGGCCACCAGGGCTTCGACTACGTTGGCAATTCGCGCGATGACCTTCCCGTGTGGCAAGCAGCTCGCCAGGCCGTTGTGGTGAACGCGCCCGCATCCGTCGTCAAAGCGGCCCAGGAACATGGCAATGTCGGCCAGGTTATGCCCAACAGGGCCCCTACGCTTCGAGATATTGCCAAGATGATGCGCCTGCATCAGTGGCTCAAAAATCTGCTGCTGTTCGTTCCGCTGCTGGCGGCGCACCAGTTTACCCAAGGGGCGGCCTGGTGCCACGTGCTGCTGGCGTTTTTCTCCTTCAGTCTTTGTGCCTCGGCGGTCTACATCAGCAATGACCTGCTCGACCTGGCCAGTGACCGCCTGCATCCGCGCAAGCGCCGCCGGCCGTTTGCCAGCGGTGCCGTACCCGTCGCCTGGGGCGTAGTGATCTCTCCCCTGCTGGCACTGGTCAGCATGGCGCTCGCGCTGGCTGTGGGCACGCATTTTCTGGCCTGGCTGGCAGTGTATTTCGCCCTGACGTGCTGGTACTCCGTGACGCTCAAGCGCCTAGTGTTGCTCGATTGCATGACGCTGGCATGCCTGTACACGTTACGCATCATTGCTGGCGGAGCGGCATCCGCGCTGCCTTTGTCGCCCTGGCTCCTGGCGGTGTCAGGCTTTGTGTTCTTGTCTCTGTCATTCCTCAAGCGCCACACCGAGCTGCGCCCTCTGGTGGAGCGCGGCGAAACCGCTGCAGCACACGGGCGTGGTTACATCGCACAGGACGCTGTCCTGGTGCAGATGTTCGGCGTTGCCGCGGGATATGCCTCCGCCGTCGTGCTGGCCCTGTACCTGCATGGCAACACGGTGCAGGCCCTGTACAGACAGCCCCACGCCATTCTGGTCACCGTGGGGGTGCTGGTGTATTGGATCAGCTGGATGTGGCTCCAATCCCATCGGGGGGAGATGCACGATGACCCGGTAGTTTTTGCCGTGAAAGACAAGATCAGCCTGGCTTGCGGCGCCGTGTTTGTGGCCTCGCTCGCGGCTGCCAAGCTGGGACTTCCATGGTGATGCACGTCAGTTCCTGGGGGCGCCTGAGTGCGGAGCCGCACTGCGTTTTGCCGCTCAACGGCATGGGCCATGTACCGCTGCCGCCCGAGGCTGGTCAGCCCGTTCTACCGTATGGCATGGGCCGCAGCTATGGCGATGTGTGCCTGAACCCTGGCGGCGCGCTGTGGCTGACGCAGGCCGCGGACCACTGGCTAGATTTTGATGCTGACACGGGCCTGCTTACCTGCCAGGCCGGAGCACTACTCGCCGACATCCAGCACGTGCTAGCCCCGCGCGGTTGGATGCTTCCCGTTACGCCGGGCACCGAATTTGTCACCGTGGGCGGAGCGATTGCCAACGATGTGCATGGCAAAAACCACCATGTGTCAGGCTCCTTCGGCAACCATGTGCGCTCCTTGACCCTGCAGCGAACCGATGGCCGCACGATCGTTTGCGGCCCAGACCATGCGGCGGATTGGTTTCGCGCCACCGTGGGCGGCTTGGGGCTGACGGGCCTCATCAATCAAGCCACGCTCCAGTTGCGCCGCGTGGCCGGACCCTGGCTGGCAACGGAAACCATCGCATTCACAACGTTGGGGCGCTTTTACGCACTGGCGGCCGAGTCGGAAGCCGAGTGGGAATACACCGTTTCGTGGATCGACTGTCTGGACAAACGCGGGCGTGGCGTGTTCCTGCGCGCCAATCACTGTGCGGGGGATGCTCGCGTACCCGAACACGTGCCCCGCAAAGGCCATCTGGCGATGCCAGTCACCCCCCCCCTGTCGCTGGTCAACGCAGCCAGCCTGCGCGCCTTCAACGCGCTGTACTACCACGCGCACCGCGCTCGCGCGGGCGCGGCCGTCAGCCACTACCAACCGTTTTTCTATCCCCTGGATGGCATCCTCCATTGGAACCGCATGTACGGCCCGCGCGGTTTCTACCAGTACCAGTGCGTAGTGCCCTTTGAAGGCGGCGAGCAAGCCATTGCCGCCCTGCTGGCACAGATTGCAGGCAGCGGCCAGGGCTCCTTCCTGGCCGTACTCAAGACCTTTGGCAAACTCCCTTCTCTGGGCCTGCTGAGCTTCCCAAAGCCTGGCATCACGCTGGCGCTGGACTTCCCCAACCTGGGGCCAAAGACCTTGCACTTGTTTAACCAGTTGGACGTGATCGTCGGCGTGGCAGGTGGGCGGATCTACCCCGCCAAGGATGCGCGCATGCCAGCCCACTTGTTCCAATCAGGCTACCCCCAGTGGGAACAATTCCTTGCTTACCGCGACCCCGGTATCAGCTCCGCCATGTCGCGCAGGTTGATGGGAAGCTGACCCCTGTCGAACACTCACTGTATGAACTCTCCTCAAAAAATCGTCGTCATCGGCGCCACTTCCGCCATCGCGCACCAGTGCAGCCGCCTGTGGGCACAGCAAGGTCCTTGCGACTTTCTGCTAGTCGGCCGCAGTGCCGAGCGCGCGGAAACGCTGGCGGCCGACCTGCGGGCACGCGGCGCGCATGTCACTGCCCGCGTGGCCGAACTGCGGTTCGACGATGTGGATGCCATTGCAGCGCTGGTACAAAGCGCCACGGCCGCTGGCCCGGTGGACACCGTATTGATTGCCCATGGCTCACTGCCCGACCAAGCCAGTTGCCAGGACGACCTGCACGCCGCTCAAGATGCTCTGCGGGTCAATGGCCTGTCCCCCGCGCTCATCGCCGAGGCATTCGTTGGCCCCATGCAGCGCGCGGGCCGCGGGCGGCTGTGCATCATCGGCTCGGTAGCCGGAGACCGCGGGCGCAAGAGCAACTACATCTACGGCGCAGCCAAAGGGCTGGCCGACCGCTACGCACAAGGCCTGCAGCACCGACTGGCGCTGGCAAAAAGCCCCGTGCGCGTGACGCTGGCCAAGCCCGGCCCCACAGATACGCCCATGACGGCACACCTCAAGCAGGGCGGCGCCAAACTCGCCAGCAGCGAAGCGGTGGCGCAGGACATCGTCAAGGCGATGGCGGCAGGCCGCCCCGTGGTCTATGCCCCCGGCAAATGGACGCTGATCATGCTGGTCATCCGCAACCTGCCACGCTTCGTGTTCAACAGGATGGATGTCTGAGCCATGACCCAACGCATGAGCAGCGCATGGGTTTGGCCACTCGCCATAGCCGCCGCATTGCTAGCGGGCGCATACCTTCGGATCAGCGGCATAGGCGGTCCGTCGCTGTGGGAGGACGAGCTGTTTTCTGCCGACATCATCCTGAATCGCCCGGTGCTGCCGCATGACGGCGCCGCGCTTTTTGAACGCATCCCTTTATGGGAAACCGGCAGCAGCGAATCGTTCTGGACGATCAAGGCCGCAGACCAGTCACCGCCTGCTTACGAATTGGCCGGCAAGGCACTGCTGCCGATTTTTGGCGACAGCGAAGCCGGCCTACGCGCAGGCAGTGCACTGGCCTCATTAACCTTCTTGATCTGGCTGGGCTGGCGCATCTGGCGCCATCGTGCAACGGCGCCCGGCATGGTCTATGCGACAGCCCTGCTCATGTGCGTCTCTTGCGCAATGATGGTGTTCTATGCCCAAGAGGTACGCGCCTACAGCCTGGGGGGAGCCTTTGCCGGGGTGATCACCGTGCTATTCCTGGAGCGGACCCTAGATGGGTGGCGGCGCGCGCGCTTACCCGCATGGCCCGAGATCTGCCTTTTCATCGGTGCCGCACTGACACACTACAACCTCACCGCTCTTTGCGCGCTGATTCTTGCCGCCTATTCGGTGGAAGCACTGCGACGCCGAGACTGGTACGCGTTGCTGCGTATGGCCTGCGTGCTGGCCGCAGTGCTGAGCTGGCTGTTTCTCAACTACCACTCCCTCACTGCTACCACGCAGGGGCGGTTTGGCTGGGTCTCAAAGCCCAGCTACGGCCAAGCACTGATCACCGGGCTACGCAGCCTGAAAGACGGTGTGCTGGGCCCGCAGCTGGCAAGTACCATGGCTGTGACAGTGCTGGTGGCCGCATGCCTGCTCCTGCCTACATGGCTCCATCGAAAACGGCCCAGCCGACAACCTCCCGTATCGGCGTTTCCGCCAGAGAGCATCATGACCAGCGCCTTGGCATTGGCGGCACTGGTGTCGGTTTATTTCGTCCTGGCCACCCTCATCATGCGCAAGAGCGGGATCGTGCACGTGCGCCACTATTTGTTTCTCCTGCCAGCGGTCTATCTGCTTTTCGGCTTGGCAATTGCCCAAATCTGGCAACGCGCACGGTGGCTGGCCTGGGGTCTTTTGGCGGTTGCTGTAGTGAGCCAATGGCCCATGATGGAGTCATTTCGATCCATACACAAAGTAAACCACCGCCTTGCAGCAGCCATCGCGATGGAACACCTGCGCGACGGGGATGTTGTATTGACCGATTTCATGCTCAATCCAGCTGGCCATCGCTACTACCTGGAACGGAGAGCCAACAAATCCCTCGTGTTGCATACCTACCGACGCCCATCGGATGCCTGCGCAGCGGTGCAAGGTCGAGCCCGATTCGGATTCGTGCGGCACATCGCTTTCGATGATTTGACACAAGCCCTGCAACAAGCTTGCGGTCAGGGATACCGAATCCAGAAATTTGATGCCGACGGCATGCTCTTCGAATTGTGGGAGAGTGCAACGCCCTCCCCCTGACAGCCTTCTCGCTATGCATATCGCTCTGCTTTACACCCTTTTCTGCTTCGTGGCCATCGTGGTCAATATCAGCTCGCAAGACCTTGCGCTGCGGCTCTATCCATCGATCATGCTTTCCATCGCCGTAGGCACAGGCACAGGACTCGTCGTCAAGTACATACTAGATAAGCGCTTCATCTTCCACTTCACCCCGCAAAGCGCGGTCCATAACGGGAAAACTTTCGTGCTCTATACATTGATGGGAGTGGTTACGACAGCCATTTTCTGGGGATTCGAGTATGCCTTCTGGGTAGCTTTTGAAACAGCACAGATGCGCTATCTAGGCGGCGTGATCGGCCTTGTTGTCGGTTACCTTGCCAAGTACTACTTGGACAAGAAATTCGTGTTCGATATGAAGCCCCTCCAACCATGAGCCGGTGCAAGACGGTGGCTAATCTGCTGGCTAGCCTGATCCTCGTCGAGGCCACGCTGCGCGCATTGGCGCTTTGCATCAGCGCCAACCTGGGTCATCGTCCCATTGCGCAAAGGCGATGCAGTCCTCGGGGCTCTGGGAAGAGGCGCAAGGAGGGCCGTCTATGAACCAGCGCTTGCGATGGCAGCCGCGCCTTGTGCTTTCAGCCGTCTGGCTGGCGTGGATGCTGACGACGGCCATGCGGCAAGTCATCCGCTACTTCCCTACCCCTGATGCGGAGCTCAATGGCGACGCCTATTGGACGTACCTGCCCAACGCACGCCTTTTTCTGTCTTCCCCCTGGTCGTTCCTGACCACCGAGGCGTCGAGCATCCACGTCGCGCCGCTGAGCTACCTCTGGCCCGCCATTTGGGGGGCCAACCCTGTCGCAATACAAGTGGCTAATAGTGTTCTCTACCTGCTGGCTGTCCTCTTGATGTGGCGGCTGGCTACTCGTCTGGGCGGCTTGATTGCAGGCGTTGTATCCACAGGGCTGCTGGTTCACTTTCCCGAATTGGCACGTTACATCCCCCAGGTACTGACTGAACCCCTGTACATGTTCGGACTGCTGCTGTTTCTGACAGGACTGACCGAATATGTTCTCACCGACCGACGACGCCTTAGCTCGCTGGCCATTGCAGTCTGCGGACTGACCGTGACGCTGCTCGCTCGACCCGTGCTCCAGCTATATGCCGCCTTGGCGTTTATCTGCCTGCTGTGCCTGTTCGTAGTGCATTGCACCAAGCCGCACTGGCTTATAGATGGGGGACAAGTGGTCAATCGACACTCTGTCCTAGCCCTGAGTTTTGCCTTATTGCTGCCGGCACTGACCGTAGTGAAAAACGGGGTGTACTTCAACCACTGGGGCATCAGCACTGGCGCCGGTTCTGGCCTGTTCTATGGCGTCAGCCCATTCAAGATGGGCCTGGAACCAGTGTATAGCGGCTTTGAATACGACGCGGGCATCGTCACCCGCGAAGCGGACCCGGCTACCCAAGGCAGCCCGCTGCGCGCCCGATCCGACTACATCCAGTCCCGCGCAGCGCTCAGCATCGTCCAATCCACCTCTTTGCAGGATAACGTGGCGTTCTTCTGGTTCAAATTCAAAGCCTGGATGTTCTACGGCCCTGAAGATACCTTCATGCGCCCCAAGCTGCGACAGTTTCGCGTCTTTGAATGGCTAAGTATCTTGGGCGCGGCCGCCTGCCTTGCTTACCGGCGGTGGCCCGCCAAAAGACACCACAGCCTGGATGCAGCACTACCCAACGAAGACGGCAGCGCAGCGCGACGCTTGGGCATGAGCGCCTTCATCCTGCTGCTCGCATTGGGCATGGTAGTGCAACTGCTGCCGGTGCTCTACAACATCCGCTACAACGTATTTTTGATGGATTGGCTGCTGATGCCGCTTGCCGGTGTCGGTATCGCCATCATGGCGCGTCTGATCTGCACCCGCATTCAGCGCCCCAATCTGCGTTGCATGCTGCAAGCCCTTGCCGCCATAGCCCTGGTCAGCGTGCTCATAGCTGCGACAGGCGCATTCAGCCGCTCAGCCGCCCGGCACATGTCCTGGTCCATGGATCCGACACGCCCTGGCCCCACCGAGTTGGTGCTGGGCCGCGATGCCATAGGCTCGCCAAGTATGTCGAATGCCCGGATGACGGCCGCGCAGACCTGGACACTCACCGCTGCACCCAGCACGCTATCCATTCCGCTCACCGTAAATGAGTCAATGAATTTTATGGATGGTATCTGGCGATTTAAGCTTGCTGTTACCGCGTCCCAACCCAACCGCCAATGCAGGACAGTTAGCATTTCCCTAGACAAACCTTCGCCAGAAACCAGTTGGTATGTGCCCCGTCCCATTCTTCATATGACCCTGGACGGTAAACCCCACATGTACGCCATCCGCGGCAACGGAGCGCTACGCCCCACTGCATCAGGCAACTTGGACCTCGCGTTTCACTGCCCAGTAGGCACAGTTGTGCAATGGCACGGCGCACAGTTGCTGCGCTCCAGCATGCCAGAAGCCACCCGTGAATTGATCACGAATGGCCAGCCCATCAACCCATACCGGATAGATGACATTCAGTGAAATAGGCGGCATCGTGCTGTTCTCTATTGCAAGCGAATACCGCTAATCCTGCCCCTCTTCTTCGCCCTGACACTCGTGCTGTTGCCCATGTTCGTGCTGCACCATCAATCCGGTCCTGACGCCAAGCAGCCTACCCATCCCATATGCCCCTAACCCTAACTCTCCAAACCCTGGCCTGCGTTATCTGCATCTCTCTCGGTCAACTCCTGTTCAAGAAAGCGGCGGCCGCCCTACCTGAAACCCTTTCCCTCCTGGCGCTGCTGACCAACGGCTGGCTGGTTGCCTCGCTGGCCTTGTACGGCTTTACCACCCTTGGCTGGGTCTGGATTCTTCGCCATGCCCCGCTGCATCTGGCCTACCCCTTCATGGGGCTCGCATTCCTCATCGTGCCTACGCTGGCCTGGGCTTTTCTGGGCGAGCCACTGCACTGGCGTACCCTGGCGGGCGGGGTGCTCATCATGGCTGGCGTGGCGCTAGCATCCACAAGTTAAGGAGCCGCGTCCCATGCGTATTGCCGTCGCCATCCCCTGCTACAAAGTCACGCAGCATGTGCTGAGCGTGATTGCGGCCATCGGCCCCGAGGTGGAGCGCATCTACGCCGTGGATGATGCATGCCCCGATCACAGTGGCCGCTTTATCGAAGAGCGCAACCAAGATCAGCGAGTACATGTGCTCTACAACTTCGAGAACCTGGGTGTGGGCGGCGCGATCGTCACTGCATATAAAGCAGCCATGGCCGATGGCATGGACATAGTGGTGAAGATCGACGGCGACGGCCAGATGAACCCCGCGCTGCTGCCGCTGTTCGTGCGTCCGCTGCTACGCGGACAGGCCGACTACACCAAGGGCAATCGCTTCTTCCGGCCCGAGTCTGTTCAGGGCATGCCGCCGGTACGCTTGTTCGGCAACGCGGTACTGTCATTCATGACCAAACTCAGCTGCGGCTACTGGAACGTGATGGATCCGACCAATGGGTACACCGCCGTGCGCACATGTGTGCTGGCCGAATTGCCGCTGGAAAAGCTGGAGCGCCGCTATTTTTTCGAGACCGATATGCTGTTCCGCTTGAACACGGTGCGCGCCGTGGTCAAAGACATTCCCATGGATTCCGTGTACGCCGACGAGGAATCCAACCTGAAGATCGGCAAGGTGCTGCCCGAATTCCTACGCAAGCACACTTCCCGTCTGTGGCGGCGTTATGTCTATAACTATCTGGTGCGCGACTTCAACGTGGGCACGCTTTACAGCCTCAGCGGCTTGCTATTTGTAATCCTGGGTGCACTGTTTGGGGCCTGGCACTGGTTTGTCAGCAGCAGCACCCAACAGCCAGCGACCAGTGGCACGGTGATGCTGGCGGCACTGCCCATCTTCATCGGGATTCAGTGCCTGATCGCATTTCTTCACTATGACGTGAGCAACCTCCCTATCGAACCTCTGAGCCTCTCTCTGGATACCCACGAGCAAGGCACCGGACCATGACCCATTTCCCACACCTGCACCGACCACTCTCCGCCCTGATTTCCTTTGTCTACATCGCTGCCACCGCGCACGCACAGCAGCAACAGCCCACACCCCCGCAACGTGCACCCATGATCGTCGCCCCCACAGTAGAGGGGATGTACCTGTGCGACGAAGCCGCCGCCGACATACGCATCAAAGACATTGATGCTGCATATGCTTTCTGCGCCCAACGCAAGCGCAGTGGCGCCGCCGCCATCTCGCGCCTTCTGGACACGCTGGAGCCCGGCGGCGCCAAGGGCTCGGTGCAGGTGGGCTACACGGTCACTTTGCAGCTACTGGGGCTGTACCAGCAAACACCGAAGGGCTGGGTCATCGACACGTCCAAGGTAGATCGCTTTCTGGATGTCATCAGCAATGTGAAGCGCCCTGTGGTGCTGTACTTCTCGGCAGACCACTTCGACTCCATCAACCCGCTGGCAGAAGCACTGACCAAGGACGAACGCAACCTGATGCAGTTGCGGGATGGCAAGCCGCTCAAGCTTGACTACTTCGGCTACCGGATCATTCCCTACACGATGTCCACCGACCCGGCGATCCCGGTCAACAAATACCGATTCGAGGCGCTGGACTATCTGGCCAAACGCATCAATGCACTCCCCAAGGCCGTGCAGAGCCGCATCGTGGCCTACACGCTCGCGGGCGAGTTGCACCACCTGTTTCCCAACTTTGAAAGCGGTATGGGTTCGTACCAGGACATTCAGGTGACGGACTACAGCGCTGACTCGGTGGCGGGGTTCCGCCGATGGCTGGAAGGCAAGTACAAAACCATCGAGCAACTCAACATCCGCCACGGCTTCGCCTACGCGTCGTTCGATCAGGTGCCCGCACCGTCCAAGGACATCCGCAAGGAAAAGCTCGCTTCGTTCGCGGAACACTACGACGCGTACGCCGATGGCACCCTGCCCATCGCAGGCTGGCTGTGGGATCCGCAGAAAGCCATCGAGCGGCTGGAGCTGTTCGTGGATGGCCAACCGGCAGGCCCCGTCGCGCACGGCTTGAACCGGCTGGACGTCTATCGCGCGGAGGAGTCCATCGCCACGCCCAACACCGGGTACCGAGTGGACTTCGACTACAGCGCCTTGGCGCCGGGCCGTCACCTCGCCCAAGTGGTGGCACATACCCGCGCAGGCACGCGCCACAAGCTGGGCGAAGTGGAGTTTGCCGTTGTGCCGCGCGATCAGGGCCGCGTAAATGCCATGCGTTTCTCCGCGTTGAAGGGGCTGCAGGACATCAAGCGCCTGCCCGGCGTACGCACTTGGCTCGACATGCCGCGTACCCTGCAGGATGTGTACTACAACCCCCTTGCCCGGGACTGGAATCAGTACCGCGAGTCGCAGGTGTACGGCTTTCTCAAAGCGTTTTACGAACGCGCCCTTCAAAGCGGCCTGCCCGCAGACAAGCTGTATTCCCACCAGATCGTCCCCCGCGTTAATTCGTCGTGGAACCCGCAGCTTTTTGCCGCCGACCAGACCCTGGAAGGCAACGCGCCCTGGAAGCACGGTCTGAACATGTACGGCGGCTCCACCGACAGTGCCTGGATGCGCGGCTTCATCGCCCGCAACAAGATCAGCGACTACGGCGCGCCGGAGTTCAACCCGCAGCAGTGGAAGCTCGACGGCACGCACCTGGCCGCCATGCAGTCGCACTACGACGCCGGAGCGCGCTTCATCAGCCCGTACTACTTTTCCGTGATTCCCGACCGATTCAAGGGCGGTGCGGAACACGGCGTGAACCGGATGGAGCTGGGTCCAGATAACTCCAAGGACGGCTCCGACAAGTTCTACCGTGCCATCATCGAGTTTGCCAAGCAATGACCAGTGCCATCGCGACTGCGCGCCTTTCCATGCAGCCCTGGAACCAGTGGCGCGGTGACGATACTCAGCCCGGTCTGCGTGGAGTGCTGACCGACATCGACGACACCCTGACCACCGAAGGAGCCATCACCGCGGATGCATTACAGGCCCTGGGCGGCTTGAAGGCCCAGGGCTTGCACGTGGTACCCATCACCGGTCGACCTGTGGGCTGGAGCGAACCCTTCGCGCTCTCTTGGCCCGTGGATGCCATCGTGGCCGAGAACGGCGCGGTGGCCTTGGTGCGCCAAGCAGATGGCACGCTGGCCAAGCGGTACCAGCAAGATGGCGCCACGCGCGCCGCCAACTACGCTCGCATGCAAGAGGTTCTTGCCCAGATCGAGCGTGACGTGCCCGGTGCCCGCCGCGCCACCGACTCTCCTGGCCGCGAGACCGACATCGCCATTGACCACAGCGAGTTCACGCACCTGCCGCAAGACGAGATCGACCATGCCGTGCAAATCATGAAGGCGGCCGGTATGAACGCCACGGTGAGCAGCATCCACATCAACGGCTGGTATGGCGCGCACAACAAGCTAGAAGGCGCGCGCTGGATCGTGCGCGAGCTGTTCGGGCGAGACCTGGATGCCGAAATCGACCGCTGGGTGTACGTGGGCGATTCGACCAACGACCAGCTTATGTTTGAGCACTTCCCGCACAGCGTAGGTGTGGCCAACATCGCGCGCTTTGTGCCGCAGCTTGTGCATCTACCGCGCTACGTGACAGTGGGGGAGCGCGGCGCAGGGTTCGCCGAGGTAGCCCGGCAAATTTTAGTTAAAAAAGGGCGCTAACGCTTATTAAATAAGCGCTAGCAGCTATCTATTAAATAGCAAATAGAGAAGCCGGTGGGCATGAAGCCGCCGCATCACTGCGGCTTCGCCAGTCCCAGTTTCTCCACCAGCGCTTTCTCCTGCGAGAAAGTATCCTGCGCAAACTTCTGGTACGCAGCGGTGCTCATGTACATGGGCACCATGTCGTAGCGAGCAAGGGCTGTCTTGTAGCTGTCCTGCTCCATGGCCTGCTTGAAAGCGTCGTGCAGGCGCTTGACCACGGCATCGGGCGTGCCCTTGGGCGCGCCGATACCGAAGGGCGAGTTTTGCACCAGGTTCAGACCCAATTCCTTGAGCGTGGGCGCATCGGGGAACTTGGCCAGGCGCTCTGCGCCCCAGGTGTTCAAAACGCGCAGCTTGCCCGCCTCGACCTGCGGCGCAAAGCCCGTGGAGTCGGCCGCTGCCATGATCTGCCCACCTAGGATGGACTGCATGAGGTCGGCACTGCCTTTGTAGGGCACGTGCAGCAGCTCAATGCCCAGTTGCTGGGCGATCAACTCCATCGTCAGGTGCGGGCTGGTCATGGTGCCGGTGGAGCCGTAGCTGAGTTTGCCGGGGTTGGCCTTGGCCCAGGCCACAAAATGGGTCCAGGTCTTGAGGGGCGAGTCGGCGGGCACAACCAGGCCAAACGCATACCCCGTCACGTTGAGGACATAGCTGATGTCCTTCACCGGGTCCCAGTTGATCTTGGTGGTGTAAGGCAGACGGAACACACCCAGCGGGATCTGCGCCACGGTGTAGCCGTCTGCTGCCGAGGTTTGCAGCGCTTGCGCGGGCAGGGTGCCGCCAGCGCCGGGTTTGTTGTCCACGATGACCGGCTGGCCCAGAATCTTGCTGGCGTTGTCGGCGAGCGCGCGCATGGTGATGTCGGTGGGCCCCCCTGCGGGGAAAGCGATGACGAGTTTGATGGGCTTGCTGGGGAAGCTTTGGGCCTGGGCCATGAAAGCGGGCGCAGCCAGGCTGGCGGCTCCCCATTGAAGGACGTGGCGACGTTGCATGCAGGGCTCCTCAAAAGCGACAGACAAATATCGCTCCATTGGACTGCAGCATCGCGTGCGGGGCATGCAGGAAACCCCCTAGCTTGTGTCGCGAAGGCGCCAAGCAAGCTCAGGCGAACTGATCGCGACCTGGAAGGAGGTCCGCCACGCCCCAGAGCATGAACCACACCCGGGGGCATGCGCACAAGGGCCGCCCCTCTACGCAGGCGACACCAGGCTTTCAACAACGGACAGCACCGACAAATGAGGAAAGCGGTGGTGCAGCGCCGCTGGAAATATCACGCTTTGTAGGTGGACAACAGAATGCTGGTTTCCGTGTTGGCAATGCCCGGCGTGAGCCGAATGCGGGTGAGCGCAGCGTCGAAGGCCTCCAGGCTTTCCGCGCGCACCTCGGCCACAATGTCCCAGCGGCCGTTGGTGGTGTGCAGGGTGCCCACCATGGGTTCGCCACGCAGCGCGCGAATGACCTCGGGCGCTGCGTTGCCTTCTACGGCGATGCTCATCCAAGCGCGGATGCGTTGTGGCTCCGAGTCAGGCCGCAGGCGCACGGTGTAGCCAACGATGACCCCGGCCTCCTCCATCTTCTGCAGGCGGTTTTGCACCGTTCCGCGAGACACACGCAGCCTTTGGGCCAGCGTGGCCACTGGTGTGCGCGCATCGGCCCGCAGGATGCTGATGATTTCGCGGTCGGTGTCGTCGAGTCGAGTCATGTCACGGCTAAGTCGATGGCGGCTGCGGCGCAGAGGGATGAGATGCCACTTGGGAGATTAGCTGCGCATCGCAGCCTGCCCCCGAAGCAATCCAGCGCCGGGCCAGCGTGGCCACGGCCCGCACTGCCCAGGGCCGGGTCAAGCCGGTCACGCCGCCGGGATCCGACACCATGCCACACCAGTAGCGTTGGTCATCGTCGCTCCAGCGCAAAGCCTTGCAGGGGCCTTTTCGCCGCATGGACACCACAACGCCCAACGGGCAGGGCTCTGCCAGGCAGCACAGGCCGCAGCCGTTGCAGGGTGCACCCTCCGGGGGCTTGGCGGGCGCGCCGGAGTGCAGCCACACCACAGGGGTGTGAGAGCCGTCGGGATCGGTGGGGTGCAGCGGTGGCAAGGTGGGTGCAGGGAATTTTTTGGGCCGAGCAAGCTTTGCAGCCTGCCTTTGGCACGGATGCTACGCCAACCACCCGCCGCTACAAAGCCAATCGATGTCCTCACCGTTGACCTCACCACATGGTTCGCCATGACACCGGAAACAATCACGTCCCGCAAGCAGCAAGCACCTCAAACAGTAGATTCTGGCCACGCTTTCTCAGCTGTTTGCAGTGAAGCCCGCATGCAAAAAAGGCCTCGCATCGCACCCAGGCGATGGAGGCCGAAGCCAGTCTTTTGCAGACCGGCGGGGAGGGATCCGAGGGGGATCAGGAAATCATCGGAAAGGCAGACCCGGCAGGTTGCAGCTTAGCAACCCGATGGGCGATTGGGTCGCATGGGAACCACGCCCGAAACGCGCACGGTGGCGCCAGAGCCGTCGCTGGCAAACAGGGTTTTTCCGGTAAAGCGAACTTGATCGCTTTCGCGCGACACCACGGTGTCGGTCGGCTGGTCGCTGCCATATTCCTTGCCGTCAAATGTGAGGAACACTTGGTGCAGGCTGGTGGCGTCGGGGCGGTAGCGGATGTCACCGAAGGCGGTGGCCGAAGAGCCCACCTTGTTAGCACCGTCGAACTTGAAAGAGCACAGCTCTGGCACAGAGCCAATCGGGTTGCGCTTGTCAACGTCCGTCAGGTTCAGCGTGCCGTTGCCGTACACGCCGTTCAGGTCCGACGCAGTGGCGTTGCTCACGGTCAGCACGCCTGGCTCATTGCTGGGGGTCGGGTCATCGTCATTGCCGCCGCCGCAGGCGACCAAGAGGACAGAAGTGGCCGCCAGGGCCGCGCAGGTTTTAAAGAGTGATGTCATGGTGTTAGGCGTCCGTAGAGAGGGTTGTGTGCAGATGCAGGGGTTGCGCCCCAAGCGCTGCTCCCTGAACTGCATCCTAAAAACCCGCCCCAGTACGTCACGTGCGCCATGTTCCGCCGAGTTCGTAGGACATCGCCCGGCATCGCTGTGCGCGCGTTACGCACTGGTGGCGCACAAACAACCAGCATGACTCCTTCAGCGCGCCAGCACCGGCGCCAGCGCCCGCCCGGTGTGCGTGCCCTGCTGCACCACCTGCTCGGGCGTCGCAGCAGCCACGATGCGGCCGCCCTCCTTGCCGCCTTCCGGCCCCAGGTCGATGATCCAGTCAGCCTCGGCGATGACGTCAAGATCGTGTTCGATCACGATCACGCTGTGGCCGCCATCGACCAGTCGGTGCAGCACGCGGATGAGCTTGTCCACATCGGCCATGTGCAGGCCCACCGTCGGCTCGTCCAGCACGTACAGCGTGTGTGGCGCCTTCTGGCCGCGGCGGCCCACCTCGTCGCGCACCTTGGTCAGCTCGGTCACGAGCTTGATGCGCTGCGCTTCCCCGCCCGAGAGCGTGGGCGAGGGCTGGCCCAGCGTGAGGTAGCCCAGTCCCACGTCCTTCAAAAGCTGCAGCGGGTGCGCGATGCTGGGCATGCTGGCGAAGAAGTCCACCGCCTCGTCCACCTCCATCTGCAGCACGTCGCCGATGCTCTTGCCGCGCCAGGTCACGGCCAGCGTTTCGGGGTTGAAGCGCGCGCCGTGGCAGGTTTCGCAGGGCACCTTTACATCGGGCAAAAAGCTCATTTCGATGGTGCGCACGCCCGCGCCTTCGCAGCTGGGGCAGCGGCCTTCGCCGGTGTTGAAGCTGAAGCGCCCGGCCGCATAACCGCGTGCCTTGGCCTCCAGCGTTTCAGCAAACAGCTTGCGGATGGTGTCCCAAAAGCCGATGTAGGTGGCAGGACATGAACGCGGCGTTTTGCCAATCGGCGTCTGGTCCACTTCGAGCACGCGGTCGATGCTCTCGAAGCCTGACAGGCCCGTGCACCCGACCAACGGCGGCGCCTTGCCCGCGTCCATCGCGTCGCGCCCGGCCTTGGTGCTGCGCTGCTGCACCCAGGCCTGCACGTTGGCTAGCAGCACATCGCGGGCCAGGGTGGACTTGCCCGAGCCGCTCACGCCCGTCACCGCCACCAGGCGGTGCAGCGGCACGGTGGCCGTTACGTTTTGCAGGTTGTGCAACTGCGCGCCGTGCACCGTGAGCCAGCGCATGGCTGCGCGCTCCTTGGCCTCGGTGAGTGCATCGGCCGCCAGCGCGGCGGCCTGGGCGGCGCGCTTCTTCACGGCGGCACTTTGGCGGCCGGTGGGCGCTGCCGCCTCGGCCTGAGCGAAAGCCGCCGTGGCTTCAGCGCTCACCTCGCCCGCCACCATGCTGCGGCGCAGTTGCAGCGGGTGCTTCATCGCGTGCAGCAGGTAGCGGCCGGTTTGCGAATCTTCTGCGGCAGTGAGGTCGCTCACCGAGCCTTGCGCTACCAAGCGGCCTCCGCGCTTACCTGCGCTCGGGCCAATGTCGATGATGTGATCGGCGCGGCGGATGGTGTCCTCGTCGTGCTCCACCACCACCAGGGTGTTGCCCTTGTCGCCGAGCTTGTGCAGGGCGTTCAGCAAAATCTGGTTGTCGCGCGCATGCAGGCCAATGGTGGGCTCGTCGAGCACGTAGCACACGCCCTGCAGGTTGCTGCCCAGCTGCGCGGCCAGGCGGATGCGCTGCGCCTCGCCGCCGCTGAGCGTGGGAGCTCCCCGGTCGAGCGTGAGGTAGCCCAGGCCCACTTCTTCCAGAAATTCGAGGCGGCTCTGGATCTCGGGCACGAGGTCGCGGGCGATGTCGGCCTCGCGCGCCGTCATGCCACCGTCGGCGCGCAGGGTCTCCACCCAGCGGCGCACATCCGCCACCGACAGCGCGGCGATGTCGGTAATGCCCACGCCCGCAAACTTCACGGCGCGGGCCGTGGCATTCAGGCGGGTGCCCTGGCAAGTGGGACAGGCCGTGTCCTGCAGATCTTCGACCTCCGGCTCGGCAAAGGTCTGCTCACGGCCCTTTTCGTTGGCGTCCTGCACCGAGTCGTCGAACACCTTGCGCTGTTCACGGGTCAGCTGGACGCCCGTGCCCACGCAGTCGGGGCACCAGCCGTGCTTGCTGTTGTAGCTGAACAGGCGCGGGTCCAGCTCGGCATAGCTCGTGGCGCACACGGGGCAGGCACGCTTGGTCGAATACACCTGCAGCGCGCCGATGCCCGCCGTGGGCTGGCCGCTTTCCATCGCGGCCGCCAGCGTGGAAATGCTGGAGAGGACATGCACCACGCCCTTGCCGTGCGTGAGCGCCTGCGCCAGCGATTCGCGCAGCAGCGCCTCGTTCTCGGGCGAGACGTCGATGCTGGCCACGGGCAGCTCGATGGTGTGCTCCTTGAAGCGGTCGATGCGCGGGAAGTTGGTGGTGGGCAGGAAGTTGCCGTCGACCCGCAGGTGGGTGAAGCCGCGCGGCCGCGCCCAGTCGGCCAGCTCGGTGTACACGCCCTTGCGGTTCATCACCAGCGGCGCCAGCAGCCCGATGTGCTGCCCCCGGAACTGGGTGAGCAGCTGCGCCGCGATGCTCTCGGGCGTCTGCGGCTGCACGGCCGCGCCGTCCTTGGTGCAGTGCTGGGTGCCGAGCTTGACGTACAGCAGGCGCAGGAAGTGCCACACCTCGGTGGTCGTGCCCACGGTGGACTTGCGCCCTCCGCGCGACAGGCGCTGCTCGATGGCCACGGTGGGCGGTATGCCGTACACGGCATCCACCTCGGGCCGGCCCGCGGGCTGCACGATGCTGCGCGCGTACGCGTTGAGCGATTCGAGGTACCGGCGCTGGCCTTCGTTGAACAGAATGTCGAACGCCAGCGTGGACTTGCCCGAGCCGCTCACGCCGGTCACCACGTTGAACTTGCCGCGCGGGATGTCCACGCTCAGGTTTTGGAGGTTGTGTTCCTTGGCATTGACGATTTCAATGGCGTTTTTGGCCGCTACCGCTTGTCCATCGTGCGCAAGCAGCTCCTTTTTTCGTAGCAAAGCGGCTTTTTCGTGCACCGAGTGGCCGCCCGCGCCCAGCGCCAGCTCGTAGTCGCGCAGCGCCTGGCCGGTGTGCGAGGTGGCGTGCTGGCGCACGTCCTCGGGCGTGCCTTCGGCCACGATGAGGCCGCCGGCGTAGCCGCCCTCGGGACCCAGGTCGATCAGCCAGTCGCTCGCGCGGATCACGTCCAGGTTGTGCTCGATGACGATGAGCGAATGCCCCGCGTCGATGAGCTTGCGCAGCGCGCGCATGAGCTTGGCGATGTCGTCGAAGTGCAGGCCCGTAGTGGGCTCGTCGAACAGGAACAGGGTGCCCTTGCGCGCCACGGCCTGGCGCGATTTGCTTTGCACCCGCGCGGCCTCGGCCAGGAAGCCGGCCAGCTTCAGGCGCTGCGCCTCGCCGCCGCTGAGCGTGGGCACGGGCTGGCCCAGCGCCACGTACTCCAGCCCCACGTCCACGATGGGCTGCAGCGCGCGGATCACGTCGCGGTCGTTGGCGAACAGTGCTGCCGCCTCGGCCACGGTGAGGGCCAGCACGTCGGCCACGTTCAGCGTCCTACCGCCCCGCTCGATGGTGATCTCCAGGATCTCAGGGCGGTAGCGCTTGCCGTCGCAGTCCGGGCAGCGCAGGTACACGTCCGACAGGAACTGCATCTCCACATGTTCGAAGCCCGATCCGCCGCAGGTCGGGCAGCGCCCGTCGCCGCTGTTGAAGCTGAACTTGGCGGCGGTGTAGCTGCGCTGCCTGGACAGCGGCGCCACGGCGAAGAGTTCGCGGATGCTGTCCCACGCGCCCACGTAGCTCACCGGGTTGGAGCGCGCGGTCTTGCCGATGGGCGACTGGTCCACGAACACCACGTCCGACAGGTGGTCGGCGCCCAGCATGCGGTCGTGCGCACCGGGCGCGTCCGTGGCCTTGCCGAAGTGGCGCAGCAGCGCGGGGGCCAGCACGTCCTGGATCAGGCTCGACTTGCCCGAGCCGCTGACGCCGGTCACGGTGACCAGGCGCTGCAGCGGGAACTCCACCGACACATCGCGCAGGTTGTGCTCGCGCGCGCCTTCGAGGACCAGGCGCGGCGTGGCTTCGGTCACCATGCGCTTGAAGCCGAAGCCCACGTGTTTGCGCCCGCCCAGGTAGGCGCCGGTGAGCGTGTCGGCCTGGCGCAGGTCGGCCGTGGTGCCGTCGAACACCACCTGCCCGCCCAGACTGCCCGGGCCGGGGCCCATGTCGATCATGCGGTCGGCCGCCAGCATCACGGCCGGGTCGTGCTCCACCACCACCAGCGTGTTGCCCGCATCGCGCAGGCGCAGCATGGCTTCGGTGATGCGGTGCATGTCGCGCGGGTGCAGGCCGATGCTGGGCTCGTCCAGCACGAAGAGGGTGTTGACCAGGCTGGTGCCCAGCGCGGTGGTGAGGTTGATGCGCTGCACCTCACCGCCGCTCAATGTGCGGCTTTGCCGGTCGAGCGTGAGGTAGCCGATACCCACGTCGCACAGGTACTTGAGGCGCGTGGTGATCTCTTCGTGCAGCAGCTTGAGCGCCTGCGCGTCGCCGCCAGCCGCTGCATCCCCCACGGGAAGCTCCATGCGGTCGAAGAAGCGGCGCAGCCGGTCGATGGGCAGCAGCATCAAATCGTGCAGGCACAGGCCGGACAACGCTTCGAGCTGCGCACGGCTCCACTGCACGCCTTCGGGCATGAATCGGCGGGCGGGGTCGATGACCGCGTCCGCATCGTCCTTGCTGCCCACGCGCCACAGCAGGCTTTCGGTCTTCAGGCGCGCGCCGGCGCAGGTAGGGCACGGCGTGTAGCTGCGGTACTTGGACAGCAGCACGCGGATGTGCATCTTGTAGGCCTTGCTCTCCAGGTACTCGAAGAAGCGCTTGATGCCGTACCACTGCTTGCTCCACTGCCCTTCCTTGTAGCCGGGCGCGCCGTTGATCACCCATTTCTTCTGGTCGTCGGTGAGCTTGTTCCACGGTGTGTCGCGCGGAATGCCGGCCGTCTCGGCATGGCGCATGAGGTCGTCCTGCGCCTCTTTCCAGGCCGGGGTCTGGATGGTCTTGATGGCCCCCGCGCGCAGCGTGAGCTTGTCGTTGGGGATGACGAGGCCGTAGTCCACGCCAATCACGCGGCCGAAGCCCCGGCAGCTCTCGCAGGCGCCCACGGCGGAGTTGAACGAGAACATCGAGGGAATGGGGTCGCTGTAGCGCAGGTCGCTGTCAGGGCAGTGCAGGCCGGTGGAGAAGCGCCAGAGCTCGGGCTCTCCCTCATCCACCAGACGATAGACATTCAAACGCCCCGTGCCCCGCTTGAGCGCCACCTCGATGGCCTCGACCACGCGCGCCTTCTCGGCGTTGCCCAGGCGGAAGCGATCGGCCACCACGTCCAGCACCTTGCGCGGGCCCGTGGGCGTGGCCACTTCGCGCTCGGCCTGCACCTTGGTGAAGCCGCTGGCGGACAGCCATTGCTCGACCTGCTCTGCCGAGGTGCCGCCCGGCAGCTCCACGGGGAATGTCAGCACGATGCGGGGGTCGCCCGCCTCGGTGCTGCGCCGCTGCAGCTCGGCGTAGATGGTCTCAGGCGAGTCATGGCGCACGGGCTGCGCAGTCTGCTTGTCGAACAGCTGGCCGGCGCGCGCGAACAACAGCTTCAGGTGGTCGTTCAGTTCCGTCATCGTGCCCACGGTGGAGCGGCTGGAGCGCACCGGGTTGGTCTGGTCGATGGCGATGGCGGGTGGCACGCCCTCAACCTTGTCCACGGCGGGCTTGTCCATGCGGTCGAGGAACTGGCGCGCGTAGGCGCTAAAGGTCTCCACGTAGCGGCGCTGGCCCTCGGCGTACAGCGTGTCAAACACCAGGCTGGACTTGCCCGAGCCGCTGGGGCCGGTGACCACCGTGAGCTCGCCGGTGCGGATGTCCAGATCCAAGTTCTTGAGGTTGTGCTGGCGTGCGCCACGGATACGGATCAGTCCCTGGGTCATGAAGGCGGTCTTTCTGGGGTAAGGCGGAACATTCTAGGGACGCGCTACTGACAACGTATGGCAGCAATGCATTGCCCATCCCGCCAACTCCGGTGTTACACAGAAGCACGTTTTTGTCGGAAGAAACCCTTTAAAGGCTCACGAAACATCGGTTTAGACTGCCCTTTCGAGCTTTCAAAAAGATACATATAAGGAGACAGTCATGAGACCATGGCACGCGTGGTGGGTGGGCATTGCCCTGAGCATGTCCTTGGCGGCCGCCGCCCAGGCGCAGATCCAGATCGGGCAGACCGCCGGGTTTTCGGGCCAGGTGGCCGCAGGGGTGAAAGAGACCACCGACGGCGCGCTTTTGTACATTGACTCGGTCAATGCCAAAGGCGGGGTCAACGGCCAGAAGATTGAACTGATTTCGCTGGACGACAAGTTCGACCCCAAGATCGCTGGCGAGAACGCGCGCAAGCTGATCGAAGAGAACAACGTGTCCGCCTTGTTCCTCACGCGCGGCACACCCCACACCGAAGCCATCATTCCGCACCTGGAAAAACACGGGGTGGCCCTGGTGGGCCCCTCCACCGGCGCGATGGTGCTGCACCAGCCGGTGCGCAAGTACATCTTCAACGTGCGCGCCACCTACCAGCGCGAAGCCGAAAAGGCCATGACCCACCTGGCCTCGATGGGCATCACGCGCATCGCGCTGGTGTATGCGGACGACACCTTTGGCGCAGACGGCGTGGCCGGCGCACAGAAAGGGCTGGCCGCCAGCAACCTCACCCCCGTGGTGCTCGAAAAGTTTGACCGCGCCAAGCCCGACTTTGCCCCCATAGCGGCCAAGATCGCCAAGGCCGACGCCCAGGCCATTCTGATGGTGGCATCGGGCACGGCCGTGGTAGACGCTGGCAACGCCTTCCGCGCGGTGGGTTCGGGCGCGCAGATCGTGACGTTGTCAAACAACGCCTCGGGGGGCTTCATCAAGAGCCTGGGCGCCAACGCACGCGGCGTGATCGTGACGCAGGTCTATCCCAATGAACGCGCCGTGACCTACCCCATGGTGAAGGAAGCCCAGGAACTGGCCAGGGCCAAGGGTGTGAACGAAATCAGCCCGGCCATGCTGGAGGGCTTTGCAGCAGCCAAGGTGCTGGTGGAAGGCCTGCGGCGCGCCGGCCCCAAGCCCAGCCGCGAAAAGATCCATGCGGCGCTGGAAAGCATCAAGAAGTTTGACTTGGGTGGCCTGGAAGTGAACTACGGGCCCGACGACCATACGGGCCTGGACTTCGCCGATCTGTCCATCATCGGCACCGACGGGAAATTCCGCCGCTGAATACGGCCCCTCTGCGATTTGTTGCGTGAACAGGCCCGGTTCATCCGGGCCTACGTGTTTCTACGGTTTCTCCGCCACTGGTTGTATCTATATTCAAGCCCCCTTCACCAACAAGGCAACGGCTATGGGACTCAGGCATTGGTTGCGCACAGGCGCTGCGCTGGCGGTTTACTTCACCGGCTTGGCGCAGGCCCAGGTTCTGATTGGGCAGACCGTGGGCATCACGGGCTCTGCAGCGGCCACGGTGGCTGAATCGATGCGCGGAGCGGCGCTGTACATCGACAACGTCAACGCCAAAGGCGGCGTGGCGGGCCAGAAGGTGGAGGTGATCTCGCTGGACGACAAGTTCGATCCCAAGCTCACGCTGGAAAACACCCGCACCCTCATTGAGCAGCGGGGGGTGATTGGCATGTTCATGACGCGGGGCACGCCACACACGCAAGGCATCGTGCCCGTGCTGGAAGAGCACGGCGTAGCGCTGGTGGGGCCCTCTACCGGCGCCATGGTGCTGCACCAGCCCGTGCCCAAATACATCTTCAACGTGCGCGCCACCTACCAGCGTGAGGTGGAAAAGGCCATCACCCACCTGAACACCCTGGGCATCACGCGCATCGGCGTGGTGCACGTGGACGACACCTTTGGTGCCGACGGCCTGGCTGGAGCGATCTCAGGCTTCAAGGCCAACCAGATCGAGGCACTGTTCATCGAGAAGTTTGACCGCGCCAAACCCGACTACAGCGCGATTGCGCCGCGCGTCGCGGGCAAGCAGCCCCAGGCCGTGATCTTCATCGGCACCGGCGCGGCCGTGGTCGATGGGATCAAAGCCCTGCGCGCCGCCGGAGTGACGGGGCAAATCGTGACGCTGTCGAACAATGCCTCGGGCGGATTCGTGAAGGCCCTGGGCGATCAGGCGCGCGGTGTGGTCGTCACGCAGGTGTTCCCTTCAGAACGCTCCCTCAGCTACCCGCTCATCAAAGAAGCGCTTGACCTGGCCAAGGCTGCCAATGTGGGCGACCTCACGCCCGCCATGGTGGAAGGCTTTGTGAGCGCCAAGGTGCTGGTGGAAGGCATTCGGCGCGCAGGCCCCAAGCCCGACCGGGCGCGGCTGCACGCAGCGCTGGAAGGCATCCGAAAGCTGGACCTGGGCGGGCTGGAGCTTTCGTACAGCAGCACGGACCACACCGGGCTGGATTTTTCAGACCTGTCCATCATCGGTCCGGACGGCCGCTTTCGGCGCTGAACGGGAGCCCTGCAGGGCTCCGAGAACTGCCAAAGAAAAAGCTCGCTGTGTTTGCAGCGGGCTTTTTCTTTGGCGCAGCGCCATGTTTACTTTGCCCCGGTCGGCCAACGACCACGCAACGCAGTAGCGCCGCGTGGGGCTTGCTGCCTGGCTCAGGGGCTCAGCCGGTTTACTGCGCTGGGCTGGCAGCCGATGCAGGCGCCGACGCGGGTGCAGTCGGTGCATGGCCGCCAATGTCTCCGGTGTGCTGCTCACCACCCATGTCGATCTTGTCGCCGGCTTTCATGATGACGAACAACGAAATGGCAGCGAAAACAATGAAACCGACAACAATCTTCCACATGCAGATATCTCCTTGGATTGGGTCATTGAAAAGTGGATGGAATGGAAAGCGGAAAGGCGAGCCCATGGGCAAAGGGCCTCTCCGTGCCACAGCGGCACGTGAGGCCCTCTGGAGTCTTTTCGATGGCTCTTGGGCAAGGCCCAGGAAACCATTGAGAAGGCCTTCTGCGGTGAAACATCCACAAGGCCCGCCCACCAGGGCGGGCCTTGTATCTCTCTACGGACAAGCGCAAAGATCAGTCGTCGGCGTAGATGTCCACATCCTTGGTTTCGCGGATGAACAGCGTGCCGATCACCAGGGTCATGCCCGCGATGATGATGGGGTACCACAAGCCGTTGTACATGTTGCCGGTGCTGGCCACGATAGCGAACGCCGTGGTGGGCAGCAGGCCCCCGAACCAGCCGTTACCAATGTGGTAGGGCAAGCTCATCGAGGTGTAGCGGATGCGGGTTGGGAACATTTCCACCAGCATGGCGGCGATGGGGCCATAGACCATGGTCACCAGCAGCACCAGCCAGAACAGCAGCGCAACCATCAGGCCCTTGTTCATCTTGGCGGGGTCGGCCTTGGCGGGGTAGCCCGCAGCGCGCAGTTCGTCAGTCACCTGCTTCTTGAAAGCGGCGATGGCCGTGACCGAAGCAGCGTCGAACTTCAGGTTCACCACGTTGCCTGTGGGCGCCTCGATGGTCTTTTCGCCGATCTTGACCACAGCGGCAGAGCCGGGGGCACCTGCAACGTTGTCATAGCTCACCGAGTTCTGCACCAGGTAACGCTTGGCGATGTCGCAAGAGCTCTTGAAGTCGATCTCACGCGCCACGGGGTTGCCCTGGAACGAGCACGACTTGGGATCGGCCACCACCGTGACGGCTGCCGAGGCCTGGGCCTTGGCAAGGTCAGGGTTGGACGCTTCGGTCAGCATCTTGAACACCGGGAAGTAGGTCACGCAAGCCAGCAGGCAGCCTGCCATGATGATGGGCTTGCGGCCAATCTTGTCGGACAGCGAACCGAACACCACGAAGAAGGGCGTACCCAGCAGCAGCGCGGCAGCGATCAGCAGGTTGGCCGTGGTGGCATCGACCTTGAGTTGCTGCGTGAGGAAGAACAGCGCGTAGAACTGGCCCGAGTACCAGACCACGGCCTGGCCGGCGGTCAGGCCGACCAGCGCCAGGATCACGATCTTGAGGTTCTTCCACTGACCGAACGATTCCTTCAGAGGCGCCTTGGAGGTCTTGCCCTCGGCCTTCATCTTCTGGAAGGCGGGCGACTCGGACAGCGACAGCCGGATCCAGACCGAAATGCCCAGCAGCAGGATCGAGACCAGGAACGGAATGCGCCAGCCCCAGTCCTGGAACGCCTCTTCGCCCATCGCAGTGCGCACGCCCAGAATCACCAGCAGACTCAGGAACAGGCCCAGCGTGGCCGTGGTCTGAATCCAGGAGGTGTAGGCACCGCGCTTGCCATGCGGAGCGTGCTCGGCCACATAAGTCGCCGCGCCGCCGTACTCACCGCCCAGCGCCAGGCCTTGCAGCATGCGAAGAGCGATCAGGATCACGGGGGCCGCAACGCCGATGGTGGCGTAGGTCGGCAAGATGCCCACGATGAACGTGGAGATGCCCATGATCAGGATAGTGACCAGGAACGTGTACTTGCGGCCGATCATGTCGCCCAGGCGGCCGAACACGATGGCACCGAACGGCCGAACCAGGAAGCCCGCTGCAAAAGCCAGCAGCGCAAAGATGAACGCAGCGCCGGCGTCGAGGCCGCTGAAGAACTGCTTGGCAATGATCGCTGCGAGCGAGCCGTACAGATAAAAGTCGTACCACTCAAATACGGTGCCGAGCGATGAGGCGAAGATGACCTTCTTCTCCTCTTTGCTCATCGGCCGGGGGGCGGGATGAACGCTTGCCATGTGTGTGTCTCCTGTTGGTTATCAGACCGCGCTTCCGCGGCTGCGCCCATTGTTCGAGATGGCACTGACCACGCTCTGACGCGAAACCAACAAGAGCTTTCACCAAACTGACCGCTCTCTGACAACTTAAGGTGAAACCCGCAGCAGCCCTTTCAGCATCCGGAAATTACTCAGCGCTTGCCGGGTAAACCCGATGGGACCTGGCTGACGGCATCCCAACCCGCACCGTCAAACCACGCATCGCCTTCGAGGTACGCGCGCAGCATCGGCAACCCGTCGAGTCCCCAGAACAGCTTGCCGTCCACCTCAAACGCCGGCACCCCAAAAACGCCTGCGGCCTGGGCGGCTTCGGTGTTGGCCCTCAACAGGGTTTTGGGCGCGTCGGGCGACCCGTCCTGTGCGGGGCGAATCTGCTCTGCCAATGCCACGGCCAACGCCGCAAGGCGCTCCGCATCCAGCGCATCGTGCCCGCCCTGCCACACATGCCGCAGCACGGTGCCCGCCACAAAACGGTTGATGAAACCGTCATCGCTGCACGCCAGTGCCTGGCGCAGCAGCGGCAGCGGGTTGAACGGGTGCATCGCTGGCATCTGCAAAGGCGTGCCCTGCGCGTGGCCCAACCAGGTCACATGGCGGTAAGTCCAGTCTCGTTTGGGCGCGATGCCTGCCGGGCCGGGGTTAGCATGCTGCTGCAGCAAGGCACCCAGCAGCACCGGCTTGTAGGCCACGCTGTAGCTCAGCCCCTCCAGCGCCTCAGGCAGGCGCTCAAATGCGAGCCAGGCGTAGGGTGAGACAAAGTCCAGATAAAACGTGATGCGCTTCATGGTTCGGCCCCGTGGTGTTTGGCGGGCACAGGCAGATCAAGGCCCGCCCGCTCCAACAACTGCACCCAGATCTGGCGGCGCTGCTCGCCATCTGCGCGAGACCACACACGGATCTCGTCCAGCGTGCGAAAGCAGCCCTCACAGTGGCTTCGATCCAGCGACAAGCGGCACACCGAAATGCACGGCGACGGCACCTGCTCCACATTGTTTGGGTCAAAATGGCCTGCAGCGCTTATCTGGCAAGCGCGAGCAGCTAGCAATTCAGTAGCATTCATGCCGCTACCGGTGTCTGAACCACATCCACCACCGGCGCGCCCGTCAGGCGCTGCAGATCATTGGGGTGCAGCGCGAACACACCGTGGGGGTGCCCCGCCGCCGCCCACACGACTTCAAAACGCAGCAGGTCCTGGTCGATCAGCGTGACGGGGGGCGTGGCATGGGCCACCGGCGAGACACCACCAATCGAAAAGCCCGTGCGGCTTTTCACGAAGTCGGCATCGGCGCGGCCGATCTTGCCGCCCACATGGGCTTCCACCTTTTTCTCGTCCACACGCCGGTCGCCAGAAGTGACCACCAGCACGGCCACATCGTCGCTCTTGCGGCGAAAGATGATGCTCTTGGCGATCTGCCCCACGGCAATGCCCAGCGCATCGGCGGCCTGTTGCGCGGTGCGCGCTGCATCGTCCAGCATCTGCGGGCGGTGGGGGTGGCCCAGGGCTTCGAGCGCAGCGGCCACGCGTTGCACGCCCTCGGGCAAGTTCTTCAGTTCAGCTCCACACATGGTTCTTTTCTCCTGCACCGGGGGATCACCCAGCGCGTTTGGTCAATAGCGCATTGGCGGCGCGAGAGTTGGGCTTGCGACCCAGAAAATCGCTGATGTACGCGCCCGCATCGATGAGCTTGTCCAGGTCAATGCCCGTATCGATCCCCATGCCCTGCAGCATGTAGATCACGTCTTCGGTCGCCACATTGCCCGTGGCGCCCTTGGCATAGGGGCAGCCGCCCAGGCCCGCCACGGAGGACTGGTAGTTCCACACCCCCAGCTCCAGCGCCGCCAGCGTGTTCGACAGCGCCTGGCCGTAAGTGTCGTGGAAGTGGCCCGACACGTCGTCGATGCCAAAGTGCTGCAGCGTGGCCTCCAGCGCCTTTTGCACCTTGCGCGGCGTGCCCACGCCAATGGTGTCGGCCACATCCACACGCTGCACGCCAATGCCCTTGAGCAGGCCTGCCAGGTACGCCACGCGCTCGGGCGCAATCTCACCTTCGTACGGGCAGCCCACGGTGCAGCTCATGGCGCCGCGCACGCGGATGCCAGCAGCCAATGCGGCCTGCACCACGGGCGCAAAACGCTCGATGCTCTCGGCAATGCTGCAGTTGATGTTGCGCTGGCTGAACGCCTCGCTGGCCGATCCGAACACCACGATCTCATCGGGCTTGTCCAGCACGGCCGCCTCGTAGCCCTTAAGGTTGGGCGTGAGCACCGAATACGCCACGCCCGGCTGGCGCGCGATGCCTTCCATCACCTCGTGGTTGTCAGCCATTTGAGGCACCCACTTGGGGGAAACATAGCTGGTGACCTCGATCTCTTTCAGGCCCGCCTGTTGCAAGCGGTGCACCAGCTCGATCTTGACGGCGGCAGGCACCGGCGTCTTTTCGTTCTGCAGGCCGTCGCGCGGGCCAACGTCGATCAACCGCACGTGGGAGGGGATGGAGGAGGTCATGGGAATCCTGAGGTGAATAAAGGCCCGGGTTCAATACCCGCGCGCCGGGTTGACGATGCCCGCCACAGCCTCGCCGCGCTGCAGCGCAGCCATCTTGCGCGCAATCTGGGCGATGCTCTCTTCGCGCAGCGTGCGTGCCGAGGTGTGGGGCGTGACGGTGATGCGCGGGTGGCTCCAGAAAGGATGGCCTGCGGGCAGCGGCTCGGTGCGGAACACGTCGAGCGTGGCACCCGCCACATGGCCGCTGTCGATGGCGGCGAGCAAATCCTCGTCCACCAGATGCGCACCACGGGCCACGTTGATCACGTAGGCGCCGGGCTGCAGGCGGGCCAGCGTGTCCTTGTTGATGACGTCGGCCGTGTCGGGCGTGAGCGGCAGCAGGTTCACCAGCACGCGGCTGGCAGCCAGGAAGTCGTTGAACTGCGCCGCCCCCGTAAAGGCGCGCACGCCTTCGATGGCCTTGGGGCTGCGGCTCCAGCCGTTGATGGGAAAGTCAAACTGCGCCAGTACCTTCGCCACGCGCTCACCCAGCACACCCAGGCCCATCACGCCGATGGGGTAGTCGCTGCGCAAGCGCGGCTTGCGGTAGCCCCAGCGCCCTGCAGCGGTGTCGGCCTCGTAGCCATCGAACTCCCGGAAGTGGCGGATGACCGAGTGGCACACGTATTCGGCCATCTGCACGGCCATGCCCGCATCGTCCAGGCGCACCACCAGCGCCTGGGGCGGCAGGCGCAGCTTGAGCAGCGCATCCACGCCGGCGCCGATGTTGAACAGCGCCTTGAGGCCCGGCTGCTCGTCCATGAACTGCTGGGGCGGCGCCCACACAACGGCATGGTCGGCCTGCGGCGCACCGGGTTGCCACACGGAAATGTCAGCGCCAGGCAGCGCGGCGGAAAGGCCCTGGAGCCACGGCTCGGCCTTGGTGTCGGTACAGCAAAAGGTGATCTTCATGGCGCCCAAGCGTAACGGCATTGCGCACCCCGCGCTGTCACGCGCAGGGCGCCCCGACCGGGACTACGCCTTTTCAGCCGCCACCAGCTTGAGCAATTCAGCGCCTTCGGTGACTTGGTCGCCGGGTGCATAAAGAAGCTCCTGCACCACGCCATCGGCGGGCGCGGCGATGGTGTGCTCCATCTTCATCGCTTCCATCACGGCCAGTGGCTGGCCCTTGGCAACCTTGTCGCCTGCCTTCACGGCAAACGACACCACCTTGCCAGGCATGGGCGCCGTCAGGCGCCCGCCTTCCGCCGCCGTCTCGCCCGCGTGCGCCAGCAGGTCGATGGCGGTGATCTGCGTGGCGCCCAGCGGGGTAAAGACATGGTCCACCTCGCCCTGCGCATACACGGCAGCACGGGTGCGCTGGCCGGCAAACTGCAGCTCCAGGCCTTGCGCCATGGCCTTGAACACCAGCGGCCCTGCCACTTGTGTCGCGCCCTCGCCCACCGACAAATGCAGGCTGCCACCGCGCTCATAGGTCAGTACCGCCTTGGCATGTTCACCGCCAAATTCGAACTCGAAGCGGCGCTGCACCACGCCATGCGTGTGAAAGCCGTCGCGCCGGCTGAACGGGTCCACGCCCTCGCTCGCGCGCTCATTCAACAGGGCCTGCGCCACGGCAGCTGCAGCGGCCAAGGGCAAGCCCACCGGCTCCTGGTGGAACAGCACGGCCTGCTCGCGAGGGATCAGCGCGGTATCGAGCTTGGCTTGTGCAAACGCATCCGTCTTCGCCACGCGGCGCAGAAACTGCACATTGGTCGCCAAGCCCACGATGTGCGTCTGCGCCAGTGCTTCGTCGAGCCGCGCCAGGGCCTGCTCGCGCGTATCGCCGTGCACGATGAGCTTGGCCACCATGGAGTCGTAGAACGGGCTGATCGCATCGCCCTGGCGCACGCCGGAGTCCACGCGCACGGCGCCTCTTTCAAACGTCACGCAATCGGGCAGCGCATAGACATTGAGCGCGCCCGTGGCGGGCAGGAAGTTGTTGTCAGGGTTCTCGGCGCAGATACGCGCCTCGATGGCATGGCCGGTGATGCGCAGCTCATCCTGCTTCAAAGGCAGCGGCTCACCCGAGGCAACGCGCAATTGCCACTCCACCAGGTCGAGGCCGGTGATCGCCTCGGTCACCGGGTGCTCTACCTGCAGGCGGGTGTTCATCTCCATGAAGTAGAACTTCATCTGGTCGGGCCGCTCGTAGCCGCCCGGCTGCTCCACGATGAACTCCACCGTGCCCGCGCCCACGTAATTCACGGCCTTGGCGGCGGCCACGGCGGCCTCGCCCATCTGCGCGCGCAGCGCTGGCGTCATGCCGGGGGCGGGAGCCTCTTCCAGAACCTTCTGGTGGCGGCGCTGCACGGAGCAGTCGCGCTCGAACAGGTAGACACAGTTTCCGTGCGTGTCACCAAACACCTGAATCTCGATGTGGCGGGGGCGCTGCACGTATTTTTCGACCAGCACCGCGTCGTCGCCAAAGCTGTTGATGGCTTCGCGCTTGCACGATTCGAGCGCGGTGGCAAAGTCCTCGCTCTTGTCCACCGCGCGCATGCCCTTGCCGCCACCGCCCGCGCTGGCCTTGATGAGCACGGGATAGCCGATGCGGTCGGCCTCGCGCTGCAGCAGGGCCGGATCCTGGTCAGCGCCGTGGTAGCCGGGCACCAGCGGCACGCCGGCCTTTTCCATGAGCTGCTTGGACTCGGCCTTGAGCCCCATGTCCTTGATGGCCGAAGCGGGCGGCCCGATGAACACCAGGCCCGCGGCCGCGCAGGCCTGTGCGAAATCTTCGTTCTCCGACAGGAAGCCATAGCCGGGATGGATGGCCTGAGCGCCTGTGGCCTGGGCGGCCTCGATGATGCGCTCCCAGCGCAGATAGCTGTCCTTGGGCGCGCTGCCGCCGATGTGCACGGCCTCGTCGCACACGGCCACATGCTTGGCCTCGGCGTCGGCATCGGAATACACGGCGACCGTCTTCACGCCCAGGCGCCTGGCGGTGGCCGCGACACGGCAGGCGATCTCTCCACGATTGGCAATCAGAATCTTTTTGAACATTTAGGCCACCTTGGCAGAACCAGAAAAGAAAGAAGACAAGCGCCGCACCACGGCGCGCAGAAACTTGAAGAGCACCACCATCAGCAGCACCGAGACGACCACCATCACCACCAGCGCGATGCCAAACGCCAACGGGTGCTGCGTGGCCATCCACACCACGGCCACCACCAAGCCGTCCTCAAAGAACGACAACCCCCAGTTGGAAAACGGCTCAGGCGAGGTGTTGGCTGCGGCCCGCGTGGTCATCTTGGTGGCAAGCGCCGTGGCCGACAGCGAGCCGCCCAGCAGGCCCGCCAGCACGGCCATGGTGGCGTTGTCAGCACCAAACACGCCAAAGGCCAGGGCAGCGCCTGCTGGCACGCGAATGAAAGCGTGAACGGCGTCCCAGGCGCTGTCCACCCAGGGCACCTTGTCGGCAAAGAACTCCACGAACAACATGCAACCACTGACCAGCAGGACCATCGGGTGCTGCAAGACGGCCAAGCCAGGCGGCAGCGGCATCCAGCCCAGCACGCCCATCATCCCAACCAGAAACACCACGGCATACAACCTGAACCCGCTGGCCCAGCCCAGGGCTGCGGCCAGGGCCAGCAGGCTGGGCATGTCGAGCCGCGCGGTGGCCGTGGCCGCCGCATCGCCCACGGCGCGCGCCGTGCCGCCATCCACATGCAGCCCCAGCGTGTGGAGCCACTGCACGATGTTGAACCAGAGGGTGTCCATGATGGGTTGTTCAGAAAGGAAGGTTTAAGCCGCCAACCATGCCGGCTTGCGCTTGTTGAGGAAGGACTGAACGCCCTCCTTGCCCTCGTCGCTGGCGCGGATGTCGGCGATGCCCTGCACGGTGGCGACGATGAGGCTTGCGTTGATCTCGCGCTCGGCCACGTCGAGCACCAGCTTCTTGCATGCGCGCACGGCGTTCGGGCTGGCGCTGGTCAGGGCCTTGAGCAATTCGTCGACCTTGGCATCGAGCTGGTCCGCAGCCACCACCTCGTGCACGAAGCCGGTGCGCAGCGCCTCGGCAGCACCAAATCGTTCTGCCGTGAGGAAGTACCGATGCGCGGCGCGCGGGCCCATGGCGCGGATGACATAAGGGCTGATGGTGGCGGGGATGAGCCCGAGCTTCACCTCGCTCAGGCAAAAGCCTGCCGTGTCCACCGCCACGGCCATGTCGCACGCGGCCACCAGGCCCATGCCGCCGGCGTACACATCGCCCTGCACGCGGGCAATCGTGGGTTTGGGGCATTCGTAGATCACACGCAGCATCTCGGCCAGCTTTCCCGCGTCGGCGATGTTCTCATCGCGCGTGTAGTCGGCCATGCGGCGCATCCAGTTGAGGTTGGCGCCGGCACAAAAGGCAGGCCCTTCTGCCGCCAACACCACGGCGCGCACATCGGCACGGCTGCCTACCTCAATGAAGGCCGCCGTGATCTCTGCAATGACCTCGTCGCTGAACGCGTTGCGGATTTCAGGCTGCGTGAGCGTGATGCGCGCCACAGCGCCGGTCTGGGTGATGGAAAGGTTCTGGCTCATGGAAATCGTTCGTTGCGTGGGGCGGTGCATCAGGCAACGCCGGGGTTTTGCAGGTGGTACACGTAGTCCAGCGCAGGGCACGGCTGGCCCAGGGCCGTGAGCGCAGCAGTGATCTGGCCGCGGTGGTGCGTACCGTGGTTGAACACATGGGCCAGCGTGGCGGCAAACGGCAATGAGGCCGTGGTGCCACGCATGGTGGTGTAGTTGAGCGTGCCGTCCCAGCGCTCAGGCGGCATGTTTGCAATCAGCGGCTCCCAGCGTGCCGCGCCCTCGCTCAGCCGCAGGGCAAGGCGCGTGCGATCGCTTTCCAGTTCCGCATCCAGCGCCACGCGGGGCGAGGTGCCTTCCGCAAACCGCACATACCAGAGCTGGTGCTCACCCACCAGCAGGTGGTTGAGCGTGCCGTGAATGCTCTTGAAGAAGAGGCCCACGTCGCGCCGATAGTCAGCGTCGCTCACGGCGGCCACGCCGTTGAGCAAACGGGCCGTGGCCCACACGTTGTAACGCGCGAGTTGCGTGAAATGGGTGGTTGCGTCCACGGCACCACTCACATGCGGAACAGGCCGAACTTGGTGTCTTCAATCGGTGCGTTGCGCGTGGCGGCCAGGCCCAGCGCCAGCACGCGGCGCGTGTCGGCGGGGTCGATCACGCCGTCGTCCCACAGGCGCGCGGTGGCGTAGTACGGGTGGCCCTGGTCTTCGTACTGGTGGCGGATGGGGGCCTTGAAGGCCTCTTCTTCCTCGGCACTCCACTGACCACCTTTGCCTTCGATGCCATCGCGCTTCACCGTGGCCAGCACGCCGGCGGCCTGCTCGCCGCCCATGACGCTGATGCGCGCGTTGGGCCACATCCACAGGAAGCGGGGGCTGTACGCGCGGCCGCACATGCCGTAGTTACCTGCGCCAAAGCTGCCGCCGATGATGATGGTGAACTTGGGAACGCTGGCCGTCGCTACGGCCGTCACCATCTTGGCGCCGTTGCGGGCGATACCCTCGTTCTCGTACTTACGCCCCACCATGAAGCCGGTGATGTTCTGCAGGAAGACCAGCGGGATCTTGCGCTGGCAGCACAGCTCGATGAAGTGCGCGCCTTTCAGGGCCGACTCGCTGAACAAGATGCCGTTGTTGGCAATGATGCCGACCATCATCCCCTCGATGCGCGCAAAGCCGGTGACCAGCGTGGTGCCGTAGCGCGCCTTGAACTCGTCGAACTCGCTGCCATCGACGATGCGGGCAATGATCTCGCGCACATCAAAGGGCTTGCGCGTGTCCACGGGGATCACGCCGTACAGCTCCTCTGCTGCAAATTTAGGAGCTACTGGCGCTTGATCAGCAAGCGCTGGAGCCTTGTTTTTATTTAAATTGCGTACTGCATTGCGTGCCAGCTGCAACGCATGCAGGTCGTTCTGCGCCAGGTGGTCGGCCACGCCCGACAGGCGCGTGTGCACGTCGCCGCCGCCCAGGTCTTCGGCGCTCACCACTTCGCCGGTGGCGGCTTTGACCAGCGGCGGGCCGCCCAGGAAGATGGTGCCCTGGTTCTTGACGATGATGGACTCGTCGCTCATCGCGGGCACATAGGCGCCGCCGGCCGTGCAGCTGCCCATGACCACGGCGATCTGCGAGATGCCCATCGCGCTCATGTTGGCCTGGTTGAAGAAGATGCGGCCGAAGTGGTCGCGGTCGGGGAAGACCTCGTCCTGGTTGGGCAAATTCGCGCCGCCGGAGTCCACGAGGTAGATGCAGGGCAGGTGGTTCTGCTGCGCTACTTCCTGCGCACGCAGGTGCTTCTTGACGGTGAGCGGGTAGTAGGTGCCGCCCTTCACCGTGGCGTCGTTGCACACGATCATGCAGTCCACGCCGCTCACGCGGCCGATGCCCGCGATGAGCCCCGCGCTGGGCGCGTCGTTGTTGTACATGTTCAGCGCGGCCAGCGGGGCCAGTTCAAGAAACGGCGTGCCCGGGTCCAGCAGCATCTGCACGCGCTCGCGCGGCAGCAGCTTGCCACGCGCGGTGTGCTTGGCGCGGGCGGCCTCACCGCCGCCCTGGGCCACTTTGTCGAGCTGGGTGCGCAGGTCATCCACCAGCGTGCGCATGGCGGCGGCATTGGCCAGGAAGTCGGCCGAGCGGGCGTTGAGTTGGGTTTCGAGAATGGTCATGCTGTGTTGCTTCTTTGTTTCATGCCGTTTGGGATTCGACCAGACCGAGCTGGTCCTTCATCTCGTCGCGGATCTTGAACTTCTGGATCTTGCCCGTCACCGTCATCGGAAAGCTGGTGACAAAGCGGATGTAGCGCGGCACCTTGTAATGGGCAATCTGGCCCTTGCAGAAGGCGCGGATGTCGTCCTCCGTGGGCTGGGTGCCGGGCTTGGCGATGATCCAGGCGCACAGCTCCTCGCCATATTTCTGGTCGGGCACGCCCACCACCTGCACATCCTGCACCTGCGGGTGGCGGTACAGAAATTCTTCGATCTCACGCGGGTAGATGTTCTCGCCGCCACGGATCACCATGTCCTTAATGCGGCCGACGATGTTCACGTAGCCCTCGGCGTCCATGGTGGCCAGGTCGCCGGTGTGCATCCAGCC
>PJUL01000340.1_pt1 | contig 36497 bp, 37 predicted proteins | sample 1512221 | NCBI WGS metagenome assembly PJUL01 (sample SAMN08177667, study PRJNA422409) | Feces metagenome, whole genome shotgun sequencing project.
CAGTTCCTCCTGGCTGACATGGAAGATCACGTCGTTGATCGTCACCCCGCCCGAGATCGTCCGGTCGAGCACCTGGCGCTTCTCCGCTTCGTCCTTGCCGAAATAATAGAGCGCCAGCGGCCGGTCGCGCCGGTTCACTTCGCCGATCGCATCCTCGAGCTTGCCGTAGCGCCGCACCGGCAGCACCGGCCCGAAGATCTCCTCCTGCATCACAATCATGTCGTCGGTCGGGTTGCGGATGATATGGAGCGGCAGCTTGCGCGAATTGGAGCTGCCCAGATCCTCGTTCGCCGGATTGACTGCGATCACCTCGGCGCCCTTGGCGCGGGCATCCTCGATCCAGCCGGTCAGCCGCTCATAATGCCGGTCGTTGATCACCGCGGTGTAATCGGGGTTCGACAGCAGCGTCGGATACATGCGCGAAGCCGCGGCGACGAGCCCGTCGACCACCTCGGCCTCCTCCTCCTCGGGCACCAGCATGTAATCGGGCGCCAGGCAGATTTGCCCCGCGTTGAGCATCTTGCCCAGCGCCACCCGCTCGGTCGTCTGGGCAATGTCGGCGGAGCGGCTGACCACCACCGGCGACTTGCCGCCCAGCTCCAGCGTCACCGGCACCAGATTGTCCGCCGCCGCATGCAGGATATGCTTCGCAATCCCGGTCGCGCCGGTAAACAGCAGATGGTCGAACGGCAGCTCGGCAAAGGCCTTGCCCGCCTCCGGCCCGCCGCTGACGAACGCCAGCTCGGTCGCATCGAAATAGCGCGCCGCCAGCTCGGCCATTACGTCGCTGGTCACCGGGGTATATTCGCTGGTCTTCACCATCGCCCGGTTGCCCGCAGCGAACACCCCGGCGAGCGGGCTCACCACCAGCTGCACCGGGAAATTCCACGGCGCGATGATTCCCACCACGCCCTTGGGCTGGTATTCGATATGCCCGCGCCCGCCGAGCAGGCCGAGCGGGAACAGCACCGGCTTGCGCTGCGGCTTCGCCCAGCGCGCGAGATGCTTGAGCGCATGCTTGAGCGGCCCGACCGAGGCGGCGATGTCGGTGATCATCGATTGCTCGCGGCTGCGATGCCCGAAATCCTCGCTCAGCGCGTCACAGAGCTTGTCGGCATTGTCGGCAACCATCGCGATCGTCCGCTTCAGCCGGTCGCGCCGGGTGTCGAGCGAAACGGGCAGTTCGGCCATGAAGGCGGTACGCTGGGCCTCGAGCAGTTCGCGCATCTATCGATCCTCCCCTCTATCGTTGAGCGTCATGACAATGTCGGCGGATGGCGCGGGCGGGGTCAATGTCTGGCCCAACCATACCGCGAATGCGGCAGCGGCGAGCATCACCCCGAAGGGCAGCCGGTCGGTCCCCGTGACCCTTCGCCCGCCCAGCATCAGCCCCAGCACCCCGGCCAGTCCGATCAAACAAGCCGCAAGCAACACCAAAGGCAGCGCCTGCCAGCCGAGCCAGAGCCCGATGCCGCCGAACAGCTTGGGGTCGCCGCCGCCCAGCCCCTGGCGTCCGCGCAGCCTTTTATAGCTCCAGGCGACGATCCACAGCACGCCAAAGCCCGCCGCGCCGCCGATCAGCCGTTCCTGTAACGCTGGCTGTAACCCGATGATTCCCGTGCCCAATCCGGTGATTGCCAGCGTCGCGGTCAGCTTGTTGGGCAACCAGAGCGCCGCCACGTCGAGCGCCGCGAGGGTCAGCAACAGCCAGCCGAACACCGCGCCGGCAGCGCCGGCCGGATCGGGCGAGGCGATTGCCGCGGCGACGCCGATCGCACCGCCGACCATCTCGGTCAGGACATGCTGTACGCGGATCTGCGCACCGCATCCCCGGCAGCGCCCCCGCTGGAGAAGATAGCTCAGAACCGGGATCAGTTCGCCCGCGCGCAGTCCCTTGTCGCAAACATCGCAGGCCGAACGGCCTGTTGTAATACGCTTTCCCGCCGGCCAGCGTATGGCGAGCGTCGCGATGAAGCTGCCGAAGACCAGCCCCAGCACTCCCAGCAGCACCGCCCATCCCCAGGCCGGATCGATCGTCATGGCTCAGCGTCTTTCCCAGGCTTCTTCCTGCGCACCAGATAGCGCCAGACGCCGAAGCAGTTGACTCCAAAAAGCACCAGATTCTGGGTCCATAGCGGTTCATCTTTAGAAAGCATCGCACCTGCGATCCAGGCGATGCTCGACGTGACGAACAGCGCAAAGCCCCAGCCGGTCACCTTCCGCCCGAAGTCCAGCGAGACCATGAACGCCGCAATGATCCCGCTGATCGAGGCATACCATTTGAAGATCTCGATCAGGCTCATCCCTGGCTACCCTTCATGCCGACCCGCGTCACTTTTGCAAACTGTCACAAGCGATACTAGATCGGCCCCAACCAACGAGAGGATCCAATATGTCCGCCGACGATGTCGTCATCGCTTCCTATGCCCGCACCCCGATGGGGAGCTTCCAGGGCGCGCTGACCGAGGCTGCCGCCACCGATCTCGGAGCCGTCGCGGTCGCCGCCGCGGTCGAGCGCGCGGGACTGAAGGGCGAGGCGCTCGAGCGGATCTACATGGGCTGCGTCCTCCCCGCCGGCCTCGGCCAGGCCCCGGCGCGCCAGGCCGCGCTCAAGGCCGGCCTGCCCAACCACATCGAGGCCACCACGGTGAACAAGATGTGCGGCTCGGGCATGCAGGCGGCGATCATGGCCGCCGAGGCGCTTGCCGCCGGTTCGGTCGAGATGCTGATCGCAGGTGGCATGGAGAGCATGACCAACGCGCCCTATCTCTCGATGCGCCACCGCGCCGGCGCCCGCATCGGCCATGACGTGCTCAAGGACCATATGTATCTCGACGGGCTCGAGGATGCCTATGAGCCTGGCAAGCTGATGGGCAATTTCGCCGAGGAAGTGGCGCAGGAATATCAGTTCACGCGCGGTGCGCAGGACGATTTCGCCATCGCCTCGCTGGAGCGCGCCAAGGCGGCCCAGGCGAGCGGCGCCTTCGACCGCGAGATCGTTCCCGTCGAGGTGAAGACCCGCAAGGGTGTGGTCACCGTCGCGGCGGACGAGCAGCCCGCCAAGGGCGATCCCGCCAAGATCCCCACGCTCAAGCCCGCCTTCTCGAAGGATGGCACGATCACGGCGGCCAACGCCTCCTCGATCTCCGACGGTGCCGCCGCGCTGGTGATGACCCGGCTGAGCGTCGCCGAGAAGCTCGGCCTGAACCCGGTCGCCCGCATCGTCGCCCATGCCGCCCATGCCCATGCCCCTTCGCGCTTCACCACCGCCCCGGTGTTCGCGATGAAAAAGGCTCTCGCCAAGGCCGGCTGGGGGATCGGCGACGTCGACCTGTTCGAAGTCAACGAAGCCTTCGCCACCGTCGCAATGATCGCGATGAAGGAGCTGAGCCTTGATCACGCGGTGGTCAATGTAAACGGCGGCGCCTGTGCGCTCGGCCATCCGATCGGCGCGAGCGGCGCCCGCATCCTCGCCACCCTGCTCTCGGCGCTGGAAGCGCGGAATGCGAAGCGGGGCCTCGCCTCGCTCTGCATCGGCGGCGGCGAGGCGACCGCGATGGCAGTGGAACTGCTCGACTGAGCCACAAGCCGTCATCCCGGCGAAAGCCGGGATGACGAAGGGACAACGAGATGGTCTTCGATCTACGAGGCGCGCTGCTCAAAAAGGCCGAGGTCGAATCGGCGCGCCTCGACGATTTCGAATTTCGGCTGCGCGCCCGCACGATGCGCCTGCTGGCGCCCTTGCTCGGAGAAGACCCGGAACTCCTGGTGCGCCGGATCGCGATTGAGCCGGACGCAACCATAATCGCCTCGCTCCCGGAAACCGCCCGCGCGTGGTACCAGGAGGCCAGGGCAGAAGCGCGCCGGCAACTGATCGCAGAGCGCGGCGACCCGACGCCCCACAAGCTGGCCTAGCGCTTCGCGAGCACTCTGGTTCGCGCCCTGGTCACATCGACCCAGCACTGCGCGACCACCACCGGCGCCATCGTACCGCCCTGATAGCGTTTCCCCTTGGCGATGCACCCCCGATCGCGATCGGCCAGCCATTTGCGCTGCTCGGCCAGCAACTTCTGCCGAGCCGCCGGCCCCAGCCGGGCGCGCAAGGCCGTGTAGCGGGCGCTCATCTGTTTATCGGCGACACGCAGATCATGCGCCGCGCAATGCTGCATGTCGAAGGTCGTATCGCACTTGGCCGGCGCCGGATCCTGAAAGGCGGGATTCTGCATGAACGCGCCGGCAGTCTGGGCCGAGGCCCCCGTCGCGATCATCGATCCACCAAGGACGGCAAGGGCAAGTCTGATTGTCATGCGAAAATCTCCAATATGCCCCGAACGCACCGGCGCCCGCCCGGTTCACGTCGCGCCGAACAGGGCTTTCAATGTAGGATTTCGCCTGTCATGCCGGACTGGCTCTTTCTCATCGCCAGGAAAATCGCGATCCTCGTTCGACTTTCGTCGGAAGATCGGCGGAATGCCCCGCTTCTTTATCCCCCACCAAAAATGCGCGGCGGATTAGCCCGCAACCTTTGCGAGCTTCGGCGTCTAGTTCATCGCCTCGCCGGGCTCGGTGCCCCAGATGTGGCTCTGTTCGATATACCCGCGGCGACCCGCGACATCGAACCAACACCACCCGCTCGTACAACGGCTCACCCGGCCAACCACGCCCGGCGAGGCGCGCCAGCTTATCCGGGCGCCGAGGCTCGGCGCCTCACGCATTTCGCTCACGCTGCCGATCACGATCGCGGTGCGCGCCTCGTCGAGCAGATTGGCGAGCATCCAGCCCTGCGTGCCGTCCGGATCCTCCACCTTGCGCCACTCGCCGTAGATGTCGACCACCTTCAGCGGCAACCCGCGGCGCTGGTAGAGCCAGCTCGACGGATAGTTGCGCCCCGGCCCGGTGCGCATCCGTGCCTTCTCGGCCTTGATAGAGACGAAATAGGGCGTCTTGCGCTGGGCGGCCGCGGGAACGGCCAGCCCCAGCGCGACGACGCCGAGCACGGCCCATTTCCCGAAACGCATGTGACCCCCATGAAACTGTGTGGAACGTCCGTTTACTCCGAGCCGCCCCCTGCCATCAACCGTTGACTGCCGCTCCGCCACCGGCCAAGTCCCGATTATGGCACAAGGCCCGCGCCCTTCCCGCCCCCGGGTGATCGTCACCCGCGCGCTGCCCGAGAGCATCGAGGGGCGCATGGCCGAATTGTTCGATGCGGTGACCAACCCCGCCGATACCCCGATGACGCAGGATGCACTCGCCGCCGCGATGGCCGATTGCGATGTGCTGGTCCCCACCGTCACCGATCGGATCGATGCAGCGCTGATCTCTGCCGCGCCCGACCGCCTGCGCCTGATCGCCAATTACGGCGCCGGCGTCGGCCATATCGACCTCAAGGCGGCCCGCGAGCGCGGGATCACCGTGACCAATACGCCGGGCGTGCTGACCGAGGATACCGCCGACATGGCGATGGCACTGATCCTCGCCGTGCCGCGTCGCCTGGTCGAGGGGGACGAACTGGTCCGTTCCGGCGGATGGACGGGCTGGGCGCCCACGTCGATGCGCGGCCACCGGATCGGCGGCAAGAAGCTCGGTATTCTCGGCATGGGCCGGATCGGCCAAGCCGTGGCGATGCGGGCCCGCGCCTTCGGCCTGCAGATCCATTATCACAATCGCCACCGCCTGCCCCAGGTGCTCGAGGCGCAACTGGGCGCGACCTGGCATGCCGAGCTCGATTCGATGCTCGAGGCGTCGGACATTCTGACGATCCACACCCCGCATACCGGCACCACCAGCGGCCTGCTCGACGCACGGCGGCTCGACCTCCTTGGCCCCGAGGGCTGGCTGATCAACACCGCGCGCGGAGAAATAGTCGACAATGACGCGATGATCGCCGCCCTTGGCGATCGCAGGATCGCCGGCGCAGGGCTGGACGTCTATGTCAACGAGCCTGCCGTCGATCCGCGCCTGGTCGCGCTCGACAATGTCGTCCTGCTCCCGCATCTCGGCTCGGCTACGTTCGAGGGCCGCGAAGACATGGGCGTCAAGGTGATCTCGAACATCCGCGTCTGGTCCGACGGGCACCGGCCGCCCGATCAAGTTCTGGACGGCTGGCTTTAATTCTTCCGAATACTATCCGGAACTCTGAACAATTAATCCGATCCGGAGCATCTTCCGGGGAATTAACCAGACCCGGCAGGGACCTGGAAAGGGCAATACTGCGTAAATCTACCTAAGCATGCGGCTCGTCACGAGCATCGCACTGCTGGGGGATATCACATGCAACCGAGAGAATCGCGGCGGGAGGTCGTCATTCCCGCCCAGATGCGCAGCAAGAAGGGATGGTCTGACGTAACCATCCGTAACATCTCGCCCTATGGCATGATGTTGCTGGCACCCTTTCCACCCAAGCCCGGCACCCATGTCGAGGTCCGCCGGGCGTCGCTCGTGCTGATCGGCCGGGTGATCTGGGTGAAGGGAAAGGCGCTCGGCATCCAGCTGATCGAGCGGCTGAACTTCAACGCATTCCTGCGCGCCGCAAATGAAGGCTGGGCCGCCAACCAGAACGACCCGCCCCACGTCGCAGACCAGATCGTGCCCGCCGGCATCCCGGCGCACACGCTGGTCTTTGACGAAGTCCGTGCCCCTGTTTCCCGCTGGCTCCTTGCCGGCGCTGCCATCCTGCTCGCCGGCGCATGCGCCGCCGCCACGCTCTGGCAGATCTGACCGAAGCTTCCCGACGACTTCCAAGATGCGGCCGAAGCCGCGCAGGAAACCCCTCAGTCGCCCGTCAGGATCCGGTCCACCAGCTGCTTCACCGTCGGCACGAAACCGTTCGAGTAGAACGGATCGCGCTTGAAGTTGTAGGCAGCATGCCCCGCAAACATCAGGTTTTCATCGGTCGGGCCGCCATGTGCGATGTCCTGCAGCGTCTTCTGGATGCAGAAGCTGCGCGGATCCGCCAGCCGGCCGGTCGAGTTGGTCTCGGTATCCGCCCAGGACGAGAAAGCGCACTGGCTGAGGCAGCCCATGCAGTCCTTCTGATCGGTGCGGATGATCTGCTGCTCCTCCGGCGTCACGAACACCAGCGTGTTGTCCGGGGTCTTCAGCGCCGAGGTGAAGCCATTGCCGAACCACTGGCGCGCGCGCAGCAGGTCGTTGCGGGTCACCCAGAAGTTCTTGCCCTTCACGCCCACGTCGAGCTGGAAGGTATGGTCGCCCGCTTCTTCCGTCGAATAGGGGATCTGGCGCTCCGAGCGCGCTTCGAGATTGCGCAGGAACGGATTGCGGACCGCCGAGGAGTAGAAGCCGGTCGGCGAGAAGCGGTGCAGCAGCACCTCGCCTTCCTCGACTTCCATCAGCTTCGACTTCCATTCGGTCGGAATCGGGCTTTCCTGGGTCAGCAGCGGGCGTGTGCCGAACTGGAAGGCGATGCGGCCGAGCTCGGGATTGTCGATCCAGTCGTTCCAGTCACGCAGATACCAGACGCCGCCGGCCATCACGATCGGCACTTCGTCGGAGATGCCGCCCTCGCGCATTACCTCGCGCAATTCCTTGACGCGCGGATACGGATCCTGCGGCTTCAACGGGTCCTCGGCATTCGACAGGCCGTTATGGCCGCCGGCCAGCCAGGGGTCCTCATAGACCACCGCCGCCAGCCACTCGCTCGCCTTGGAATAGGCGCGCTTCCACAGCGCGCGGAAGGCGCGGCCCGAGCTGACGATCGGGAGATAGTTGACGTTGTACGACGCCGCGATCTCGCTGAGCTTGTAGGGCATGCCCGCGCCGCAGGTGACACCGGCAACCATGCCGCGGGTCCGCTCGAGCACGCCGTGCAGCACGCGCTGCGCACCGCCCATTTCCCATAGCACGTTGATGTTGATCGCGCCCTTGCCGTCGCCGATCTCGAAGGCCTTCTTGACCTGCTGGACGGCGCCTTCGATCGCGTACTGGATCAGCTCTTCGTGGCGCTCGCGGCGCGTGAGCGCGCGATAGATCTGCGGGATGATCTTGCCTTCTGCGTCATAGCTGTCGGCATTGACCGCCGAGACTGTGCCGATACCGCCCGCAGCGGCCCAGGCGCCTGCGCTGGCGTGGTTGGTGGCAGCCACACCTTTGCCCCCCTCGACGATCGGCCAGACCTCGCGGCCGTTGTACAGGATGGGCGACAGACCCTTGAACACAGAACCTCCAGATTAAAATTCGCGCGACGCTAGACGGATTAGTCCCAACAAGCGAGCAACATTCGTTATTGCAGTGCGTCAGGGCGTCCCATCGCGGCGCCATAGATCCGCGCATAAGCCGCGACCATTTCACCCTCATCATAGAACGCACGAGCACGGGCGCGGTTCTCCTCGCCCACCATCTCGCGTTCTTCGGGATGCTTGACGAACATGTCGATCCGGTCGCGCAAAACCACTTCGCTGCGCTCCGGCGGCAGGAAGTAGCGATTGCGTTCGCCGACCATCGACGGAATGTCCCCCACCATCGGCGCCACGACCGGCAGGCCGGCCGCCATCGCCTCCAGCACGGAGAGCGGCGCCTGCTCGCTCTTCGAGGAAAGGGCGAAGATGTCGAACAGTCCCATATAGCGATGCGGCTCGCGGAGGAACCCGGGCAGGATCACGTCATCCTCGATCGCCATTGCCTCGGCGGCATCGAGGATGTTCTGGCGCTCGGGGCCCTCACCCACGATCACCAACTTGAAGCGCGTGTTCAGCCCGGCCACGGCGCGGACCAGCATCGGCAGATCCTTCACCGGGCGCAGGCCGGCGACGCAGCCCACCACGATGGTGCCGGGCTTTTTCTTCTTCAGCTCGGGAATCAGGTCCGGGTCGGGCTTGCCCGCAAACTGCATCGTCGGAATGCCGTTGGCGATGCGGAACAGGCGATCGGCCGGCTGGCGCCATTGCTTGAGCGCAATCCGCTCCAGCACTTCGGAAGGCACCACCAGCGCATTGGCAGCCGGCAACGCGAGCCGACGATACATGTTGCGCACCGGATTGAGCCGCTCGGCCTCATCCTGGTTGAAGCCATCCTCATGATGAATCACGGGCGGCAGCCCCTTGCCGAATACGCGCGCCGCCATCACCCCGTCGATCGCGCCCCAATTATAGGTGAGCACCAGATCGAAGCGGCGCATGTAGCGCGCGATCGCCTCGTAGCGCTTGACCGATGGCTTGCCGACCAGCGGCGGCGGGTTCTGCGCGATCTCGTACTTGACCCCCTTGGCGATCATCGCCCGCGCCTCGAGCTGATCGGGCATGGCCGACACGATCGTGTGGCGGGCCTTGTCGCCGAACGCGTTCATCAGCCGCACGGCGCGCGCTTCCTTGCCGCCGAGGTTGAAGGTCGAGTGGAGATGAAGGATGTGGATGGGCATCGTTGGGAAGGCTCGATAGCCAATCCGTCATCCCGGCGAAAGGCAGGATCTCGGGCGGCAAGAGTTCGATACAGGACGGCTGCCCGGGGACGCGCCGGGGCGACGATCAGATTCTCGCCAGCAGCCGCTCGATTCCCGCCATCGCCTCGGGTTCTTCCAGCGTCGGCGCATGGCCGATCCCGGGTACCGTGACCAGCTCGGAGCCCTGCACCCGGTCGACCATCTTCGCAGCGGTCTCCTCGCTCAGGATGTCCGAGCGCTCGCCGCGCACGATCAGCAGGGGCCGGCCGTTCATCGCGTCGATCGTCGGCCACATGTCCGGCCCGGTTTCGTTGCCCGGCACGCGGAAAGGCTCGGCGATCTTCATGTCATAGTCGAGTACGATCCGCCCCGAGCTGTTCACGCGGTAGAGCCGCTTGGCCATGCGCAGCCAGTCCTCGATGCCGTAGTTCGGATAGACATCGGCATTGCCCTCGGCGAGGCCGCGGGCAGCATGCATCCAGGTCGGGTACCAGATCGCCTTGCCGACATAGGTGCGGATGCGCGCCAGCCCGGCCGGGTTGATCTCCGGGCCCACGTCGTTGAGCACCACGCCAGCCAGCTTGTCCCGCTCGGTCGCGGCCAGCAGCATCGTCACCAGCCCGCCCAGCGAGGTGCCGATCGCGACGAATTTCTCGACATTCAATTCCTCGAGAAGCGCCTCGACGTCCTGGAAATAGGTAAGCGGCACATAGGACATCGGGTCCTTGGCATAGCCACTCTCGCCACGCCCGCGGAACTCGACGCACAGCACGCGCCACTGCCCCGCCAGCCGCTCGGCCAGTGCCTCATAGTCGCGCGAGTTGCGGGTCAGCCCCGGAAAACAGAGTATCGGCGGCTTGTCCGTCGGCCCGGCATATTCGCGATAGTGGAGACGAATCCCGTCCCGCGACCACCAGAAACCATCGGAATAGTTGCGTCGTTCGGCCATCCTTCCCCATATCGCCGCATGGACTTCACTCCGCAACAGGCGATCCTCGAACTCGGCGACAGCTTCTACGATACCGTGGCGGCCGCACGCTTCCCGCAGACCATCCTGCGCTTCCGCAACGACCGCGCGGCGGCGCAGGTCGGGCTGGAGGGGCTGAGCGATGCGGAATGGATCGCCCATTTCGGCCGGTTCGAGCCGCTGAAGGGCTCGCTGCCTACCCCCCTGGCGCTGCGCTACCACGGCCATCAGTTCCGCGTGTACAATCCCGAGATTGGCGACGGCCGCGGCTTCCTGTTCGCGCAGATGACCGACGACTGCGGCCGGTTGATGGACCTCGGCACCAAGGGATCGGGCCAGACCCCGTATAGCCGTTTCGGCGATGGCCGCCTGACCCTGAAGGGCGGGGTCCGCGAGATTCTCGCCACCGAAATGCTTGAGGCGTTGAACGTACCCACTTCGCAAACCTTCTCGCTGATCGAGACGGGCGAGGAACTGCATCGCGGCGACGAGCCCTCGCCCACCCGCTCCTCGGTACTGGTCCGTCTCAACCACGGTCATATCCGCATCGGCACCTTCCAGCGCCTCGCCCATTTTCGGGATACGGAGGCGACGGAGCGGCTCGTCGCCTATGTCCTGCGCCATTATTATGGCGAGGAACCCGGTGAGGATGCCCCGGCCCGGCTGCTGGCCAATGTCGCCGGGCGCACCGCGAAGATGGCCGCGCGCTTCATGGCCGCAGGCTTCGTCCACGGCGTGCTCAACAGCGACAATATCAACGTGACTGGCGAGAGCTTCGATTACGGCCCCTGGCGCTTCGCTCCCTTCTGGGAGTCGGGCTTCACCGCCGCCTATTTCGACCATGCCGGGCTCTACGCCTTCGGTCGGCAGCCCGAGGCGATCTATTGGGACGTCATGCAGCTTGCCATCTCACTGCGCCAGATCGCCGACGAGGAGCCACTGATCGAGGCGATGGAGGGCTTTGCCGAAGTCTATCAGCACGAAGTAACCGCCGCCCTGCTCTGGCGCCTCGGCGTCCTTCCGCGTGGCACTGAGGCGGACCGGGTCCTCGCCGGCGTTCTGGAAAAGGCGCTGGCCGAGACCCTTACGCCGATCGACCAGTTCTTCTTCGACGCGTTCGGCGGCACGCTTCCCGAGGAATATGGCGAAGCGTTCGACGATCTTCGCGGTCAGCTTGCCTTCTACCAGCCCCGCAAATCGCGCGATCATGCCTATTGGGCCGGCACGCCCTGCTCGATGCTGATCGACGAAGTGGAGACGATCTGGGCCTCGATTGCCGAGTCGGACGACTGGGCACCGCTCCATGCAAAGGTCGCCGCGATCCGGCAGATGGGAGAGGCGCTCGGAAGCTCCGAAAAGGCGTAGCGGGCACCGCGAACGGAGCGGGCGCGGCACTGGCCTAGCCGTTAAAATTGGTGCAAGAGCAGCGGATACCTTCCCGAAAGACCAAGTTTCCCGACATCGATGCCCGGCACGGAAATCATCTCGACCGAACCCGCAACCGGCGCCGTCCTGTGGCGTCAGATGAGCGGAGACGCCGACAAGGAAGTTGCACGCGCGCGTGCCAGCTGGGCCGCCTGGGCCGCCCACCCTCTCACCTATCGGATCGAGGCGCTTCGCCGCTTCGCCAATGTGGTGCGGCAAAAGGCGGATGCCTTCACCGATCTGCTTGCCCGCGAAACCGGCAAGCCGCTCTGGGAAGCGCGCACCGAAGTCGAGACGGTGATCGCCAAGGTCGACATTTCGATCACTGCCTATTCGGAGCGCACCGGCCAGCGCCGTATCGATGCGCCGATGAACACGCGCCTGGCGCTGCGCCACAAGCCGCATGGCGTGTTGGCGGTGCTCGGGCCCTATAATTTCCCGATCCACCTGCCCAATGGCCACATCGTTCCCGCCTTGCTCGCCGGCAATGCGGTGGTGTTCAAGCCGTCGGAGAAGACCCCGGCTTCTGGTGCCTTCCTGGTCGATTGCTTTCACGCAGCCGGCATTCCCGAGGGCTGTGTCCGCCTGCTGGTCGGCGGCCCGGACGAGGGCAAGGCGCTTGCCGGCCATCCTGATATCGACGGCCTGTTGTTCACCGGCTCGGCGAATACCGGCATCGCGCTCAACCGCCAGTTCGCCACCCGCCCCGAGAAAATCCTCGCGCTTGAGATGGGCGGCAACAATCCGATCGTGGTTTGGGACACGCCCGATCTCTATTCGGCCGCCGTGCTCATCGTGCAGTCTGCCTTCACCACTGCCGGTCAGCGCTGCACCGCCGGCCGCCGCCTGATCGTCGATCAGAAGCTGTTCGATCCGCTGATGGCCGAACTCAACAAGCTGATCGGCCGGCTGATCATCGGCGAGCCGCATGCCGATCCCGCGCCGTTCATGGGGCCGGTGATCGACAATGATTCCGCCGACATGCTCACCGAGAGCTTCCTGGCGCTATCCACCATGGGTGGGCGCCCGCTGCGCCACATGGAGCGTCCTATCGAGGGCCGCCCGTTCCTGACACCCGGCATGATCGACATGACCGAGGCCCGCGAGAAGGTCGATGTCGAGCTGTTCGGCCCCATCCTCCAGGTCTTCCGGGCGGACAGCTTCGAACAGGCGATCGTCGAGGCGAACGACACCCGCTATGGTCTATCGGCCAGCCTCGTGTCGCAGGATCCGAAGCTCTACGATCAGTTCTGGGCGAACATCCGCGCCGGCATCGTCAACTGGAACCGGCCGACCAACGGCGCTTCGTCCGCCGCGCCATTCGGTGGCGTGGGCTGGTCGGGCAATCACCGTCCCAGCGCTTATTACGCCGCCGACTATTGCGCCTATCCCGTCGTTTCGTCCGAGAGCGATTCGTCACGCGCTTCCATCGGAATCGGCCTGCGGGACGCCTGAGCAACACTTTGTTACACTAGTGTCATTGTAGCCATCGGCTCCGTTTCCTAGATTGCGAAAGCGGACCGGGCCCCTCTGGCGAGGGCTTTTCCAAGCCCTCGTGATGTCGGCCGCATCGAGCGCGCTCGGTGCAGGTTTGGACGGTTATCCCCCTTCCCTCCCTCCGAGCCTGAACCGGCGTCGCTCGATCGAATATGCTTCGATTGGAGTTTTCGCACGTGAACCCTCTTTACCCGATCCCCCGCACCGGCGCTGCCGCGGCGCGCTTTGACGAGGGGCTGCGCCAGCATATGCTGGGCATCTATCGCAACATGGGGATCGGTCTGGCGATCACCGGTCTCGTCGCGCTCGCCGTGGCGAGCACGCCGGCGCTGGTCGCGCTGATCTTCGGCACGCCGCTCAAGTGGGTCGCGATGTTCGCGCCCCTCGCCTTCATCTTCTTCTTCCAGTTCCGCATCGATCGGATGAGCACGGCCGGCGCCCGCACCGCCTTCTTCGCCTTTGCCGGCGTGATGGGCGTGTCGATGGCCAGCATCTTCCTGGTCTTCACCGGCGAGAGCATCGCCACCGCCTTCTTCGCGGCGGCCGGCATGTTCCTGGCGCTCAGCCTGTTCGGCTACACCACCAAGCGTGACCTGACCGGCATGGGCACCTTCCTGATGGTCGGACTGATCGCGGTGGTGCTGATGAGCATCGTCAACATCTTCCTCGGCTCGTCGCTGCTGCAGACGCTGTTCTCGGTCGTCGGTATCGTGATCTTCGCCGGCCTCACTGCCTGGGACACGCAGCGCCTGAAGAGCGAGTACGCCCATTACGGCCGCAGCGAAGCCGCGGACAAGCTGGCGATCATGGGCGCGCTGTCGCTCTATCTGAACCTGATCAACATGTTCCAGCTGCTGCTCAACCTGACCGGCGAGAGGGAGTAACATGGCCAGTTTCACCTGCCCCGTCGACGGCGCCGTGCTGGTGCCGGTCGAGCGCTCGGGGATCGAGATCGACCATTGTCCCAGTTGCCGCGGCGTGTGGCTCGATCGCGGCGAGCTGGACAAGATCATCGAGCGGAGCGCCGTTTCGGCGGTGCCCGTCCAGCCCCAGGCGCCGCAGCCGCAATATCGCGACGAGCGGCCCCGCTACGAGGATCACGGCGGCTACGGCCATGGCGGCGGCAAATACCCGCCCAAGCGCCGCAAGTCGTTCCTCGAGGAACTGTTCGACTGACCTTTCCAAGCCCGTGTGCAGGCGCAGTCACACGGGCGGACGGAGGCGCGGCTCTTCCCACCCCTCACCTGCGAGGGTCGCGCCCCGTCCAACCCCACTTCCTCCCCGCGCCGCACTGGCTATCATGTGATCGCTAACCGGGGAGGAAGACCATGATTACCCGCAGATCCGTGCTCGGATCCAGCGCAGCAACGCTAGGCGCCGCCGCGTTTCCCCTTCCCGCCACCGCGAACGCCCTCGGCGAGCTGGTCACCCGCAAGGACACCGGCCTGTTCTTCGGCGGCAAGCCCTATCGCTTCGCCGGCAGCAACATGTGGTACGCTGCCTGGCTTGGCGCCGACACCGATTGGGGCAATCGCGATCGCCTCCGCCGTGAGCTAGACACGCTGGCCGGCATGGGCGTCCGCAATTTGCGAGTCGCCGCTTCCGCCGAAGACTCCCCGTTGAAGAATTCCGTGAAGCCCGCCTTCCGGACCCGCGGCAAGGCCTGGAATCCGGCACTGGTCGACGGACTTGCCTATGCGCTCGCCGAGATGGGAAAGCGCGACATGAAGGCCGTGCTCTACCTCACCAATTTCTGGGAATGGTCCGGCGGGATGATGACCTATCTCAGCTGGGTGAATGGCGGGAAGTATCTCGACATGAACGACCCCGCCCATCCCTGGCCTGAATTTCCGGACATGGCGGCGCAATTCTACGCCAGCAGCGACGCCGTCCGCCTGTTCCACGACTATGTCCGCGCCACCGTGAAGCGCCATGCCGGCGATCCCACCATCATGGCCTGGCAGCTCGCCAACGAGCCACGCCCCGGCGGCAGCCCGAAATCCGCCGAGCCCTTGCTGGCCGCCTATAATGGCTGGATCCAGAGCACCGCCAGGCTGATCAAGTCGCTGTCGCCTCGCCATCTCGTCTCCACCGGCAGCGAGGGCCTGAAGGGCTCGATCGAACGCCCCGAAGTCTACAAGGCCGCCCATGTCTTCCCGGAGATCGACTATCTCACCGCCCATATCTGGCCGCTCAACTGGGGCTGGGTCGATGCGAAGGACATAGCGGGCACCAACGAGGCGAGCTTCGCCAAGGTGCGTGACTATATCGCCCGGCACATCGCGCTCGCCACCGACATGGGCAAACCGCTGGTGATCGAGGAATTCGGCTACCCCCGCGACGGCGGCGGCTACGACCCCGAGTCAGCGACGCGCTACAAGGACCTGTATTACAGGCTGATCTATGACGCAGTCGAAGCCAATCCGGCGATCATCGCCGGCTCGAACTTCTGGGCCTGGAACGGCGAAGGTCGGCCGGTGCACGGCGACCATCGCTTCCGCCCTGATGACACCGCCTGGCTGGGCGATCCGCCGCACGAACCGCAAGGCTGGTACGGCGTATTCGACAGCGATGCGAGCACCCGCGCCGTAATCGCGGCGCACGCCCGGGCAATCGGCACAAATATCAGCTAGCAAGTCGCGCGCGCCAAATCGTCAACCTCCATTTCGGACATGACGAATTCCCGCCGATTCAAGATTTCTCCTAATATCCGCGACAGTCGCAGGCCGACAACGACCGGCATATTCTGTGAAAATCTGCGTCACCCGCAGAATTCACCAAATATATGGAGAATTCACATGGATACGGATCTCGCTTTCGCGGACGCAAAATCGACCGAACAGGGATATGCGGAAATTGTCGACTGGACGAAATATGATGGGCAACGCGTCAAGGGTTCGAGCGGCGCGAGCGTCTATCTGATGCTGAACGGCGTTCTTCGTCACGTTCCCGATGCCGCGACATACAATCAGCTCTTCAGCACCTGGAATGGCATTTCGGTTAACGACTATCTCGTCGACAATGCGCCGTCCGGAGAGCCACTCACCAGTGGGTCGGTGCTGATCGCCGACGGCAGCGCGATCTATCTCGTCACCCTGTCCCGCAAGATGTGGGTGCCGGATATGGCAACCTTCAACAAGTTCAGCTTCGCCCAGCCCGTGCCGATGCCATCTATCGTGGCGCAATACCTCCCGACGGGACCGAATGTCGGTTGATCGCCAAGGGCCGGGATAGTTTCGCTAGCCCGGCCCCAATCAAGCCTCGGTTGTCGCGCGCCGCGGCGAAGCCCATTTGCGGCCGATGGCGACCCTTCTCGATCCCACTGCGCGCGGGCGCGTGATTCTCGTTGGTGCCGGCCCCGGCGATCCGGGCCTGCTCACCGTGCGCGCTGTCGAGGCGCTCAAGCAGGCCGACGTACTCGTCCACGACGGGCTGGTCGATTCCCGCGTGCTCGATCTCGCTCCCCAGGCACACCGCATTTCGGTCGCCAAGAGCCGCTCGAAGCACACCGTCCCGCAGGACGCGATCAATGCGCTGATCGTCGCGCATGTGAAGACCGGTGCAATCGTCGTGCGGCTGAAAGGCGGCGACCCGTTCATCTTCGGCCGCGGCGGAGAGGAAGTCGAAGCGGTGCGCTCCGCTGGCCTCCCCGTCGAAGTCATCCCCGGCATCTCCGCTGCGTTGGGTGCCGCTGCGGAGGTCAACCTCCCGCTCACCCACCGTGACTGGTCGAGCGCGGTCAGCTTCGTCGCCGGCCAGTGCAAGGGCCTCAGCGAGCAGGACTGGTCCGGCCTTGCCGGCAAGGGCCGCACGCTGGTGATCTACATGGGCGTAGCCACCTGCCCCGACATCTCCGAGAAACTGATGAACGACGGCGTTTCGCCCGACATGCCCGTCGCCGTGCTTGAGCGCGGCACGCTGGAGGGCAGCCGCGCGCTGCGCACCCTGCTCGCCGATCTCGGCCCGATGGTCGCACGCGAGCAGGTGCAGAGCCCGGCAATCATCATCGTCGGCGAAGTCGTCATGCTCGCCGATGCCGAGGACAAGATGGCCGGCTGGGCCAAGGCTGCGGAGGCGCTTGCGTGAAGATCCTGACCGGAAACGATCTCGCCACCGGCGACGTCACCTGGTGGACCGGCGAAGGCTGGTCGCGCCATGTCGAGGACGCCGTTGATGTCGGCGGCCAGGGCGAGGCGATCGCGCATGCCGAGGAAGGCGCACGCCGCGTCAATGGCCCCTATGTGATCGACGCCACCGCCACGCCCGAGGGCCCGCGCCCCGCCCACATCAAGGACCGCATCCGCGCGCTCGGCCCGACCGTCCGCCCGGACCTTACCCTCAAGCCCGCCGACCCGAATGCTGGCAGCTGGGTGATCTGAAATGTACAAATACGACGAATATGACCATTCCATCGTCGCCGCGCGCGTCGAGGAATTTCGCGACCAGGTGAATCGCCGCCTTGCCGGCCAGATCACCGAGGACCAGTTCAAGCCGCTGCGGCTGATGAACGGCCTCTATCTCCAGCTCCATGCGTACATGCTGCGCGTCGCGGTGCCCTATGGCACGCTCGACAGCCGCCAGATGCACATGTTGGCACACATCGCCCGCAAGTACGATCGCGGCTATGGCCATTTCACCACCCGCCAGAACCTCCAGTACAACTGGATCAAGCTTGAGGATGCGCCGGACATCCTCGCCGAGCTGGCCACGGTCGAGATGCATGCCATCCAGACCAGCGGCAATTGCATCCGCAACATCTCGTCGGACCAGTTCGCCGGCGCCGCCGCCGACGAGCTGACCGATCCGCGCCCCTGGGCCGAGCTGCTGCGCCAGTGGAGCACCTTCCACCCCGAATTCAGCTACCTCCCGCGCAAGTTCAAGATTTGCGTGATCGCCGCCCAGGAAGACCGCGCGGCGATGCGCCTGCACGATATCGGCATCCAGATCATCGAGAAGGACGGCCAGCTCGGGGCCGCGATCTACGTGGGCGGCGGCATGGGCCGCACCCCGATGATCGCGCCGCTGATCAAGGACTTCGTACCCTTCGACGATTTCGTCAGCTATCTGGAAGCCTGCCTGCGCGTCTACAATCGCTATGGCCGCCGCGACAACATGTACAAGGCGCGGATCAAGATCCTGATCCACGAGCTTGGCGCGGACAAATACGCGCAAGAGGTCGAGGAAGAATTCGCCGCGGTGAAGGCGCTCGGCATCGATCCCCCCAAGGCCGAGTTCGATCGCATCGCCGCCTATTTCGCGCCGCCCGTCTATGACGCCGACGCACCCGACGCGATCGATCGCAGCGATCCCGATTTCGCCGTCTGGCTCGACCAGAACGTCTCGGCGCACAAGCAGCCGGGCTATGCGATTGTCACGATCAGCCTCAAGCCGATCGGCGGCATCCCGGGCGACGCCACCGCCGACCAGATCGACCTGATGGCCGATCTCGGCAAGCGGTACAGCTTCGACGAACTGCGCGTCACCCATGCCCAGAACATCGTGCTGCCGCATGTCCGCAAGGCCGACCTCTACGCGGTGTGGCAGCAACTGCGCGACGCCGGGCTGGCCGAGGCCAATCTCGGCCTGATCAGCGACATCATCGCCTGCCCGGGCCTGGATTACTGCAGCCTCGCCAATGCCCGCTCGATCCCGCTCGCCCAGAAGATCGCCACGCGCTTCTCGGACATCGGCCGCCAGCGCGAACTGGGGGAGTTGAAGCTCAAGATCAGCGGCTGCATCAATGCCTGCGGCCACCACCATGCCGGCCATATCGGCATCCTGGGTGTCGATCGTAAGGGCGTCGAGAACTACCAGCTCTCGCTCGGCGGCTCGGGCGCGGAGGATGTGTCGCTCGGCACGATCACCGGCCCCGGCTTCAGCGAGGACGGCATCGTCGACGCGATCGAGAAGGCCACCAACGTCTATCTGCGCGAGCGTGAGGATGGCGAACGCTTCCTCGACACCTATCGCCGCCTCGGCATGGCCCCGTTCAAGGAGGCGATCTATGGGTGATCTGCTGCGCTACCGCGACGACGAAGCCCATGAGGAGCCCGCGGTCACCCTGGACGCGTTCCTCGGGCAATCGAACGCCACTGCCGTCCGGATCGAAAGCGGCGAGGATGCGCGCATCCTGCTACCCTATCTCGATCGCCTCGCGCTGGTCGAAGTGAGCTTTCCCAAGTTCCGCGACGGCCGCGGCTATTCCACGGGCCGTATCTTGCGTGAGGCAGGCTATACCGGCGAGCTGCGCGCCCAGGGCGACGTCCTGGTCGATCAGATCCCGCTGATGCGCCGCTGCGGCTTCGACAGTTTCGCGCCGGAAGCCCCGGTCGACCAAGCCGTGCTCGAGGCGAGCCTGGCTCGCTACGAATTCCACTATCAGGCCGCTGCGGATCCAGCGGTGCCCGTGTGGAAACGCCGGCATGGCTGAAGCCGTACGCAAGGTTGATCGACTGGACGTCGCCCCGCGCTGGACGGCGGCTGACGCGATCCGCCTGAACAACCTGTTCCGCGGCACCGACACGCCCGAGATGCTGCGCGAAGTGCTGGGCAACCACATGCTCGGCGATGTCGCGCTCGTCTCCTCCTTCGGCGCCGAGAGCGCGGCGCTGCTCCACCTCGTCGCCCAGGCCGATCCCAACACCCCGGTGATCTTCCTCGATACGGGCAAGCATTTCCCCGAAACGCTGGCCTATGTGCGCGAGCTCGCGGACTTCATCGGCCTGAAGAACCTCCAGATCATCGCGCCCGATGCCGAGACGATCGAGAAGCGCGACGGCACCGGCCTGCGCTGGTCCTATGATCCGGACGGCTGCTGCGAGATCCGCAAGGTCGTCCCTCTCGAAAAGGCGCTGGCAGGCTTCGACACCAGCATCACCGGCCGCAAGGCCTTCCAGGCGAGCACCCGCAACGCCCTGCCCCGCTTCGAGCTCGACGGTGACCGGTTGAAATTCAACCCGCTCGCCAGCTGGACGAAGGACGACATCGAGGCGTATTTCGAGGCGCACAACCTCCCCCGCCACCCGCTGGAAGCGCAGGGCTATCTCTCGATCGGCTGCGCGCCCTGCACCAGCGTGGTCAAGCCGGGCGAAGACCCTCGCTCGGGCCGTTGGCGCGGCTGGGACAAGACCGAGTGCGGCATCCACACACCGATCGAAGACGGCGACCCCAACCAGCCGAGCTTCTGATAGGGTCGGGGCGATGTCGATTCGGCCCCTGCTTCCGCTCCTCGCGCTCTTCGCCAGCGCGAACGCTTCCGCTCCCGACTGGCACCTCGACGCCGGCGAAACGCCTGAGCATTTCGCCGCCCGCGTTCTCGGCCAGCCCGAAGGCGATGTGAACGTCGTTGACGCACCGTGGAATGGCCGTCGAACGCTGTTCGCCGACTATCAGCGCGCCGAGCGCCAGAATAATTATAACGTCACCTATCGCGAGCTGTTCGCGCTGGTGCAGCAGCCTGACGGTAGCTGGCACCGCCTGGCCGTCACTACCGGCGAAGAGGAAGGTGGTGATGCCGAGGTTGCCGCGGTGGGCTTCGCCAACGCCGATCGTGACCCGGAACGCGAGCTGATCGTCATCCTCAAATGGCCGCAGCAGCATTATGATTACAGCGGCGCCTTCTACGAGGTGCGCCTGTTCGATACGCCCGTGCCCGGCAAGCCGGCGCTGACCTATCTGGAAAAGGCCAGCAAGGTCTTTGGCGGCGTGGGCTGCGAATGCAGTTCGCGCGAGGGCGACAAACATTATCGCTTCAAGACGATTGCTGCCGTGAAGCAGGAGCTGAAGCGCCTCGGCTACTGACAAGCAGCGCTGGAAGGAACCGTCCAGCGCTTGCCGAGCGCCCGCACCGCCACGTCATAGGCCGCGTCCTTCACCACCCGTGTTTCCCCTGGACCGGGCTGGACGAAGCAATGCGGCATCGCGCCATGGTTCGGGTGCGGCTCGGGCCAGACGAAACGGAAAGCGAGCAGCGGGATGCCGATCTCCATCCCCGAATTGGGCAGGGTCAGCTCCCATTTATAGCCGCTGGTGTTGCCACCATGCGTACCCCCCACTTCCTCGCCGACGAACACCCCACGGTCCGTCGCCCGCAGTATCGAGGCCAGTTCTGCGCTCCCCGAGAAGGTATAGCCGCCGGCAAGTACGACCAGCCGCCCCTTGAAGACGGGACTCGCCTTTTCCCAGCGTGTCATCAGCCCTTCGGGCGGCGCGTTGATACGAAGCAGGTCGCCATTGGGCGCAGCCTTCACCGTGGCCAGCTCTTCGGCGCCGTAAATCTCCTGCTCGAACACCTTGCCCGAAAGGCTGGTCACCCTGAGCCGGTTCGGCCGCGAACGGACCGATGCGTATTTCCGCAGCGGCTCCTCGACCAGATAGGAGAAGAGGATGCTTTCATTGGGCTCGGAGCCCCCGCCATTGTCGCGCAGATCGAGGATCAGATTCTTCGCGTCACGCACGGCGATCTGATCGAAGATCGACTGGATGGTCGCACGATATTCCGCACCCGCTGCGCGGTAACGCTTGTTGCTGAATGTCGGCACGTAGAGATAGGCGGTATCCGCATCGACCCAGCTGAGCGTGGCCACTGGCAACGGATCCGCAGGCGGGGCCGGCCGAGCGCTTACCGGAACAGGCGACAGCCGACGGGTCGTCACGGTGCCATCGGGCAACTGGAGACGGACGGTATAAGCCGCCTCGTTTCCGCGCATCCACCAGCGCACCGCTGCATAGCCGCGCCCCTGCCGATCCCGCATCACGCCAGTCCGATTGTCGCCGTCATGTGCGCTCGCCTGCATCATCTCGGCGAGCATCGCGTCATAGTCTTCGCCGTTCACCGAAAGCAGCCGGGTTCCCGCAGGCACATCCGCTGCGCCACCAAAGCTCCCGGTGACCCAGGCGCCATCGTCGCGCCACAGCAGATCGAGCGGCAACAGGCCCGCACTCGCCCGGTACCGGCAGTTCATTCCGTCGCTACGCGCCAGCGAAAGATGTCCCTCGCCGATCCCGCGCAGCAGCGGACTCAATGCCCGGAACAACGCTTCTTCGCTGGTCGCACGCGCAGCCGCCTTTCTCGCGACCGCTTTGCGACGACTCCAGTCCCGGGCACTCTGCCGCCAATATAGGTCCGGGAGACCGGCTTCGGCGGCGGAAATCGCAAGTTCGAGATCCTCCCGAGCCTGAGCCGGGCTCAACTGGCCGACAGGACAGGCCGCGAGTGCGAGTGCGAAAAGCATGCACGGTTGATACGCGAGCGTATCGAGTCAGGTCTAGCGCTCGCGCTTGATCCGCGCCACGCGGCCGCGCAGGTCGTCCACCGCAAAGGGCTTGGTCAGCACCTCCATGCCATGTTCGATATGGCCGTGGTTGAGCACGGCATTCTCGGCATAGCCGGTGACGAACAGCACCTTCAGCTCCGGTCGTACCACCCGAGCGGCATCCGCCACCTGCCGGCCGTTGAGTCCGCCGGGCAGGCCGACATCGGTGATCAGCAGATCGATCCGCTCGGCGCTCTCCAGCAAGCGCAGCCCGGCTGGCCCATCCGCTGCCTCAAGACAGGAATAGCCAAGTTCGCCCAGCGCATCGACGACCAGCATTCGCACGGTGGGCTCGTCATCCACCACCAGCACGGTCTCTCCTGCCTCGCTTCGCACCACAGTGCGGCTCGCGAACTCGGGGGCTGGCGCATCTTCCGCGCCGAGATGCCGGGGCAGATAGATGCACACCATCGTCCCCTGCCCGACCTCGGAGTAGATTCGGACATGGCCGTGGCTCTGTCGCGCGAAGCCATAGACCATCGACAGACCCAGCCCGGTCCCCTCGCCGAGCGGTTTCGTGGTGAAGAACGGATCGAAGACGCGGTCTAGGATGTCCTTCTCGATGCCCACGCCGGTGTCGCTCACGCACACGGTGACATATTGGCCCGGCTCCAGCCCATGTTCGCGGGCGGTACGCTGATCGAGCCATTTGTTGCCGGTCTCGATGGTGACCTTGCCGCCGCCGGGCATCGCGTCGCGCGCGTTGATGCACAGGTTCAGGATCGCATTCTCGAGCTGATTGGCATCGACCAGCGTCGGCCATAGCCCGCCCGCCGCGATCGTCTCGACTTCGATCGAGGGCCCCACGGTACGGCGCACAAGCTCCACCAGGTCGGCGAGCAGCCGGTTTATCACCACCGCTTTCGGGGAAAGCGTCTGGCGACGCGAGAAGGCGAGCAACCGGTGCGTGAGTGCCGCCGCGCGCCGCGTCGCACCCTGACCGGCGGTCAGATATTTGTCGACATCGCGGCTGCGCCCTTGCGAAAGGCGCGTTCCGATCATCTCAAACGCGCCGGAAATACCTGCCAGCAAATTATTGAAATCATGCGCGATACCGCCGGTAAGCTGGCCGACCGCTTCCATTTTCTGCGCCTGTCGCAGCGCTTCCTCGGTATTGCGCAACCGGGTCTGCTCCTGCAGCCGATCGGTGACGTCATAGGCGAACTGATAGGCGCCGATCTGCGCACCGGCCGCATCGTGCAACGGACTGAAGCGTACTTCGTAGAAATGCTCGTCGTCGACTGCGACGATCTCGGTGAACTCCTCGCCTCCCAGCGCGCGTGCCCAGAGCCGGTCCACGGCCGCGCGCAACTCAGCGCGATCGACGACCAGATCGGCCATCCGGTCGCCCACCCGCGGATAGACGCCGAACACCGCCTCGAACTCGCGCGCCGCCGCACCGTTGATCGCCACCCAGCGTCGATCCATGTCGACCACCTGGATGAAGGCCGCCATTCCTTCGACCACATCGGCGAGCACGCGGCGCTCGGCCAGCGCTTCGGCCACCCGCGCTTCCAGCGTCTCGTTGAGCAGCTGGAGCTCGATCTCCGCGCGCCGTCGCTCGGTGACGTCCTCGAACAGCACGGCCACCTGCTTGCGGCTGGGCGGCTCGATGCGGAAGGCCGAGAGCGAGAGATAACGCCGCGTTGCCTCCAGCTCCCGCTCGAAACGGATCGGCTGGCCGGTGCGGAGTACTTCGCCATAGCGCGCGACCCAGTCGTTCGCCTCGGCGGGCACCATCTCGCGCACCTTCTGCCCCACCACCTCGGGAATACCGGCATGGCGGGCATAGGCGGCATTCGCCTCGATATGGATATAGTCGCTGAGCGGTCCATGCGGCCCGTCGAAGAACTCGATGACGCAGAACCCCTCATCCATCGAATCGAACAGCGTGCGATAGCGCAGATCGGCTTCGTCCCGGCGACGCAGTTCGCGACGCGCATCGAGCTGGGCCATTACCTGCCGCGCGAGCACCTTCAGCGTACGCTGCTGCAACTCGCTCAGTTGCTTCGGAGCGGTATCGAGGACGCATAGGGTCCCGATCGGCCAGCCCTCCGCCGATTTGAGCAGCGCGCCGGCATAGAAGCGCAGATGCGATTCCCCCGTCACCAGCGGATTGCAGTCGAAACGGCGATCCCGCGTCGCGTCGGGAACCTCGAGGAAATCCTCCTCGAGGATCGCATGGGCGCAGAAACTGGTCTCCAGCGGCGTCTCGCGTACGCCCAAGCCTACCTCGGCCTTGAAGAACTGACGGTCGCCACCGATCAGATTGACCACCGCGATCGGCGTGCCGCAAATATCCGCCGCCAGCTGCGCGATCTCGTCGAACGCCGCCTCCGGTTCGGTATCCATGATGTCGTAGGCTTCGAGCGCCTGCAGGCGTTGCCGCTCGCGCCCTCCCTGCGTGTTTTCTGTCATCGCCCCCGGGGAAACCGCTCTCTCCTCACGCCACGGGACCGCGACGCTGTATGTTAGACGCTTGGGGAAGGCTTTGGTTTCGGTGCGATGACGAAACTATCAATAGCCGCCGGGTGCAAGGTCGCTGAACTTGGTGAACTGGCGATCGAAGCGCAGGTCGACAGTGCCGGTGGCGCCGTGACGCTGCTTGGCGATGATCACGCTCGCCTTGTTCGCCACCTGGAGCTGGTGATCCTGCCAGGCCTGGTATTTCGCGATTTCGTCTGGCGTCGAATTGCCGTCGGGCACCTTGGGCGCCTTGAAATCGTGATAATATTCGTCGCGATACACGAACAGCACGATGTCGGCGTCCTGCTCGATCGAGCCCGATTCACGAAGGTCAGACAGCTGCGGGCGCTTGTCCTCGCGGCTTTCCACTGCACGGCTGAGCTGGGACAATGCCAGCACCGGCACGTGAAGTTCCTTCGCCAGGGTCTTGAGGCCACGGCTGATTTCCGAGATTTCCTGCACGCGCCCGTCGCCCGAGGCCTTGGCCGAGCCGGTCAGCAGCTGGAGATAGTCGACCACGACGAAGCCGATCTTGTACTGGCGCTTCAGGCGCCGCGCGCGGGTACGCAGTGCCGCGATCGTCAGGCCCGGAGTGTCGTCGATATAGAGCGGCAGCCGTTCCAGATCGCCCGCAGCCCGGGCGAACTTCATGAACTCGGGGCCCGAGATGTTGCCGGTACGCAGCTTCTCCGACGAAACTTCCGACTGCTCGGACAGGATACGCAGCGCCAGCTGGTCGGCCGACATTTCGAGGCTGAAGAACGCGACCGGCGCGCCGATCGACTTGTCCTCGGGAATGCCCGCCTCGATGTCGTCGAGGTACCGCTTGGCGGCGTTGAACGCCATGTTGGTCGCGAGCGAGGTCTTGCCCATGCCCGGACGGCCGGCGAGGATCAGAAGGTCGGAGCGGTTGAGACCGCCGGTCATCGCGTTGAAGTCGGTAAGGCCCGAGGTGATGCCCGAGACGCTGCCGCCCGAGTTCATCGCCCGCTCGGTGTGCCGCACCGCCACCGTCGCGGCACGGGTGAAGCTCTTGGCACCGGTATCCTCGCCGCCCTTTTCCGCGACTTCGTAAAGCTTTAGCTCGGCCTGCTCGATCTGCTTGGCAGGATTGATCTCTTCGCTGGTATCGAGTGCGCTGTCGACCAGATGGCGGCCCACGCCCACCAGCGCGCGCAGCACCGCGAGGTCATAGACCTGGTCCGCGAACGCGCGCGCGCCGATCAGGCTGGCCGGGTTGCCGGTCAGCTGCGCGAGATAGGCCGGGCCTCCCAGCTCCTTCATCACCGGATCGGCGGCGAACAGCGGTTTCAGCGTCACCGGCGTAGCAAGGCGGTTGTCGCCCACCATGGTGGCGATCGCATCATAGATCCGCCCGTGCAGCGGCTCGAAGAAATGCTCGGGACGCAGCTTCTGGAGAACGTCTTCCGCAACCCGGTTGTCGATCATCATCGCGCCGAGCAGTGCGGCTTCCGCCTCGACATTGGCGGGCAGGCTCAGGCCTTCGGGAGAATCGGGAATCGGAAGAGGAATTGGTTGCGCCATCTTCACCCTATGCGCACTGCCCGGCGTTTCCGGCAACCGCACAGCTTGTGGAAAACGGTAATAGGTCCCAAAGCATCGGCAATATGGCTGCAGAACCGCGCATCATCGATGTCACGCTCGACGAGCGCACCATATTGTGGCGCTCGGCGGATATCGAGCAGGAGCGCCGCATCGCGATCTTCGATCTGCTTGAGGACAATCATTTCGCCCCCCAGCGGCCCCAGGCGGACGGATATGCCGGCCCGTACAAGCTCCATCTGGCGGTGCAGGAGGGGCGGCTCGCGCTGGAGATCAAGCGCGGGGATGATTCCCCTCTGGAAACGCTCATCCTCGGCCTCGCCGCATTCCGCCGCCCGATCCGCGATTACTTCGCGATCTGCGACAGCTATTACGCCGCGATTCGCAACGCCACGCCCGCCCAGATCGAGACCGTCGACATGGCCCGGCGCGGCATCCACAACGACGCGGCATCGCTGCTCAAGGAACGGCTGGAAGGCAAGATCGACGTGGATTTCGACACCGCCCGGCGTCTGTTCACGCTGATCTGCGTGCTCCACATCAAGGGATAAGCCGGTGAATTTTCGCGTATATGCGCGCCGGCTTCGCTTCGTGGTGCCGGCGCTTTTGCTTTTGGTCCTGCTCGGCTGGGGCGCCTGGCTGCTCGCGGCACGCTGGCGCCCATCGCCCGGCGACTTCCCGGTCCAGGGGGTCGACGTGTCCGAGGAAACCGGCCCGATCGAATGGTGGACCGCCAAGCAGGCCGGGATCGACTTCGCCTATGTCCGCGCGACCAGCGGTAGCCAGGCGCGCGATTCGCGCTTCTCCGAGAATTGGCGCGCGGCGCTCGACGCCAGCATCCGCCGCGGGGCGCTGCACGTCTATTCGCTCTGCCAGAGCGCTGCCGACCAGTCGGGCAATTTCATGAGTACGGTGCCGCGCTCGGACGACCAGTTGCCGGCGGCGGTGGAGATCGACTTCCAGCCCGATTGCGCCGTCCGTCCGGACCGCCAGGTGCTGATCGGCGAACTCGGCCGCTTCCTCCACGATGTCGAGACGCATCTCGGCAAGCCGGCGATCCTGATGGTGTCGAGCCGGTTCGAGGGCCAGTATCGCCTGAGCGACGCCTTTCCCCGCCTGCTCTGGGCGCGGCAGGACTTCTTCTCCCCCTCGTATTTCGCACGGCCATGGTCGATATGGCAGGCAACCCGCCGCCGCCGGATCGAAGGCGTCGGCGAACCGGTCAATTGGGATGTGATGGCGAAATGAGCGAAGTTAACCCCAAGGCGCTGATCGAGGCCGCCCGCGAAGCGGCGAAAAATGCCTATGCGCCCTATTCCCGTTTCGCCGTTGGAGCGGCCGTTCTGCTCACCGACGGTAGCCTCGTCACCGGCGCCAATTTCGAGAATGCCAGCTACGGCCTCTCGCTCTGCGCCGAAACGGTGGCGCTGGCCCGGACCAGCAGCGAAGGCCGCCTGAAGGACGTCGTCGCGATCGGCGTGATCGGCGGCCGGATGGATCATCCCGACACCGCCCCGGTCAGCCCGTGCGGACGTTGCCGCCAGATCATCAACGAGGCCGCCCAGCTCAGCGGACGGGACCTGCCCGTGTTCTGCGGCGGCGCCACCGGCGACGAGATCGCCGAATACACGCTCTCGCAGCTGCTGCCCGCCGCCTTCGGGCCGAAGGATCTCGGGCTCGCCTGATCCCGCCTCCGGCATTGTCCGCAGGTCGGAAGTAACCGGATTTTAGCTGCATTCGCGCTATCGCGCCCCGTCCACCAGCGGAGGCGCTTGCGATGGATGGCGAGTCGATCGGACAGAGCAATTATCGGCGTTCAGCGCATCTGCTGACGGCGCTGGTGCTCGTCTGGCCGCTTTGCCACCTCGCCACGCTGCTGCTGTTCCCGGCCGAAGCCAAGCCGCTTTCCTTCGCATTCTTGATCCTAGCGCCCTTCACCGCGGCACTGGTTTGCGGAATGCGCGCCCGCCGTGACCGCAACCCCGATGGCTGGACCGCCCTTGCACTGGCGATGCTGCTCTGGGCCGGCGGCATGACGGTGAACATGTGCGCCGATCTGCTGCTCACCGATGCCGGGCCGATCACCGGGCTGAGCATCCTGCTTTACGTGCTCTACGGCGTGCCGCTGACGTTCCTCGTCGCCAGCCCCGCTCGCGATCCCTGGCCTGCCCGGCTGGTCGACGGGCTACTCGCCGCCGCGCTCGGCTGGCTGTTCTGGGTCCACACCTTCACCTTCGCTACGATCACCAATGCCAGCGACGAAGGCGTGCTCAACCTCCGCCTGATGTTCGACATCCAGAACCTGTTCGTGTTCCTTTTCGCGCTCGTGCGCTATCGGGCCTGCCCCGACCCCGAGCGCCGTGCGCTGTTCGGTACGCTGGCGCTGTTCGCCGGCAGCTACCTGGCGGTGGCGGGCTATATGAACCACTTCCAGATGGACGCCGATTTCGGCGAAGTGCCGGACATACTCATCGGCCTTCCCTTCCTGCTGCTCGCCTGGCTGGCCAGCCGCACCGCGCCCTTCCGGGCCGGCAGACGAGCGCGGCGCGCGCCCTCGCCTCGCTTCGCCCTGCTCGTCCATGCCGGCAGCCCGCTCATGCTGCCGGTGACGCTGCTCGCTGTATCCGGCCCACTGATCTCGCGTTCGCCGGGGCTTGCGGTGACCGGCCTGATCGCCGCCCTGCTGGGCTACGGCCTGCGCAATGTCCTCGTCCAGATCCGGAATTTCGACGAGCGCGCGCATCTCGAGCAACTCTCCCGGATCGACGCGCTGACCGGCCTCGCCAATCGCCGCGAGTTCGACGAGACGCTGCTGCGCGAATGGAACCGCGCGCGCCGATCAGGCACCCCGGTCGCACTCGCCCTGATCGACATCGACCATTTCAAGCTGCTTAACGATGGACTGGGCCATCCGACGGGCGACGCCAGACTGCGCACCGTGGCCGAGGCCCTGGCCATCACCGCGACGCGGGCAGGCGATCTGGTCGCCCGTTATGGTGGCGAGGAATTCGCCGTCATCCTGCCCGGCATCGACGGCAACGAAGCCGCCACGCTGGCCGAATGCATGCGGCAGGCGATCGCCGACCTGCAGCTGGCGTCGCCGGCACCGAACGGAATCGTGACCGTCAGCATCGGTGTTGCGGCGCTCCATCCGATGCGGGCGGGCGAGCCGATGGAACTGCTGGCCATCGCCGACTCCGCGCTTTACGGCGCCAAGCGCAGCGGCCGGAATGCGGTGATGCAGTGGGAAACCACTGCACCGCCCGCTCCGGCCATGAACCATAATCCCCTGCGCGGGGTGGCATGATGCTTACGAAGGCAACAGGCAGAGCTGCTATGCACGATGCTGATCCGGATACCGCGTTGATGTCCAATCTCGGCACGGCCGGGATCCGCCCCTTCCTGCCGGGCGGCAAGGACTTTGCCCTGTCCAGGCGATTCTATCTGGCACTCGGCTTCGAAATGACCTTCGAGGCCCCGGGCATTGCCGGTTTTGCCTGCGATTCCGGTAGCTTCCTGCTCCAGGACTATTACGAGCAGGGTTGGGCCGACAATTTCATGATGCAGCTCGTCGTCGAGGATCTCGACGCCTGGTGGGCGCACATCCAGTCGCTCGACCTGCCCGGCCGCTTCGGCGTGCCGGCGCCGAAGGCCCCGAAGCGCATGCCTTGGGGGCTCACCCTCGCCTATGTCACCGGCCCCTGCGGCGAGCTCTGGCACGTGGCACAGGCCTAGCGCCCGCCCAGATAGCTTTCCGGCAAGGTTCCGGTTCCTGCCACGATCCGCTGCAGCACGACATTGTCGTCGATCCGCCAGACCTTCACGACATGCTTGCCGGCGGAAACGCCGGGAAAGCGCGCGGTGAGCGTGCGGGCATTGTCTTCCACCGCTCGATTCCAGTCTCGTTTCGGCTGACTGTCGGCCGCGTTGGGCGCCGGCGTGAGCAGATCGGTCAGCAGCTGGACCGGCCCATCGTCGAGCGAGACGCCGATGCGCAGCTTTCCGTCCGCTCCGGTTCCCAAAGTCGGCAGCAGGATCAATTGCACCGCCAGTTCGCCCGCCCGGGCGACCGGCACGGCATATTCGAGCCATACGCCGTCCTCCGGTATGGTCGCGGGCTGGCCCTGGGGGAGCGCCAGCACCGCGGCCCGGGTGCGGCCGAGATGCGGAATCGCGCGCCAGCGCAGTCCCTTGCCGTCCACCGCCCGCAGATAGTCGTTCGCTTCGAGGACAATCGCGTCCGAAGCCGCCACCGGCTGCGGTGCGATCGCCCGCGGCGCGCCGGTCACCCGCGTCACCTCTGGCATCACCTGCTTCTCGGGCTGCTGCCAGTTGGTGTAGCCGATATGGGTCTGCAGCATCATGCCGTCCCATTTGCCGCCCGCTATCGCGTGATACCGGTCGCTCAGCGCCTGATCCTGCGCGAACAGCGCCTCCGCCCGATCGGCAAAGCCATTGGCTCGCGGATCGTTCGCCGCGGCAAAGCGCCGGTTCCACGCAACGGCGTAATAGAGCCGGTAAAGATTGGCCATCGCCGCGACGGGATGCTCGACCAGCTCGAAGAACGCATCCTGCCCGTTCGCCGGCACCTGCGCCTTCGCCTTCTGCATCGCCGCTTCCAGCACATCCCATTCACGGACCATCGCGCCGAACTCGCCACCGTCGCGCGTCGGATCGGCACCCTGCCCCAGCGCGAAGCTCGTCGCATCGATCAGTTCGGGCTTCCGTCGCGCCGCCAGCTGGGAATAGCGCGTGAGCAACGCGCCGATCGCCCTGCCCTGCGGCGGGCCGAATTGCGCCCCGGCCCATTCGGCCGGAAAGGCCGCCAGCGCCTCGGGCGTCATCGCCTCGGGATCCCAAGCCTGTTTCAGGAAGAAGCTAAGCGGATATTCCATCGGCTTCAGGTCACCGACATTGACGATCCACAGCGCCCGCGCACCGCGCTGCCAGGCCAGATCCATCTGCTGCCAGCTCTTCTCGATCTGGTTGGTGTTCAGCCACTTGTAGTTGCGCGGTCCGCCGACATAATCGAAGTGATAATAGATGCCGTAGCCGCCCTTGCGCGGCGCCGCGCCCGGATCGGGTAGCCGGCGGACCTGCCCCCAATTATCGTCGGCGAACAGCAGGATGACGTCGTCCGGCACCTGCATGCCATGGTCGTAATAGTCCTGCACTTCCTTGTAGAGCGCCCAGACCTGGGGCTGCTGATCCGCCGGCCTGCCGGTCACCTCGGCGATGATCTTGCGCTGATCGGCGACGATGCCCTCGAGCAGTTTCGTCGCGGTGCCTTCGGCCATCGGCTCATCGCCATCGCCGCGCATGCCGACCGTGATCAGGCTCTCATAGCCCTTGCCGTCGCCCTTCGACATCATCCGTTCGATCCCGCCGCGCCAGAAGGCACGCAAATTGGCGGCGTTGGTCGCGTAATCCCATTTGCCGCCGGTCACGCCGCCGGCGGTATTGCGGTGCCATTCGTCCTGCGCCCGCGTCATCGGCTCGTGATGCGAGGTGCCCATGACGATGCCCATCTCGTCGGCCAGGATCTTGCTCTGCGGATCATCGTCGTTGAAGGCACGCGGCGCCCACATCGCCGGCCACAGATAATTGCCCTTCAAGCGCAGTTCGAGTTCGAAGATATGGGCATAAGCCTTTGCATTTGCTCCGCCGAACTTCTTCTGCGCCCAGGTAGAGAAGGCCGGCGCCTCATCGTTGATGAAGAAGCCGCGATAGCGCACCTTCGGCTGGTCGCGTCGCGATCCGGCAGTGACGAAGACATCGGCCCGCTTCGCCACCGGCACGTCGGCGAACCAGTGCCAGGGCGAAACCCCGATCTTTTCGGACACATCATAGGCACCATAGACCGCGCCGCGCCGGTCGGAGCCGACGATCACCAGCGCGCGCGGCACCCCGGGCGCGGGATTGTCGACCACGATCTGGCGGAACGCCTCCCACTCGCCGGCAATGTCCTGCGCCTTGATCTTGCCGGCACGGACCAGCGCATCGATAGCCGGGCTCTGGCCGAGCACGCCGATCAGCACGACGGGCCCCTTGGCGCCGGCCAGTGCCGTCGCGCGCAGCGCCCTGGCCCCGCTCACCCGTTCGAGATCGCCGGCAAACCCGTCGCCGGCATGGCGCACCGCCGGATCGGCACCGGGATCGACCAGTACATTTGCCGGCCTGCCGCCCTGGATCAGCGCGAAGCTGGTCGGGGCAGACTGTCCGCAGACCGTGACCGCGCCCTCACAGGCCAGCGCCGGTGCCGAAACCATCCCCGCCGCAAAAGCAGCTGCCACCAACCCGCGCATCGCCCTCTCCGTGCTTATTTGTCTGTGTTATGCGCACATCATCTGCGTTCGACAAGCCACTTGCCCCGCCGCCCGCTTCCGGCAAAACCGGGATATGATCCTTTCAGACCGCTGGATTCGCGAACAGGCCCAATCGACCGGCATGATCGAGCCCTTTGTCGAGGCGCAACGCCGCGAGGGCTGCATCAGCTATGGCCTCAGCTCGTACGGCTATGACGCCCGCGTAGCCGACGAGTTCAAGATCTTCACCAATGTCGATTCGGCGGTCGTCGATCCCAAGGACTTCGCCGCGAACAGCTTCGTCGATCGCAAGACCGATGTGTGCATCATCCCGCCCAACAGCTTCGCGCTGGCCCGCACCGTCGAATATTTCCGCATCCCACGCGACACGCTGGTGATCTGCCTCGGCAAATCGACCTATGCGCGCTGCGGGATCATCGTGAACGTGACGCCGCTCGAGCCCGAATGGGAAGGCCATGTCACGCTGGAATTCTCGAACACCACGCCGCTCCCCGCCAAGATTTATGCGAACGAGGGCGCGTGCCAGTTCCTGTTCCTCAAGGGCGACCAGCCCTGCGAGACCAGCTATGCCGATCGTGCGGGCAAATATATGGGCCAGCGCGGCGTCACCCTGCCGCGGCTCTAAGGACCTGATCCGGAAATAGAAAAGGCGCCGGAAGCTCCGGCGCCGTTGTTTCGCCGCCGGCCGCGCCACTGCGCAGCCTGGCGGCCGGAAATGGGCTCAGCGCGCGCTCAGCTGAAGCGTGCGGATATATTGCAGCCCCTTGTTGGCGATCGCATGCGAGGTCGACACGCGGTCGGCCGTGAGATCCATCTCGAAATCGCGCTGCTGGAGCACCTTCACATAGAGCTCGCGCGCCTGCGACATGCGTCCGGTCTGAGCATAGACCGCCGCAAGGTTGAGCAGCAATTCGGGCTGGTCGGGATCGAGGCGCAGACGGGCGCCAAGCTGCTGTTCCGCCTGCGAATAATTGCCATTGAAGATGGCTGCGCTGGCTACGGGATCCCCGTCGCTACGCTGGGCCTGCGCCGGAAGCGCGGCGAGCGCGAACGGGGCGGCCGCAAGGACAATGAGCGCGGTGCGCATGACTCCTACTCCTTCTGTTACGCCACGAAGTCGTTTTCGTGACTCTTTGAAGACAGTAGTGTTACACTTCCGTGTCACATGCACAAGCGCATTTGCGCGGTACCGTAGATCTACGGGGCAAAAGAAAAGGCGGCCCCGAAGGACCGCCTTTCCTGTTTCCGGATCCGGCCCCGAAGGGCGTCGGATCAGAAGTCGTTGCGATACTGCTCGTTGCCGACGAAGCCGAGCTTGGTCACATTCGCGCGCTTGATGATTGCGAGAATGCGGTCGACGACTTCATACGGCGTCTGCGGATCGGGCTGGAAGTGCAGCTCCGGCTCCGGCGACATCTGCAGCGACGCGTCCAGATACTGGCGCAGCGTCACGTCATCGACCGGCGCGCTGTTCCAGTAAACCTGGCCCTGCGCATCGATATAGACCTTGTTCTTGGTCGGCTCGACGATCGGCGCCGGATTGTTGCTCGACTGCGGAAGGTCGACCTTCACAGCGTGCGTCTGAATCGGGATCGTCATGATGATCATGATGAGGAGCACCAACATGACGTCGATCAGCGGCGTCGTGTTGATTTCCATCATCGGGCCGTCGTCACCGCCGCCGCCCACGCTCATACCCATAGTCTAAACTCCTTTGAGCCGGCCGTCAGAGACGGGTCGTGGCCGAACCGGCGGGCGGTTCCGAGATGAAGCCGACCTTGGCGAACCCGGCCATCTGCATCGCGTAGATCGTGCCACCGATGCAGCGGTACGGCGTATTCACGTCGCCGCGGATGTGCACTTCGGGGAGCTCGAGGCCGGCGGCGTTGATGCCACCCTGCTTGTCGATCTCGGCCCGCAGCTTCTTCGCGCCACGCTCGACCAGCTCCTGGCTGGTCACCGGGGTCATGCCCCAGAATACTTCACACTTGCCGCCGTTGGACGTGACCGAGAGCGCAACGTTCTCGGGCTTGGTGATCGTCGGCTCGAACTGAACCTTGGGGAGCTCCAGCTTCACCGTCTGGATCACGACCGGAACCGTGATCAGGAAGATGATCAGGAGCACCAGCATCACGTCGACGAGCGGCGTGGTATTGATGTCCGACATGGGGGCGTCATCACCGCCACCCCCTCCTACGCTCATCGCCATTGCGCGCTATCCTATTCTTCTAATCCAAGCTCCGGCCGGAGCCGGAGGGGAGGCCGCACCCTTTAAGGGAGCGCGGCCTCACAATTCGTTCAGGCGCGCGGCGCAGTGCTCGTGGTCGCGGCCGGAGCGGCCTTGGCCGGAGCAGCCTTGGCGACGGTCGGGCGCACGCGACCGTCCGAAGCGAGGTAGCCGAGCAGATCGTTCGAGAACGCGTTCAGGCTCTCGTTGATCTTCTTGTTGCGAGCCTGCAGCCAGTTGAAGGCGAGCACGGCCGGAACGGCGACGGCGAGACCGACGGCGGTCATGATCAGTGCTTCACCGACCGGACCGGCGACTGCGTCGATCGACGCCTGGCCAGCCGCACCGATCTTCACGAGTGCGCGGATGATGCCGATAACGGTACCGAACAGACCGATGAACGGAGCGGTCGAACCCACGGTGGCGAGGAACGACAGGCCGCTCTTCAGCTGCGAGTTGATCAGGTCTTCCGAGCGAGCGAGCGAGCCGTGCAGCCAGTCATGGGCTTCGACCGGATCGGTCAGCTTCGAGTGCTGCTCCTGAGCGGCGAGGCCGTCGTCGACCAGCTGGCGATAGGCCGAGTTCTTCTCGAGCTTCGCAGCGCCTTCGCGCAGGCTGGTGGCGTTCCAGAAGCCGGCGCGGATGCGCTTCGACTGGTTGAGGATCTTCTGCTGCTCGAACAGCTTGGTGAACAGGATGTAGAGCGAGAAGAAGAGCATCAGCACCAGGATGCCGAACACCGTCTGCGAGATCAGGCCGCCCTCGCGGAGCGCCGGGATCAGGCCGTACGGATTTTCCTTGGGCGCCGCAGCGGCAAGAATGGTCGTGAGCATTGTCGGTTCTTTCCTCTAACTAAATAGCGCTTTTATTTCAGGTGCCGGGCGCGCCCGCCAGGAGCGCGCCGGCCAATCACTCGGCCTAGGTCGGGATCTTCCAGGTGAAGCTGCCGTTGTACGGAGCCGGGATCTTGTTGCCGCTCTCGTCCTCGGCCGGATTGAACCGGGCGCGGCGCTTGAGCAGATTACAAGCCGTGCTGTCGAGAACGGACACGCCGCTCGAACCCGTCACGGTGCAGTTGGTCACCTTGCCCGACGCATCCACGTCGAGACGGAAACGGACGGTACCAGCCTGCTCGGCGCGCAAGGCGGCGGCAGGATAGTCGTCATCCGTAACCCAGCCCTGCGGCGAACCGCGTGGCGTGAGCTTCTTGGCGATCCGCGGCGGAGCCGGCGGCGGCGCCGGCTGGGCCGGAGGCGCAGGCGGAGCCGGCGGGGTGATCGGCGGAGCCGGCGGAATCACCGACGTGGTCGGGATC
>PJUL01000342.1_pt1 | contig 36430 bp, 30 predicted proteins | sample 1512221 | NCBI WGS metagenome assembly PJUL01 (sample SAMN08177667, study PRJNA422409) | Feces metagenome, whole genome shotgun sequencing project.
CTCCATGGCTTGGATCGCTTTCTTTGTCGACTGGGGAAGTATTCCAGGGTGCCTTCATGCTGCCTTGTACTACTCCATCAGCCGCGAGAAATAGGCGTGCTCGGTAGAGTCCGCTTTGGGCCCTTAGCAGCCGTTCAGAAGCGCCGCCCGGAAGCTGCCTTTGACTTGCTGCACGCGGCTGTTGGAAATTTCGTTGTCTGCCTACGGCAAGCTATAGTTTGCCAAGCATGACGCATGCCGGGTTTCACGGAATTTTTATACCTGGACGTTTGAACAGGTCGTCTCATCCAAACCTATGCTGCGAGCCACTCCTAGGAGAAATCAGTGTCCAGAATATCCCGCACGGTCCAGTCTATCCCGCAGGTTTTGCGGGATACATCACTACAAGGGCTTCCCCAAAAAAGTCAAACGAACACTCCCCCGCAATGAATCGCGCAGCGATTGATTGCGGAATTTGAATTCACTTCACTTTGCTACCACCGCACTCAACATGGCGCTGTGTCTGAGTGCAAAGAATGCGGACAGCGAAACTACAAACGGTCATTGATGCAGGCGGTCTGTGCCTGCGGACCCTGATGAAAGACGCACGCGAGGTACCCATTCGTTAGCCGAGGACGCCTTGCCTCCGTAATGTATTCGGCAACCCCTCGCGCAGGTCCTACCCTTTGCTCATCAACGCCAGCTTGCACGCGGTGGAAGTTGTCTCATGCAGGCAAGCGAAACGCCTCGCCTCGGTTCAACACTGCCCAGCACATGCGGGCATTCTTGGCGGCAATCGCAACCACCGCACGCCAGTAGCCTCTGCGCTCAGCCAAGGCACAAGCCCAGCGACTTATGGGGTCTGAGCGGTTCTTGGCCGTTTGCAAGACCGAACGTGCTCCCAGTACCAGCAAAGAGCGCAAGTACGGATCTCCCGCCTTGGTGATACGCCCCAGACGCGATTTACCGCCCGAGCTGTATTGCCCTGGAGTCAGTCCCAGCCAGGCGCTGAGTTGACGACCGCATTGGAAATCATGACCATGGCCGATGGTGTTTAACAGTGCTGTAGCTGTTGTTGGTCCCACCCCCGGCAATTGCATCAGCTGCTTGACCTCGCTGCTGTCCCGGGCCAATGTTGTGATGTGTTGATCGTATTGGGCAATACGCTCATCCAGCCGGGTGACTTCGCTGAGCAGATCACCGATCACTGTGTTGGCCCAGCCAGGTAGATCTTCCAGGCTGGCCAAGGCTTCACGGCGCACGACGGCTGCCTTGAGCGGCAGCACGATGCCCAGCTCCGAGAGCAGGCCGCGAATTCGGTTGAGCGTTGCGGTGCGCTGCTCGACAAACCCCTGGCGGGCACGGTGCACCATGAGCTGGCCTTGTTGTTCCAAGCTCTTGATGGGCACAAAGCGCATATTGGGCCGGATGACGGCTTCACAGATGGCCGCTGCATCGGCGGCATCGTTCTTGCCGCGTCTGCCGGACAACCGGTAGGGCGCCACGAACTTGGGCGCCATCAGGCGCACGGCGTGGCCGAACCTCTGGAATTCGCGAGCCCAGTGGTGGGCGCCAGAGCACGCTTCCATACCAATGAGACATGGTGGCAGCGCGGCGATGAGTTCGAGCAGCTTGGCACGCTGCACGCTGGGACGCAAAAGTACCGGTTTGCCTGTGGCATCAACGCCATGCACAGCAAAGACATTCTTTGCCAGATCGATTCCGATGGTGACAATGTCAGTCATGGACTTCCCCTTCCAACAAACGAGTGAGTTGATGAGAGATCGAACTTCCCATCGTGGCACCTGGATGCCTTATCCCGCAACTGCGCGGTTCACTCGGGACGGGGAAGTCCCTTTCATTCGTTAGACAGTGCAATGACGCTCTCGCCCGCAGAAAAACAAACACTGATTGGCCCACTAGTGGTTGGATGTCTTCTGGGCGCTTTTTGTGCATACGCCGTATTCGCGTTCGCGAGTGAATACAAGCTCCAAAACGGAGATTTCATTGACGGGTGGCAAACTGCGGCCGAGGCAGTCATTGCATTTTTGGTGGCCGTTGTTTCCACTGTCGGCCTGCTTGGTGTCCTGCCAATTGCGGTCCACAGATGGCGGGCTAAGAGCGGTGGCAATGTCTAACAGGTTCGTCGATTGGACCCACAACGGCGGAACGCGCTCCTGCCGTTCTTTACAACTGAGTGCGCCGTTGCGGTCCACTCACGGCCGACGTTAGGCATCAGGAGCGCAAGTGAGCGTCAGCGAAAAGCACTGTATCGCCATCGGCAAGTGCACTGTCGCATTCGCAGAGCTTGAGCTCTGGCTCAGCGCCTTTGCATGGGCACTCATCGGGCCCGATCAGCACGTCGGACAGATCGTCACGGCGGAGATGTCCTTCTCGCGCAAGATCGATTTGGTTAGCTCTCTCTTCAAGCACCGCTGTTCAGTTGCGTCAGAACGAGAGGAACTGCGACTCCTGCTCGCGCGACTCTCCACGATTGAGCAAGAGCGAAACACTGTCCAGCACTCACTTTGGATCCGCCAGTCTGAGGATCCCGATCTCGCGACGCGCTTGAAGATCACAGCTAAGCGGAAACATGGCCTCTCCCATGCGAAAGAAGAAGTCACTGAAGAGCCGCTGGAGAATCTGGCAAAGGAACTTCAGGCGGCAACCTCCGACTTCTCCTCCTTCATGGTCAAGTTCTTGTCCAAGCACTGATGCCTAACCCTTCGCTGGAGCCGACTCGCACCGGCATGGCACTTGGCCCGCGAGCCCGTGGTTCTTATCATCGGCCTCGCGGGCCAAGTGCCATCCCGGCGCTTGCGCCTCAGCTCAAACGTTAATCGTCACTAAGAACCCATGAGCCCCGTCGAGATATTTGAGTGGGAGTTCTCGCCTGCCGACTACTTCGAAGAGTCATTCAACGTTGTCCGCGACGAGTACTCGCTGTCGGTGTGTCCCGGCAAGGCCGAGGCGCGCATCTCGGCAGAGCTTTATGCGAGCGACCCGACCATTCGCCAACGGATTCAGGCGTCGCTCAATGACCACCTCCTCGGCGTCCAGCTATTGACCTTTCGGCCCTACACGCTCTCGTCAGCGAGAAGGACGCGTGAGCATCCAGATGGAAGAAGAGACACCTTCATCGAGCTCGAGGGGACTTCCGTAATCGCAATGGGCGGTTCTGTCGATTGCCGAATCACGGCCGCCGACGGAACGGTCCTCGCCGATACCAAGGCCGATCGAATCGCCGAGAAGAGGGTGCTCGCCGAGCGAATTGCAAAGTACAGGCCTTCCAGTCCAACGCTCGCCTCTATGCTGTCCAGCTTTGGGGCAGCTACTCGCGACCCCCAGAATGAACTCGTTCACCTCTATGAGGTTCGAGACGCCCTAAGCTCAGAGCTCGGCGGAAAGACTGGAGCCATGAGGACCCTCGGCATACCTGCCGCCACTTGGTCCCGCCTGGGCCAACTCTGCAACGATGAGCCTTTGCGTCAAGGGCGCCATCGTGGGAAAGGTGGCGCTAGCCTCCGCGACGCCACTGACGCCGAGTTGTCAGAGGCCCGCGAACTGGCTCGCTCCATGCTGCGCGCCTACGTCAACTTGCTCGCTACCCAGAGCGGGCAGTGACGGCTAACCCTTCGCTCAGCTCAAACGTTGAGCGTCCGCATTAATCTGCCGCCACAGGCCGCTCCTGGCCGAATTCTGTCCCACCGCGAGGGACGCTAGCAGACCCACAGCGGCCGCACGATTGCGTTGGCTACCAACTCTTCAACGACTTTGCCGATGCCATGAATAGACGAAAAATTCACGCGCTGGCTTGAAACCCAGCGCGTCAGCAAGTCGCATGGAAGCAAAGTTGCTTTCGTAGGAATCCCAAGTCGGATGGAAGCCGCGGCGCACGCATTCGACTATGAAGGCGGATGCGACGGCCCGTGCCAGTCCTAGACGCTTAAACTTTTCAACGGTCATTATGTCGATGGCGTAACTGTCGTGAGACACGAAGACTGAATAGCAAAGGCTAACGACTTCGTCTTCTGTCGATGCGCAAACTCCGACACCGCGCTTCTCAAAGTCGGCCGGGGACTTCCAAGTACCCCCTATCCAGGGATACACAGTGGCCTCGACCTTTCGCATCATGGCCGCATCCATGGGGGCGACACGGATGCCGGGTGGCAGTTGCTGTTCAGAGCGAAGGGCTTCAAAGCTTTTTCTATCAAGCTGGAAAGCAACACGTCGACTTCTTTGCGTTGAAGATGACTTGGCCAAATCCAGACATGGCAGCCAGCTCTCATGGCTCGGATAGAGAATGAAGAAATCCTGGTGCGGATAGTCGTAGAGCCATTGAAGGCACTCACTTGCAAACCCAGGATTCGGGACCGAGCCCGCGAGCACACAAAAACCGTTGTCGTAGACGAAGGCCGCTCTAAAGTCATTCTGTGCGTTGACAAACACCTTGCCCAGCGAGTTACCCGACAAGACCATACCTGAAACTTCTGAGCCGACGTGCTCGGCTTTAAATAGATGGGCCACGCAGGCATATTTTTCCGGTTCTAGTTCAAGCATGTGGTCCGACCGTTTTGAATCGAATTGGAGAGATTAAGACCATGACCGGAGGTCCGCTCCTGGCCGATTTCCGCCAGGGTAGCAGCGGCCTTTCAGCCCTAAGGTAGCAACGACCCAAGCCATCGCGCCCATTGGTCACTTCAGCAAATCAAGGCAGTCGAGATCTTCCACCGCATGCGAAACCCGCGTGAGCTGGGGCCACCAGACGAAGGCTGACATGCCCCGCTCAAACCTTGCCATCGGGGTGCGCAGGTGCAGCAGTACCGCCAGGCGATAGTCTTCCTGAAACGCCGCGCGCGAATAGCCCGTCACCCCGTGGGCAGTGAGCACCACGTGATAGCGGTCCAGCAGCGGCATTTCAAAGCGCTGGCGCACTGCGCGGTCCCACTGGAGCGCCATCATGTAGGCCAGGTCCCAGACACCGGTTCCCACATGCCAGCCATCCCAATCGATGAGCTTAGCTACCCCAGTCGAGTTGTCGCGTGGAACCATCCAGTTCCAGACGTGGGCGTCTCCATGCACCAACGTCCTATGCTGGGATTGATTGGCGCGTTCGATGAGCGCCGGGAGCCCGGGCAGGAACCTCGCGTAGGTGTCCCGCGTGCGCTCGTCCACTGCATCGCCGGCCTGCGCAAACAGGTGCTCGCATGCGCCTGACAGCCATTCTGATGCCCGGAGCCGATTCCAGAGCGTAGGGCCCATGCCGGGCACAGTGACGTCGCTACCATCAGTCCCGGTCCATCCGATGGCATGAAATCGCGCCAGCGCTTCAACAATCTGGACGCAGCGATCGAACGTTGGAGGCAAAGGCTCCTCGCTGGGCTGTTGGTGCGACTCCGACAGGTCCTCAATCAGCAGCCACGTGCGGCCCGTAGGTTCATCCACGCCCCCTGCGTGAAACCGGGGAATGACCGGGTTGTTCAGGTGCTTGGCAATACGCTCGTAGAACGGAAGTTCGGGTTGACCAAACCCGGGGTGTGACACCTTCAACACGGCACGTGTCGGGGCGCCTGTGGCATGGCTCCATGCCAGCGTCACTCCGGTCAGATCGGAAAGGTAGCCGGAAGCACCCATGGCGCTGGGCACTGCCGAAAATAGCGATGCACCGTTGAGGTTCTGATGTAGCGCGATGCGCTCCTCAAGAAACGACGGGGCAAGCAAACGTTCCAAAATCGAGCTGTCCAAAATGGCTCCTTGTTGCCTCTCAATGTCTGAAATTGGCCGTGGGATGCCCTTTGTGATCCCACAGCTCCAGGTGATCTAAGGCCCACAGCTTAGCCGCCCCCGGTGAGAATTTTGTGGTCCGTCAACTCAAATCTCGGTCTGTTCGGATAGCTCAAGAGCATCGTCGACCTCAATGCCAAGGTAACGGACAGTTGACTCGATTTTTGAGTGGCCCAGGAGTAGCTGGACTGCACGTAGGTTCTTCGTTCTGCGGTAAATGAGCGTAGCCTTGGTGCGCCGCATGGAGTGCGTTCCATACTCTGCTGGATCCAAACCTAGCTGCAACACCCAGCGCTCAAGAATTCGGGCGTACTGACGCGTCCCTAGATGCGGCGACTTGTGAAGTCGGCTCGGAAAGATAAAGTCTTCTGATTTCAGCTTGGCGGTCTTGATCCATTGCTGAAGCGCTTCACGAGTGGTCGCCGTCAGCTCGAACTGGACGGGGTGATGAGTTTTGTGCTGCATGACCGTTGCTCGTGAAGCGACTTGGTCGCCATGGCAAACATCGCGGACTTTGAGGGCGACCAGATCGCACCCGCGTAGCTTGCTGTCGATTCCCAGATTGAAGAGCGCAAGCTCGCGCACCCGGTTCTCCATCTGTAGGCGCACGCGCAGCGCCCAAATGTCTTTGGGTGTTGGTGCCGATGCAATCTTGACCAGCTAAACCGCAAAGTGCCAATCCAATATTGACCAGGGTGTTCCACTGACCTGCTGAGAATTTCAGCAGGGGATTCAAGGTGATCACCATGGACATGATTGGCAAGGTCAGGCGCATGAGGCTGCGCGACCAACTCTCTCTCAGCGAGATCGCAAAGCGCACGGGCCTGTCGCGCAACACGGTCAAGAAGTGGCTCAAGGCGCCCGGCGATGTTGTGCCGAAGTACGAGCGGGTGAAGTTCGATGGCAAGCTCACGGCATTCGAGCCAACCCTGCATCAAGCGCTCACAACCGACAGCCATCGCCCCAAGCAGGGACGGCGCAGCGGCCGTGCCTTGTTTGCTCAGATACAGGCCCAGGGCTACCGCGGCGGCTACAGCGCCGTCACCGACTACATCCGGCGCTGGCGGGTGGAGTCAGCAGCCAGTGCGGCCAAGGCGTTCGTTCCGATGAGCTTCGAGTTGGGCGAGGCCTTCCAGTTCGACTGGAGCGTCGAAGCCATGGTCGTCGGCGGCGTGTTCTACAACGTGCAAGTGGCGCACCTGAAGCTGTGCGCCAGCCGTGCCTTCTGGCTGGTAGCCTACCCCAGCCAGGGCCATGAGATGCTGTTCGACGCGCACACACGCTCGTTCCAGGCACTCGGTGGCGTCACCCGGCGCGGCATCTACGACAACATGCGCACCGCCGTGGACAAGGTGCAGCGTGGCAAGCAGCGCACCGTCAACGCTCGATTCGCGGCCATGTGCAGCCACTACCTGTTCGACGCCGACTTCTGCAACGTCGCCTCGGGCTGGGAGAAGGGGGTGGTGGAGAAGAACGTGCAGGACAGCCGCAGGCGCATCTGGATCGAAGCCGCGACCCGTCGCTTCGGCTCGTTCATCGAACTCAATGCCTGGCTGAGCGAGCGGTGTCGTTCGGTGTGGAGCGACACCACGCATCCGATCCACCGACAGTTCACCGTGGCCGAGATGTGGGAGTTGGAGAAGCCTCACCTCATGTCCATGCCGGCCCCCTTCAACGGCTATGTCGAGCGGCTGGCCCGGGTCAGCAGCACCTGCCTGGTGGCCGCCGCGCGCAACCGTTACTCCGTGCCGTGCGAGTGGGCCGGCCACATCGTCAGCACCCGCGTCTATCCCGAACGAATCGATGTGGCGGCCGCAGATGCCGTCGTAGCCAGCCATGCCCGGCTGCCGGGCAGTGGCCAGACCAGCTACGACTGGCAGCACTACATCGACCTGGTGCAGCGCAAACCGGGCGCATTGCGCAATGGCACGCCGTTCCTGGACCTTCCGGCGCCGTTGCTGCGTTTGCGCCAGTCGCTGCTCAGGCACCCTGGAGGAGACCGGGTCATGGCACAGGTGCTGGCCGTGGTGCCGCAGGCTGGGCTGGAAGCGGTGCTGGTGGCCATCGAGCTGGTACTCGAAGGCAGGGCCCCCAGTGGCAGCATCAGCGTGGAGCACGTGCGCAACGTGCTGGCCCGCTTGAACAACCCTGCCACGCCGGCGCAGGCGCAGACGTCCTTGCGACTCACCCAGGCGCCCAAGGCCGACACCGCGCGTTATGACCGGCTGCGCCCCACCCACCAGGATCATCTAGACGGGCAGGAGGTGGGCCATGCGTGAGACCTCCATCGATGTACAGGCCCAACTGAAGGCGCTGCGGCTCAACGGCATGGCCACGGCCTGGGCCGATCTGACGGAGCAAGGCGGCGATACGACCCTGGCCGCATCACGCTGGCTGGTGGAGCACCTGCTGCAGGCTGAAGATGCTGATCGGGCGATGCGTTCCATCGCCCACCAGATGAAGGCGGCACGCTTCCCGATGCACCGCGACCTGGCTGGGTTCGACTTCACCGTCGCGCCGGTCGACCGCGCGTTGATCCAGAAACTGGCGGACCTCTCGTTCACGCAGGATGCGCAGAACGTGGTGCTGGTCGGCGGCCCAGGCACCGGCAAGACCCACCTGGCCACGGCGCTGGGAATTGCTGGGCTCACCCGGCACGCCAAGCGAGTGCGGTTCTACTCCACGGTCGATCTGGTCAATGCCCTGGAGCATGAGAAGAGCCAGGGCCGTGCCGGACGCATCGCCATGAGTCTGGTGCGCATGGATCTGGTCGTGCTCGACGAGTTGGGCTACCTGCCCTTCAGCCAGGCCGGTGGTGCCTTGTTGTTCCACCTTCTGTCCAAGCTGTACGAGCACACCAGCGTGATGATCACCACCAACCTGACGTTCGCGGAGTGGTCCACGGTGTTCGGCGATGCCAAGATGACCACTGCGTTGCTGGATCGCTTGACCCATCACTGCCACATCATCGAGACGGGCAACGAGTCCTACCGCTTCCGCCACAGCACGCACGAAGCCAAGGGGCGCATCAAGGCCCGTGAGCAGACCAAGAAGGCAGCAGCGGCCCAGGTTAGCGAGACCGCGGAGGAAAGGGCCTCGCCTGATGGCTCGGCCATACTGACCACGACTTCAAAGAAAGGAGGACCTACCGAAGCATCCACCCTATAGTTATCCACAGCTGGCTTCTAATGGAACCAGCTTCAGCCCCTGGTCAATGTTCGACTGGCACCGCTGATCACGATTGCACTGGCGCTAACATTTGGGCTTGAAAGGCGCCTTTTGACCAACGATCTTTCCCTTGTTCCAAGGCTCGCGATGAACGACGGCTGGAGCGGATTCCATGATGGTCTCCCATCAAGTGAAGGGATCAAAACCATGCGCCTTCTAAATCTCGTTGTCCACGAGTGACCACGCTGTCTGTGTCAGTTCTTGGGGTTCAGCAAAGCGCCCGCCGATGTTCGTCCACCGTCTGCTCTTGATCGCAGCAGTCGTTCGATGACTGCGGGCTGAGCGTCAGCAACCAGCCTAAAACTGCCGCGCTAGAGGTCGGTTCTGCAGCGATAGCGGACCTAGCCAGCGGAACAGTTCGGAACAGCCATCTGAGCCGGCTTGAGTTACTTGCTAGCCGCCGAACACGTTCCAATGCCTGTACGCCTACGGCGCGGCAAACCAGTCGCGGCTTGGAAAACTAAGTTCAACACGTTCTCCAACAGAGGTGGGGAGCGGCGACACTGCTCCCACCTCATCCGGCAAGAAGGGGTTGCAAACATGGGATATCTTTGCTGCGGGCAAGCTATGTCGTCTGGACGGCTGGCCCCAGAAGGCTCGTGCCGACTCTAGAGAGTGCCGTCAAGTAGGTCCAGCATCAGGCAGATGTGATGTTCTAGCTGGAGAACCTTGTTGGTACCGAGCCCGGGGAAATGGCTCGCTGCGACGTGATTGGCGTACCCGTCTAGCGCGAAATTTCTGCCGAATTCCTTGGGGCGGGTCTTCACAGCCTTCACGAGCTTGCGGGCGGCCTGGAGGAACTTGTCTTCGGTGCTCCCGACATCCTTGTCGGTGTCGTCAGACACGAAGTGCTCAATCCAGACGTCGTTGGACTTGTGCTTGTAGACGGCGTGAATCGCGACGGCCGCAGGCTGACCGCCACCTGGCGTGAACGCCGAGCCAATGGCTGCATAGTCGCCGAACCCCACCCACGCGGGTTTGAACGTCTTGTACCGGTCTGTGAAGAGCTCAGCGCCGTCGTAGTCGGAGTTGCGGTCCAACTTGTTGAAATAATCGCGGATGTCAACCCGCCTGGCAGACGGCAGGAGCGTCTGCTGAGCTACGGTCATCTTCTCGTTCAACACGATGTGGAAACGCACGTTCGCATCGTCGGCAAGCGTCTTTAGCTCAGCGTCAGTCAAGGCCGGGCTTGAGTAGGCTAGCGCGACCTTTCGCCCGGCAAAGCGCTTGCGGAAGGACGAAACATGGGCGAGCGTCGTAGTTGAGACGCATCGGAAAGTCGGCAAGATGGAATCGTGCTCATCAACGACCGCCAGGACCTCCTTGCGCCATGCCTTTGCCTCGTCCTTGGGCTTCAGCTCATGCTTGTCTGGGTTGAGGATGACTGCCAATGTTTGGCCGGCCTTGCCGAACTCCTTGATGCATCTAGCAAGGTCTGAGCTATTGCGCTTGACCGGCTCTATCACCGGCACCAGAGCCTCGAGCGACCTATGGTCGTCCAGCATGGCGCGCAAGGCTAGGAATTCGGAACGACGCCCGTAGACAAACGGGAAATACATGTCACCTCCCCAATCGCGTATTCGTTACGCAATTTAATAGTTAGGAGGCAAATGTAATGGGACTAAATTGACTCGGCAAGTGCATCCAAAAGGCGCTGTCGTTTAGGTCGTGAAAGCGGCGTCTCGTACGCCAATATGCGCAGGCTCTGCGGCAGGGAGGAAACGAACGCCACCGAATCTTCGTCAGTCGTGCGCGCACGCATGGTGGAGACGAGTACCTTGTGCGCTTGCTGACTAGTCAGGCGGCAGAAGAGCTGCTCGTAATGCTGATGGAGACGCCCATTGGGCATCACTGGCTGAGGCCCGAAGTGCTTGTGAACCGCGTCCATGTACTCTTGACGGCGCAGCATGCGGAAGACGACCGCGGTCTCAATGCGAGAAATGTCACGGACGGACTTACGCACCTCTCGGAGGCTGCCCTTGTCAGTAAGGCAAAGGATGCCCACACGTTCGTCGACCAGTGATGCGTAGCGCTGGGCGAGGTCTGGATGTGTCACCACGTAGACGCTATCGAAGGCTCGAAGATACGCAGGTGTTTGCGTGTTCAATCGTCGATGGCTGTCGTACTCGGTCTTGACCTCGTAGGCCGTCGAAGTTCCGTTGAAAACGGCCACATCGATGATGGAACCAGCGACACCGAGCTCGATGCTCATGCTGGAGGTGCGAGGGCTATGCCTGCCGAAGACAATGCGGTTGGCAATGGCCGCCTTGTACACGTACTCGCAGCGGAATTCCTGTCCCAGTTCCGCAAGCGATGCGTCGAACAGGTCCGCTACGGAGGCGTCGCGCTTGGCTGGCTGCACACCGAGCCCCGCGAGTCGCTTCGCGACGTGCTTTGCCGTTCCCCGCCGTGCGATGTCATCAAGCACGGGTCGGGAGAAGATGCGAGCAATTAAGCGGGAGCGTTCGGCTTCGGTCATGGAAAAAGGTGGTGTTCGCTCAGGATCTAATGTGAGAGTGACCGCTTAAACGCGCCACCAAACCTTGCGGCGTAGCCGCGGAGTGTAGCTTTTAATGACGGAGTCGGCGGCCGCTCGGTAGCCCAAGGCGGCCGCGTGGCAGGGCTCGAAGGCAGGGGCGCTTGCCAAACTTTTGATTGGTGAAACTCCCCTAGGACGGAATGACTGCAACCAGCCTAAAACTGCCGCACCAGAGGTCGGTTCTGCAGCGGTTGCTGTCATCCGAACTTCTCCGCCGAATGAGTACTATCGGCCTCTAGCTACCCTTCGGATGCGGTGCCGTCGTTGCCCACTCTGAGTCAAAGCCGACGTTCGTCTCCATTAGATCCACGTTAGCAATGCTGTCATCCCAACACGGTGTGCATTCCAATGTGAACACGCTTGCTCTGTGTGGGCGCTGCGAGGCCCTTGGTGGCGAAAGCTCTAAACACCGCAGAACCCGCCTAAGCCACCTCGGAGTTACGCTGTAGTTCGGTCCCATTCGGCTTGGACAGGTGCATCTTTGCCATGGAGATCCACAGTTCCAGCACTGTCTCATTCAGATCGGCCGGACTGTTCAGGCTGTCGTAGAGCGCCATTCCGCGCAATACACAGAAATTGAGCTTCAAGAAGTTCGAAGCCTTGTCATGGTCGCCGTCGAGACCAGCGACCTGGCGGAACATGTCGTCACGTGCCACGGTCCATGTTGCAAGCAAGCCTTGCAGCTTGCCTCGCAACGCCTCGTCGTGGCGCGCGGCGAGCATGAGCTCGATCGCTGCGATGTAGTCGGGGCGGTTGAACACCTCGCGCCACAAATAGCGCAACGTCTCTTCCAGCGTAAGTTCTCCCTTTTGCCGACGAATCAATTCAGCCCGGCGCTCTCCCCAGCCGTTCAGCAAGTGCTCGAACGCGGCGGCCAGGATGTCCACCTTTGTCGGAAAGTGATGGGTCTGAGCACCCTTGGAAACTTGAGCGTGCTGAGCGATGAGCGCGGTCGTAACTCGCTCGTAGCCCACCTCCGAGAGCAGACGGAGTGCTGACTCGCACAGCTTCAATCGCATCTCGCCACTGCGTTCCGCGTGGCTTCGTCGAGGGCGACGCGCGGACGTCATAGGTACGTCCCCGGGTTCGGTGATTTCCATGTCCATCCTTGAATTGTCGTTCTAACCTTCCGACTGCAATCAGAAAAAAGCTTGAGCTTCTTATTTACAAACCGCCCGGTTGGTTTCTATAATTGTGACACGGGCACCGTTTGGGGTCCGCAACCCTGCTGGAGACCCGAATGCCCAAATTAACTCAAGCCGTGTGGCGCCATCGGCACGAAAAGATGACGCAGCTGATGGACGAGCTGGCCGTGGATGCGCTGGTGTTCACCACCGCGGACTTCTTTCAATACGCGACGAATTTCCACACCGATGTCCAGCCGTGGGAGCGGCCCATCTTTGCAGTCATTCCCCGGCAAGGCGATGGCTTCCTGGTCATGAACGAGCTGTCGACGAACCACATGCGCTTCTCCAAGGAAGCAGAAAAAGTGTGGGTCACCGACGTCACGTTCTATGCCGAACACCCCATGGTGCAGAACCGCTTGCCGCTCATCTCACAACTTCCGCAGGTACTGGCGGATCGCCTTAAGCGCGCAGGCCTGCACCGCTCGCGCATCGCGTGCGATGCAGGCAGCAGCATCCTGGCCGCAGCACAACAGCTGCTCCCAGACCTGCAAGTTCGTGTGGCCACTCCTGAGTGCCGCAGCCTGCGCTGGCAAAAACATGCTGAAGAACTTGCCGTGATGGAAGCGCTGGCGGGGTTGTCAGATTGGATTCAGGACCGCTACCGCGAGAACATCAAGCCCGGTCGTCTGGTTCAGGAGCTGGACTTCGCCATGGCAAGCCTTTTCGTTCAGGAGGCGGCCGAGCGATTCCATGGCGAGCAATTCGAGGTGATTCGCTGCTGGACGCTGAGCGGACCTGCTTCCGCTTCGCCGCACGGCGACGGTGCCTCTTGTGGCGCTCGCATCAAAGAAGGCGACGTGCTGGTAAACATCGTGATCCCCCGCCTCAATGGCCTGACCATCGAGAACGAGCGCACCTGGTTCTGCGGTGCACCCGATGCACAGAAAAAAGCGCTGTGGACTGCAGCCAAGGACGCGACGTGCGCGGCCATCGACGCCGCTGTGACAGGCCGACCCGTGTGTGCCATCGACGCAGCCGCCCAGGCCGTTATTGAGCGCGCGGGCTTTGCCGACTGCATCCGCCATCGCACCGGCCACGCCATCGGCATCGTGCACCACGAGTACCCCGAAGACATGGCCTTCAGTCAACGGCCGTTGCTGGACAACGAGGTCTATTCGGCTGAACCGGGTTTGTATCTGTACGGCGTTGGCGGTTTTCGGCTGGATGACACGGTTGTGGTGGGAGCCACCCCCCGCGTGCTCACGAAGACGCCCAAGTCGCTCGAGTACGCGACCGTCGGTTGACACCAAGTTCTCCCACCTCAACTCCAAGGACTCCCCATGACGTCTCGTCGCTTCGCCCTGATCGGGCTCGTCGCAGCAGCCGCACTGTCCGCAACCTGCGCGTTCGCCCAAGGCTTCCCGACCAAGCCCATCAAGATCGTGATCCCACAACCCGCTGGTTCCGGCCCCGACACCCTGGCGCGCACGCTCGGTGAAGTGCTGGCAAAAAGTCTCGGCCAGAACGTAGTAGTCGAGAACCGCCCAGGGGCCAATGGGTCGCTGGCCGCCAGCTACGTGCTCGCGCAACCTGCCGACGGCTACACCCTCTTCTTGGCCGGGGTGTCCAATATGTCGTGGAATCCTCTCCTTTACAAGGCGCTGTCGCATCAGCCCGCGCGCGATTTCGCAGGGGTCGCCGTCATCGCCAACACGCCATTCGTCACGGCGGTTGCGCCCAGCCTGGGCATCAAGACGCTGCCTGACTTGATCAAGATGGCCAAGGCCGAGCCGAATCGCCTGAGCTACGCATCCGCTGGCATTGGCAACTCGACACACCTCGCCACCGAGCTGCTGAAGTCGCGCACCGGCATCCAGATGCAGCATGTTCCGATCAGCGGAGCGGGAGGACCGACTGCATTGACCAGTGTCATGGCCGGCGACACGCCCGTGATCACCACGGTCCCGGTGGGTGTGGTCCCTCAGGTGAAGGCCGGCAAACTGATCGCACTTGCCGTGACCGGCGAGCGCCGGCTCTCGCAGTTGCCTGACGTTCCCACCTTCAAAGAGCTGGGCATCGACATGGAAGTGCCAGGTTGGTACTCGCTGGTCACGCGCACCGGTGCACCCGCTGAGGCGATTGAGCGCTTGAACGTTGAAATCAACAAGGCGTTGGACACACCCGAGATGAAGGAGCGTTTTCACGGCCAGATGTTGACCGCCATCAAATCGACCCCTGCGGACGTTCAGCTCATGACCAAACGGGATTCCGCTGCTTGGGGCCCCGTCATCGAGCGACTGGGCATTGCCCAGTAGCAAGGGATGGCCATGGCCCGCACGATCGATGTAAGCCAGGACGCTGAATTCAGGCGCCGCCACGAGACGTTGGTCGACGTAGTGCGCGCTGCAGGCTTGTGGCACTACGTCGTCACCAGCTCCGAAAACATCTTCTATCTCACGGGTGCGACCTTCGACCCTCTGGAACGTCCATTCTTCCTGGTCATCGGTGCGGATGCTTCGCGACGCATGCTGGTGCCGGTGCTTGAGGTTGACCACATGCGCAAGGCGTGGGGCATCGATCCGCAAAGCATCCACTTCTACCGCGAGTTCCCTGCGGCGCCTGGAGCAGGATGGGCAGAGCGATTGCTGGACGACGAACTGCTGTCTGGAGCCTTTGCGTTCGAAAGCAGCACGCCGTTTGGCATCGGCGAGGTGCTGACCAAAGCCGGCGGTCAAGCATCGGACCTCCTGGCTGACATTCGAATGGTCAAGTCCGAATGGGAAATCGAGCAGGTCGAGCGCGCCGCTCGGTATGCCGACTGGGGCGTACAACAGGTCATGCGGGCTGCCTGGCCTGGAGGCTCAGTCGCGGAGACGTATGCGCCGAGCCAATCGTTGATGCGCAAGATCATCAGAGAGGTTCCGCACTGGGACGCGCTGGCGACCAAAGTAATTGCCGCCGCCTGGCCCGCGCCCTTGAGTGCCGAGCCCCACTCGATCCCGCGCATTGGGGATCGGCTCGGCGCAGGTCCCCACGTCGCCATGGTTCTGACCCGTGTCAACGGCTACGCGGCTGAAAGCGAACGTACGTTCTTCACAACGACTCCAACGCAGCAGGAACGCAAGCTGTTCGAGACCATGACCCAAGCTCGTAACGTCGCCTTCAAAATGATCCGACCCGGTGTGGCCTGCGCGGAAATCGACGCGTCGGTGAGTGCGTTCCTGGACAGTGAAGGGTTCGGCGACTTCCGCACCCGGCTGCATCGTTGCGGCCATGGCTTTGGGCTAGGCAACCACGAGCCGCCTTGGATTGCGGTCGGCAGCTCGCATGTCCTGGCGCAGAACATGTTGATCTCCATCGAACCAGGCATCTACGCGAGCGGTGTCGGCGGCTATCGCCACTCCGACACTGTGCTCGTGACCAGCGACGGTTACCGATGCCTGACGCGAGTTCCGACGGACCTCGACGCGCTCGTTGTCGGAAAGAAGGCTATGCGTCACCACATTGCTAGTTACCTGACGCGGCGTACCCTGGGCCTGTCGTTGGCCAGTCCAGCCTGAGACTTGCTATGGTCGATCCCAGGCAACTGCTCGCTGACCTGCACAACGCCGCACCTCCGGCTACGTCGCCATGGGAAGTTGGCGCACAGGCCTTGGACCAGGCGCTGCGAGCCTATCCCGGCCATCGGTTGTTCACCATCTTGGCCATCGACTGGCCCCGCCACGAGAACCAGCGGCTTTACACCAGCGAGCCCGGCAGCTATCCCCGCGGTGGAGCAAAGCCGCTGGTGACAGCCAGCGAGTTCTACCAACAAGTCATTCTGGCCGGGCAAGCCAGGTTCTGCGCTGACCGTGAGGATTGCAAGCGCGCGTTCTCAGACTATCCGTTGATCGAGGCCCTCGGGTGCGAGTCTGCCGTCAACGTGCCTGTATGTGTCGATGGGGCCACTGTCGGCTCGCTCAACCTGCTCCATCGGCGTGGTTGGTACGACCGCGAAATGCTTTCCCCACTGATGCTGTTCGCCGAGTACGCGGCGGCACTTCTCGTTCGTCATCCCTCCGGAGCCCAAGCATGAACTTCTCTCGTCGGCACGCTGCATCCACAACAGTCGTCGCGCTGGCCTCATTCTTGTTCGCCCACAGTGCGAATGCCAACGACGCGGCCGGCTACCCCAGCAAGCCAATTACCATCGTCTATCCATACGCCAGCGGCAGCGCGTCCGACGCCCTGACCCGTCAAATCGCGGAGGTCATCTCCAAGGCGCTGGGTCAGCCGGTCATCGTCGATGCCAGACCAGGCGCTGGCGGATCGACTGCGCTGGAGTTGGTCACACGGGCACCTGCCGATGGCTACACCCTTGTGCTGTCTGCCAGCGGCACCATGGCGGTCAACCCACACATCTACAACCTCAAGTACAAGCCCGTCGATGACCTGGCCTCGATCACCATCCTGACCGAGATTCCGTTCACCGTCGTCACCAACACCTCGTTCGCGGCGCAGAACTTGAAGGAGTTCGTTGCCTGGGCCAAGGCCAACCCTGGCAAGCTGAGCTTCGCCAACGCGGGAATGGGAACTCAGGCCCACCTGACACAGGTGATGTTCATGAAGGCTGCAGGGATTACGGCCAACATCATTCCATACAAGGGTGGGGTGCCGGCCACGACCGACCTCATCGGCGGGCATGTCGATGCCATGATCGACAACGCAGCGGCTCAGGTGGCGAACGTCCAGGCCGGCAAGGTCCGTGCCTTGTTCGTCACGACGCGAGAACGCAGCGCTTCTCTGCCGCGTGTGCCTACCGCTGATGAAGCTGGGCTACCGGGTTTCGTGACCTCGGGGTGGTTCGGCCTGGCCGCGCCGAAGGGCACACCGCAGGCGATCATCGACCGACTGAATGCCGTGATCGTCAAGGGCATGGCACAGCCGGAAGTGCGCAAGAAGATGCTCGATGCAGGCTGGATGCCCGTGGGCAATTCGCCTGCTGACGCAACGACCCGCGCGCGAGCAGACCTCGCACGCTTCGGTGCGCTGGTCCAGCAAATCGAGCTGAAAAAAGACTGAGGTTTCAGCTCGTCAGCTATCTCTTCGCAACCCAACTCAACAAAGAAATAGCCGTGTCAATCGCTCAGTCAATGTTGACGTCTTCTGGCAAGTCGACGCAGCCGGTGACCACGATGTCTGTGTCAGTTCTTGAGAGTGAGTGAGCGCCCGTCGATTTGACCAACTGTCTGCTTTCGACCAATGCAGTCGTCCACAGCGGGTCGAGCGACGGCAACCAGCATGAGGCTGTCATAGCGGCGGCCCGCTTCGCAGCGGTTGCGGTCGATCGACACGAATCCTTGAGCGGCCGCTATTGGCCACGTACTTGACGGCCGGATGCGAGGCCGAATATGGAAGCGAGGACTGCGTTCATCGCGATTGCGACTGTCCTACTCCCTCACTTGCATGGACGTCGACAATGCTGGCCTAGCCCGCGCTCCGCCTATCGCGCAGCCGATTGCTTGTCTATCTCAGATCGCGCTTGAGCGGAGCGAAGAGGAAACTGTGGGAACTAATTAGGGCGCTGTAGCGAGCGCGAAAGTCCGGACGGCACCTTCTGATAGATGCGTCTCGATCCCGCGTTTTAAGTTCTTCCAAGAAAGGCATTGCGTACATGGAGCGGCAACGAAGGGTCAGCCACGGCGTGGGCCAAGAAATCTCTTCCGCCAGGAGCGTTCGCGAGAATCCATGAAAAGGACTCAACCTCCATGACCTCATCAGCGATTCTTAGGAGGTCCGCCGGAGGCCAAACCGAGCTGATGAAGGCTCTGGCGAGATCCTTCCGTGCAGTCTTGCATCTGTCCCAATCCTGGAAGGAGAAGAAGCTCAACATCGACGGCGTGGACTTGGTACTGCGCAGGTGCGCATGGACAAGCGGAAACGAAGCTTTTAGAAGCGGACTGACCTGCACGCGTGTAGAACGCAGGGCGAATTCTAGAGCGACCGAGGCCGCACGGAACGACACAGCTTCGCCCGCATGTCGACCCGCCTCATAGATCAACTTCGCCCAAGCTTCGATAGCCTCCATGCTCGGGACTGCAGCTCGGCGACTCACAATCTGCTCCGTCAGCACGTCGACGCGAGAAGCAAAGTGCCAACGAACGTTGCCGGCGGCCGCATCGAGCAGCATGAGGTTGTCCGATATCTGCTCAGTTTGCAACGCGGAGGAGGTAGCCATCAGCGCGAGCTCTCTTGCAGGCGTGCCTGGCGCGAACCGATTTATGGCCTCCACCGCCAGCGAATGCGAGGCAGGCTCGCTGAAGACGCGGCCGAGCAGCAGTTGCGCAAATCTTGGGTCGGTAGAGTTGATGAGTTCGTGGGATCTCACCAAGGCAGCCCGCAGCATCTCATTGCACGAACTCGGCACCAAGGACAGTATCCTGCTGACGTCACCTGCGCTCAGCTCAGCGCTCTCCAGGTGAGCAGTAGTCAAGATGCCATCTGCCAAGGACGCCGGAATTTGCCTCAGTTCTGCGTCCGAACCCTTCTTCAAAACGCCTCGCAAGATAGCGCCCGACCGGTTTGATTCCAATTCGGCGCTCATGAACCATCTAATATCGTCTTCTGAGACGGTCAGAGACTTGGTCAGCGCTTCATCAACACTGGGGCTCGGAGGGAGTTGCGTCAGCATCGTGCGAAGCAAGCGAACCTTAGACGGACTGTCCGCCGCTTGAACGACCGCATCTACTAGCTCAGGGACCTGAAGGGCGCCAGATGCGCCGAGCCATCGCAAACTGGTAAGAAACGCCCCCCCATCCACGCCTCGAAGCAGCTCAGCCAGCAAGTCCCTCTCGGCGTCATGCCTGAGGAACGGAATGATGTTTCTTCGCGCGCGATTTCGAAGCCCAATATCGGCGGTAGAGACGAGACGCTCCAGTCGCTTGAGGCCCTCGTAGCCTTGCTGCTCCTCAACCGCATCGATGAGCTTGCTCGCGAACTTGCGTCCATAACCGATGAGCGAAAGCAGTGATTCGTCATCTAAGGACAACATCGCATCAAGTAGGTTGCCGACAACCTCGCCCTGCACAAAACCATCGGCGAGACCCGCCATGAGAACCGCCGGCGGTGTCGAGCCCTGCTTCGCCCGGGTGCGTATGAAATCAAGCGCCTCAAGCGGCCCCTGCACTGCAGCATTCATGGCTGCACGGCGGATGCCGCTCAGAGCTGCGGTGGGAGGCAATCGGCTTGGGAACTTGCCAAGCAGCGTGATCAAGTACTGAAGCAACCCAGCAGTGCCCATCTCTTCTGCAAGGTGTATCGAGGAGCTGAGGAAGGGGCGCAGGAGGCGCGCCACTGACTGGTCGCTCTGGCCAAGGGACGAGACGATGTCCAGCATCCCAAGGATCGCGAGGGGTGACTCTTTCGAGCGCTGTCTCAGTTCTTCCCACAGCATTGCAAGCCGAAACTGTGACTCGTCAGTTTCATCTTGCGACACGTCCAATTCGCCAAACGAGATCGTCAGCGGCTTAACGCGAGCATCCCCAAACAGTCTCTGCGTGATGCCCAGCGTCCAGTTGTGGCGAGGCTGGCGGTTGGCGGCTTGGCCATCGATCCGCCTACCCGTCCACGCAGAAAAGTTGGAGCGTGATGTCGCGGGTGCGAACAGGAGGTCGAACGGACGGCCTTGGATGCTTCGTGGCGAGTAGGCGTGCGTGCATATCGCCATTGACGACCTGAAGGCAGGCCATAGCCCTTCGATGAGGCGGCTTGCGAACACCTCTGGCGAGGCAGCGTCGAACACAACGATCGGCTGGCGCTTCTCCAGGAAGAAAGCCTCGACCAACTCCATCGTGGCGTCCGGATTAAGTACTTGGAACTCCTCGCCCGGAGTTGGCGTGATTGCAAGTTCGCCAGAACGAGCGAGGTCGCGGTTCTCAGTCTCGAGCGCTGTCAGGAGAGAGGACAACGCCCCACCATTTCGCCAGACGTTCAGCGGAACGAAAAGGCTCCTCGTGATGACGCAGCCAGCTCGAGGGGCCGCGAGGTCTTGCCAGGTCCGCGCAACCACGTAGTAAGGCTCAGTTCTCAAGGGATAGAACGTGAGATACGGCGCGAACGTCTGACCAGGCCCGATGGGGCCCGCCAAGTCGGACAGGCGGTCAACCAAGTCCTGGTCAGCACGTTCCAACTTGACACTGCTGCCCGCCAGCGAGTGGCCACCGCGGTAGGAATGTACTTGCTGCTGAACCTTGAAATCAGTTGTCACGTTTACTGACCAAGAAGCCACTGAAGGGGAACGGTCACATCCTTGCATTCTTCGACCTTACCCGCTTGTTCGAACACCACGTAACCGTGACCGGGAACGCCCTCATCAAGCAGCTTGTCTCGGAAGGCCTGTACGGAGAAATCACCACCGACCACGCTCAGTCCGAAAACTCGTACATCAACATCAAGCGTGTCACGCAAACGTCCTGCAAACAACGGGAACTGCTTATCGAGGTACTTGATTGGGGCCGACGCTCGCTCCTTCGGATCCAACTTATCCCACGCAGCGACGATGACGGCGACACGCGGTCTGCCCCGATCTCTGGAAAGCAGGTCGTCGAGCATGCGAAGCAACTCGCATAGAGCTACTTGCGTAGGAATCTCGGTGGCGTCTCTCTCGTCCCCCAAGCCCGCCTCAAGCAGCTCACCCGCTGTGACCCAGTCGAGCGCCACGACGTTATCTTTGTCATTGGCGTGAACAAAAAGCAGTGCCGAACTCGAGGTGACAAGCAGGTCGTGCCACCGCTCTGGCAAATGAGAGTTCGCCACCGCGCCCTGCCAGACTTCTCCAAGTACGTCGGGCACCACAAGAGAGGCCGACACATCTGGGTTCGCGTCCCGAACTGCAACGTCGACCACAAGGTCGTTCCCCTCTTCGTGAAGCGAGGAGTCGGATCGAGCAACAAACTCTCCTGCGAAAAGATGTTTGACCAAAGTCTCGACGTAATCGATCTTGTCCGGCGTCGTGGGAGCAAAAAGTCGTCCTTCTTTCTTGGAGAGCGAGATCCAGAGTCTCGCGATGTAGTTGGATTTCCCAGAGTTTGGCCCACCTACCAATACGATGTTTGTGGCCATGCTCATGCCATTCTGAAATTGATCGAAAACCTTGCTTCCGGATTTCGCTCGTCCAAAAGTACCTGGGACACTGGACTCGCTTTCGGGCGAAGCGTTTTAACCAGCTCAACCAGGCCGGTGCCCGCTGGAATGACTTCGTGTTGCTTAGACACTGAAGCTATCGGGACAACGCTGGCTTCGAACCCTTCGTCAGTCGCGCAGCGGAGAACGGAGTTTATGGACGCTTGATGCGGCTGCCCCTCATCCCGACGAGTCACCACAAGCACAAGTGGCGGCCTGACGTCGTCACCTAGCAAGGCCGCAACCCGTTTCACGACCAGTTCTGTTCGATGGACAGCCTCACCACGCGTGTTAGCGCCCGCAAGTTGCTGCCCGTCCATGAAAAGCCAAATGACGTCTGCCGCACGAAGAAACGCCAAGCGATCGCCCCGATTGTGGTCGACAAGTGTTGAGGTCCATTCGCCGGGAAGGTCAGGAACAAAAAATTCCAAATCTTGGCGAAGCGCCGTGTCGAACAGTTTGAAGTGGAGAAAGCCAGCAGTGCGGCCGTCAGCCGACTCAGTGTGTGTAGTTATCTGATCTGGCAACGAGTCCTGCTTCCAGTCGCGCGCACCCCGACTGATCTGTTCAAACGCCATCAATGTTAGGCAATCCCGGAACTCGAATCCCTCCAGTTGGTTATTTGAAACGAGCAAGTACAAGCTCACTAAGGCCGCTGTCTTCCCCGCGTCGGGAAAACCCAGAACCCCCACCTGTGTGCACAACCTTTTCGCCAGATGGGAGAGAACCGCATCGGCTCCCATGGTGAGGCTCGGCACCAGAGGTACACCCTCATCCGCCGGTGAAGGCAGTACCGGGGCGAGTCCTGCCGTCAAAAGAGAATTGTGAGTTCCGCCTTGACGTTGTGGACACGTATTCGGGTCGAGATTGAGCATGCACTTGCTGGTCTGCTCGAACGTACAGTCAGGCAGAGAACATGTCGGAGCCATATCAAACCAGGCCGAGGTGCTTGAACTTGGTGAGCCCGAGTTCAAGAATAAGTCGTCGGGCCCATTCGTTCATCTCGCGCGCTTCGGTATCGCTTGGCTGGGAGCAGCCTAGGATTGCGCTTGTGACTGGGACGATGTTGGGGTGAGTCGATACTATGTTGTCTGCGAAGTAGTCGAAGAACTGCTGCCTATGCGCTTTCGTTTCAGAAACGAGCTTCTCAAGGGTCTTCGGCTTATCAGCTGCAACATTGCGCAGCGCCACACTGACATGCGAAGAAGATGGCAGCCTTCGTAACAGCTTGGTCGTCTCGAGCGCCGCAGCTACCAGTCCGATGGACGCCTTCGACGTCGAAAGTTTCGCCTTGAGTACGTTACTGTAGTCACCAAGACAAAACCAGAGCAGTTCGAGTTCTTCGCGATCCAATGCAGCGTTCCTCTGAAGCGTAGCTATCAGAGGCTTGACAGCCGCAACAACCTTTTCAACCGCCTCCGCAGCCTCCTCCGTACCCTCCAAGGTCACTGCAAGTTCTGGCACCTGTACCCGTACTCGCGAAGCATCGCTCGTAAGGCGGAAAGCGTCGGCGGAGAGCTGCAAGATCTCCTTGACCACTTTGTCCACTTTCGCGTTCGATGACGCGGGCAAGAAGCTGAGGCCGGAGTGCACTGCTGCTGAAAATATCTCCCTCGGACTGCGCCCATGCTCCGTGCGTTCCACTTTCTCAAGTACCTCCAAGCTTGCGCCGAGTGCGCAGACGAAGATTTCTGTGTCTCGACCGTCTGCAGAAAAAGAAGGACTCGCCGAAATTAGTGCTTCAATGCAAATCTCTCTCAGGGCTCCTGAAAGAGTTGTCTTCGCTAGGCCCACCGTCAAAGATTCCGCAAATCCAAACAACTCTTCCACGGTCTTGGATGCTGCGACTCTTGCCGCGACTGCTGCTATCGCAGCTTCACGCTTCACGACGAAGTCGTCGGTCGGATTTTGCTCATACGCTCGTACCAGCTCCCCTGTATTCATTACTTCTCCTCGCTATTTTTTTGAATGAGTAAATTCAATGCACTTTTAATTTCATCGACTCTTCCCGCTTGCTTTGCCTTATCCAAAAACCTTCGCTCTAAGGAATGAGTGAGCGAACCTTTGAAGGAACTCGGGATCATGTCTAGTTGAGAAAGTATTTTCACTCGTTCGGAGTCGTCTATATCTCTAAAGAACGAAAGTACAACGAGGGCATAGTCCTCGTCGTCACTCGTAATACTTGGATTTTGCACGGCAGGCTCCTCCAAGGGTTGATCAGACGGGGCCGGGGTGGGGGCACCGACCGGTGTCAGTCTGATTGCAAAGTTGGGACAAGCAAGATCATAGGACTGTGCAGCCCCGCCGATTTCCGCAGTCCCTTCGGAGAAAGACGTTGCTTTCTTGTCCCACTCCCTGGGCTCGACGCGGACCGTCAAGCACCCGTTGTCTTCGTTCCAATTGAACTTGATGATGTTGAAGCAATACCGCTTCCCCTCCTTCGCTGGAGGGATGGTCGCTCCGGCTGAAATCATCAAGACTTGGCGCCCGTCATGAGCCGTCACGAGCCTTGATGAAGCCTGGTGCTCATGCCCCGAAATGACGACGCGCGCGCGACTGCGCAGGTAGTCAGACGCGTCTTCGGAGTCCATCAGCCAGTGGAGCGGATGGTGCATCAGCACTACGAGCTCTTCGCCTTCTTTGTTTCGCTGAACAACCCGTTGCCTCATACCGAGGAGCAAACGTCCTTGCTCGCCCCCGCGCGCATCGCAAATCAAGGCGGAGTTGAGCCCTACGAACCGCAGTAGCCGCCCATCAGAAACCAAAAGAGGATGGTCACCCGCGAGGCCACCGTCGCCATCGATAGGACAGTCATACCCTTGAGCGAAAAGCCGGTAGTCTTCGAACCGGCTAAACAGTTGCTCGCGGTCGTTTTCGCTGGCAAGGTATTCATCAAGCTTTGCATCGCCCTCGGCGGCGATAGCCTTCAGCATGTCAGCGCAGTTGGCACTGATCTTGTTTCTATCGAGATCGTGATTTCCAGGAACGATAAAGACGTTTGACCGGAGGCAATTAATGGCCGCAGTCAGCCTATCGAGCCACGCGCCGGCGCGCCGGTATTCATCCTCTTGACCAGAATAAGCAATATCTCCGGTTGCAATAACTCCACGTACGGTATCTGCCGGTAGTTTAGCGAAGGCTGCTTTGCAATCTTCAATGATTTGCTCTTTGACATCATCATCGACTACGGTTTGGCCGCCTTTTTCCTGCCCAAAGTGAATATCGGAAATATGAACGAAAGCTAATGCCATATAAATTTTTGTGGCTTCTTAAATCTACGTCAGCGCCGCAGCTCCAACTGAAGTGCCCAGACTGGATCCCATACGCCTAGCTTGCCGCCTTTTGTAACGGGGCGCAAGCTCGACAGCACTGCGATGCTTTGTCTTGAGCGAATCGGGACGCTAGATCACTGCGCAGCGATGGTGCGATCGCGAGCGTCTATCGTTAGGCATTTGAGGCCCAGAAGTGGCTAGCCGCCGAGATCAACCCGCTTGATTGACGTCGGGTTTGTGGACTTGCAGACGTGAACCGTCCGGCACGCAGCTACAAAGGAACTTTGCCAAACCAATGCGCCCGTCAGCGAAGTCTGAAGAACGAGCCGCAGCTTGTGCGCTCACGATCAACCATTCAAGAGCGTGGGCGCGTGGGCGAACTTGACGCGATCTTCTCGCGTGCGAGTCTTCGTCACGGTGAAAAGTGCCCAGTCATCTAAGGTTGGGATTAATGCACTGCTCAACGCCTTGGCTCGACAAATGAGCCAGAGGCGGAGAAAGCCAGACCGTTGCATTGATAGGTTGAATCCGATGCCGAGAACGTAATGTTCGCAATCTTGCCGAGCGGACGCTCAGCTGGTTCACAGGGTTGATCGTCAGCTCCCGAAGAGAGACCGACATATGGCTATCGGCACGATCAAAGTCCGCTTTCAACACTAGCCGCCGCTCGACGAGCGAGGAGGGGCCGTCCGCAACCAGCCTGAAGCCGCCACGCCGAGGTCGGTTCTGCAGCGATTGCCGACATACGCTCTGCGTCGTTGAACGCGTACTATCGGCCAATAGCACTCAGTTGAATCGTTGCGAAAGCACTTCTTGAACAACACGGACCAGTCCTGCGACGAATTAGTCGCCACTGACATCACCAAGAGCGTCAATCACCATTTCAAGAGGGAGGGACGATTGATGATCTGGTTTGCTATTGGCATACCAGTCATCTTGATGATCAGCGCCTTTGTTTTTGGTCCCGCGCTCCTCACACTCGCCGGTAGGTAGGGTGATCGACGCTTGGCAACATACTGCCAGGACCAGAAGTCGATGATTGTTGATTTCCACGCAGAAGTGATCCGTTAACCCCCTGGTAAGTTACGGTTGCATGGAAATCAACAGCTCGCGCACTGCGCCTTGCTTTTCGTACCAAACCGCCACCACTCGGCATTGCCTCCTCACGCATTTGGTAGCAGGCAAAACTGACCGTTCTAAGTCCGCTCAGATACGTCCATCAATTGCACCTCCGATTTTCGTATGTCATAGCTGATGCCCTGGATTTCACAAATGACTATGGACTGGGGGATAAGCTCCAGCGCCGCATCGGTTCGTTCTAAGAAGTCCCAGTCATCGTTTAGTGACTCAGGATCTTCCTTGTACCAAACCTGTGGATGAAACCATTGATCACCCTCATCATCCGTTTCGTATAGATAGGCATTTAAATCGCGGCCATGTCTTTTGAGAAATCTCTTTACGAACGATGCCTTGTTGAATAGCGTGACGTTGAGCGGGCGCTTGTTTTCGGATGCTGACACCTGTGCTGAGCGGAAGATTAATCCATCCAAATTGAGCTTCGCATGGGTGGCGAGATAGTCTGATATCACTTGTGTCAACAGATAGCCATCCTCACTGTGCTCAGGGAGTACGGGCTTGGTAAGTACTCTTTCGAGTTGAGAAAGGAACTTCTGCCGTCGCGCACTTTCCAGTGATGACGCATCAAACATGCTGCGATTGATGACAGGTGGAATTTGCGGTAGGCGCGTCAAGTCCAGCAGTCGTATTGAACGAAGAATTTTGAATTCTGCAACCGCAACGCGGCTTCCAACGGGAGGCCGCACCTCGGCAACCGCGACATCTGGCGAATTGGCGCCGTAGAACATCGAGACGCCTCTGGCGTTCATGCGTCCCGCATTGCCGACACCTGAAGGGGGCGGCCCCATTTGAGCGTCTGGGTCCTCCAGCGCCTTCTCCAAGGAATCATCGTTCTGAAAAACACGTGCGCGGAAAAGTGTTCCCAGTTCATGACCGGGGCCGACCTCGACAATCAAAGGCTCGCCTGAGGCAGTGACATCTTTGTCCACCTTGTCGAAAACCATCTGGAGCACTTCGAGTGCGTCTGGGTTAACAAACCTGGCGCGCGTCCTAAGACTTTCCTGCATGTCATGCCATCGGTGACGAAGCCAGTGGTCTGCTACTCCAGTTTTAATGAACAAGGCGTCCATCTCTGGTGCCTGACCATCGTATGCATCGCGTTCCCAGATGGCCCGAACGATTTCGGATAAATCGTCGACAAATTCGTCGAATGCGGGTTCTACTTCTTGCTGAATGATCTCTTCGAGTCCATCCCCGAGAGAAGAATACCCATGATCATCACGCAGAACATTGTCCGCGACTCGATAGTTGTCTTGGAACTCGTGGTCAAAAATCTGCGCGATTTCATAAAGCCCCAAGGTCGGTGCATTCCGTCCACAATAGGCACATGCCACATCGGTCGTTTCGCTGGCACTTATCCTCTGGCTTAGAAACTGATTGCCGATGCATGTGCCACAGACTGCCTTTTCATCTAGATCGACTCCGCTCAAGATGCTGCTCCATTATTTTTGATTTGCTGTGTCCTCGGTACCGCGCCACATAAAGCAAGTGAAATCCTGCCAGGGTCGGGCGCCATGTCCTGTCCCTTTTCATGCGTATCGTCGTTAGATTAGCGTAGCGACAAGCTATCACAACTCGCTGGCAGCAGCCTAAACCGAGCTGTCTAAGTGTTAGAAAGTCAGAGAGGCGGCAATGGCGAAACCTGTTGAGACTTATCGAACGGTAGTAGTGGAGAGCTTCAGGCCTAGCTCCACGTCAGGGCTGCATGGGGGCATTCACATTCGCCCAGCCGCTGGCCAAGGAATTCCCACGACGTTGCATGTCGAGTGCTCTAAGAAGCTGTCGAAGAACTACCCTGTCGGAACGAGGTTCAGAATTCAGGCAAAACTGACCGACCGCGAGGGTGGCGGGGAGTATCTATACAGCTACTTTGGCTGGCCCGTTGAGGTTCTCAAGTGAGCCAACGCGAGCTTCTAGCAATTCGCTCCAGTGGGCCACCCTCTGTTATTTCGTTGAGCGCCCGCACGCGTTGCACTCCTTAAACCGCTTCAGGCTCACAGCTGCCGCTCGAGCGTTTCCAGGTGAGGATCGGCTATCAGCCTCATGCCGTCGGCAATTGCTCTTGCCGAGAACGATTGGCGCACTGGTCTACCTAACCAATACAGCAGAGCTCTTTTGGGGACTCTCGTGTAAGGCCATGACAACCACTTGGTCCAACGCACCAAAAGGCCCCTCCGCCCCCTCGGGGTGAAGCGCTGTGATGCGTACCCGCTCCCTAAAGCGGAGGAATGAGGTGTGCGGCGTCCCTTCAGCTAGGACCTCAACCATGCGGCGTTCGGCAATGCAGGACGAACCAACGTTGACATCTGTGTTGGACACAGTGCCTGAGCCGATGATGGTGCCGGCCGATAACTTGCGCGTGCGCGCCGCATGGGCGATCAACTGGCCGAAGTGAAAGTGCATGGCACCGCCGTGCGGGTGGCCAAACCATTCGCCGTTGCGCTGCGTCTGCAGCCGCAGGTGCACGCGACCGCCCTGCCACGCGGGGCCCAACTCATCGGGCGTGACGGCGATGGGGGCAAAAGCCGTGGACGGCTTCGCCTGCAAGAAGCCAAAGCCGCTTTTGGCCTCGCGCGGGCCAAAGGCGCGCAGGCTCCAGTCATTGATCAAGACGACGAGACGCACGTACTGCAGCGCTTGCTCGGCGGTGACGCCCATGGGCGTTTCGCTGAGCACCACGCCAAACTCGCCCTCGAAGTCGATCTGGTCGTCCTCGGACGGCAGCCGCACATCGTCGTGCGGTCCCAGAAAGTCGTCGGCCGCGCCCTGGTACATGAGCGGGATGGTGTCGAAGTCCGCCACGGGCGGCACGTTGAAGGCGCGCTCCATGAGGTGGCCGTGGTTCAAGAACGCCGAGCCATCGAGCCACTGCCAGGTGCGCGGCAGCGGGGCCAGGCACTGGCGCGCATCGAAGGGCATTGTGCCAAGGGCGGCGGGTGCATTCACGGTGCGGGACAGGTCTTGCAGTGCGGGCTCCACCACCTTCCAGCGCTCCAACGCATCAAGCAGCGTGGGGGCCACGGGGCAGGCGTCGATGCAGCGGCGCGCATCGGCCGACACCACCACCAGGCGGCCATCGCGCTGGCCGTTGCGCAGGGTGGCGAGTTTCATGGCGCCACCCCGGCCGCAGGTTGCAGCGGCAGCACCGGGTCGAAGATCGCCACGGCCCGCGTCCAGCCTGCCGAGGCGCCGCGCACCTTGACGGGGAAGCACGAGATATAGAAGCCACTGGCGGGCAGCGCCTCCAGGTTGTGCAGCTTCTCCAGGTGACAGTAACCGATGTCGCGCCCAGCCTTATGCCCCTCCCAGATCAGCGATGCGTCTCCGCTCTCCGCATAGCGCTGCGCGGTGTAGGCAAAGGGCGCATCCCAGCTCCAGGCGTCGGTGCCGGTCAGGCGCACGCCGCGCTCCAGCAGGTACATGGTGGCTTCGTAACCCATGCCACAGCCCGCACGGGTGTAGCCGGGGGTGCCATAGACGCTGCCAGCGCGGGTGTTGACCACCACGATTTGAAGCGGCTGCAGCGTGTGGCCTATTCGCGCCAGCTCGGCTGCAACGTCAGCAGCCTGAACCACATAGCCATCGGGCAGGTGGCGAAAGTCCAGTTTCACACCGGGCTGAAAGCACCAGTTCAAATCCACCTCGTCGATGGACAGCGCGCGCTGGCCGCCGTCCATGGTGGACGCGAAGTGGTACGGCGCATCCAGGTGCGTGCCGTTGTGGGTGTTGAGCTGCACCTCCTCCACCGCCCACGACTCGCCGTCAGGCAGGTCTTCCTTCTTCAAGCCCGGGAAGAACTGCGCTAGGTCCGCAAAGCTCATCTGGTGGTCGATGTAGTGGATGCGCGGGCCCAGGCCTGGGGGGTCGGAGACAACATCGTTTTCAAGGTGCATCGAGATATCGACGATGCGGCGCGCAGGTGTGGCGAGCGTGGCGGTCATGGGTGGGCTCAGGTGAAGGTTTGAAACGAGACGATCAGGACTCGGCCGTGAAACCGGTCTGCTTGATGAGGCCGCGCCACTGGTCGGCATCGGACTTGAGCATCTGCCCCAGTTGCGCGGCAGTGGAGGGCTTGACCTCCAGGCCGTACTGCTTGCCGTACTCCACCACCTCGGGGTGGTGCAATGCAGCCTGCAGGGCATCGGATGCGCGCTTGATGGTCTCGGACGAGGCCTTGCCGGGCAGGAAGAAGCCGTACCACTCGCTGACCTTGAGCGGGTAGCCCAGCTCCGTCAGCGTGGGCACCTGCGGCAGGAAGGGCGAGCGCTTGGCTCCCGCAATGGCCAGCACACGCAGCTTGCCGACCTTGCCATGCAGCAGATAGTCGCCAATGGGTCCCCAGAACGCAGGGATCTGCCCGCCCAGCAGGTCTTGCATGCCTGGCACCGTGCCCCGGTAGGCAATATGGCGCATGTCGATCTTGCTGAACTGCCCCAGCAGCACCCCCACCATGTGTGGCATGGAACCCGCACCGGGGCTGCCGTAGTTGGCGCTGCCGGGGTTGGCGCGCAGCCACGCCAGAAAGTCGGCCAGCGTACGCACGCTGTCGGGCGTGCCCGGGCCCACGGCCAGGCCATGGTCGAACATGGCGCCTAACGACACGGGCGCCACGTCGTCCAGCGTGTAGCGCAGCTTGGGGTAGGTGTAGGGGTAGATGGACAGCATGGACGACGGCGTGATGAGCAGGCTGGTGCCATCGGCCGGGCTGTCGCGCAGGTTGAGGATGCCGATTTGCCCGCCCGCACCCGGCTTGTTGTCCACCATGACGGCACCGGCGTACTGTCCGCGCATGCGGTCCCCCACACGGCGGGCCAGCGCGTCGGCCGTCCCCCCGGCAGGAAAGCCCGAGATGATGCGTGCCATGTCGGGCATGGCGTCCTTGCCGGCCTGCGCCCAGGCAGCGGGAGCACCGCCCAGGGTGGGCAACAGGGCGGCAGAGAGCTGGGTGAAGCGGCGGCGGGTGATCATGTTGTCTGTCTCCAGTAGGTGTGGGTGGGCATGCAGCACAAGCCCCACAAGCCCTGTGCGACAGGGCCTGCAGCGGGCGGCATGAAAAAATTATACGAACGTACAAATTCAAAATGACTGGGGTTTGTACGAGTGTTCAATAAATTTATACAACCGTATAAACCAGCCTATGCCCAAATCCACCCCCACCAAAAAAGCAGCGGCTGCAGCGCCCACAGCCTTGGCGGCCAAAGCCCCGGCACCGGCCCGCAAGCGCGCTGCTGCCCGCAGTGCCACCAGCGAAGAAGAACTGGCCCCTAACCGCCAGGCCAACATCCTGCAGGCGGCCGAGCGGCTGTTTGCCACGCGCGGCTTTCACGGCGTGTCGATCCGCGACATTGCCGACGAGGCTGGCGTGCCGCTGGCACTGGTGGGCTATTACTACGGCCCCAAGCTGTCGCTGTACCACGCCATCTTCCGCGCGCATGCGGGCTACATCGATGTGCGGCTCAAGTCACTGGCCGATGCCCAGCAGAAGGCACCGCCCGGCCAGTTGCTGGAAGAGATCGTGAAAGCCTTTGTGCTGCCCGTGCTGGAGGTGGCCAGCCAGCCCGCAGGCCACCACTTTCTGCGGCTGCTGTCGCGCGGCATGAACGACCACCTGGAAGAAGACGAGCCCATCATCCGCGAGCTGTTCGACCCGCTGGCCCATGCGTTCATCGACGCCATTGCTGCCGCCCTGCCCCAGGCCACGCGCAGCCAGGCCGCGTGGTGCTACCAGTTTGCGCTGGGTGCGCTGCTGCACCATGTGAACGACCAGCGCATCGAGCGCCTGTCGTACGGCCAGAACCAGCCCGGCGACGAGGCCACGGCCGGGCCACTGCTGGTACGTTTTATTGCGCAAGGCATGCGCGGCGCCTGCGAGGGCGCGGTGCACTGATGCGCTACCGCTGACGCGCCCACCACCACTCGCACTCCCATCCACAGCACTGCCGCGCGAGCGCCGCATGCACAGCACAGCCACGTCCATTTTTCTCGCACCCGCCTACCGTAATCCCCGGTGGCTGGGGCCCTGCGCCGCCGCCCCACCCAGGGCATTGGTGCGGCAGACCGGCGCACCCTGAGCGCCGCGCCCCCAGCGCTCACAACGCGCTGACACCGCCCCCGCTGAACTGCTTCTTCGGAACAGCCCTGGCTGCGCCGTGGGCCAGTTCGTCCCTCCCCAGCACTTACTTTCATTGAAAGACACCATGACACACCGCACCTCCAGCGCTTCACCATCCGCCCACGCACCAGCACGCCAGCGCTGGTTCCGAACCCTGGGCACCGCCGCCGCCCTGTCGGCCGCCACGCTCGCCGCGCAGGCCCAACCTGCTGCAGGCCCCGGGCTGCAGATGTACGGCCTGGTCGATGCCGCCGTGGGCCGCTTTGCGGGCCCCGCCGCAGGCGTCAACGCACAAGATCGCGCCATCACCAAGCTGGAGGGCGGCGGCATGTCCACCAGCCACTGGGGCGTGCGCGGGGCCGAAGACCTAGGCGGCGGGCTGTCGGCTCAGTTCGAGCTGTCGTCCTTTGTGCGCAACGACTCCGGCGCCACCGGCCGCAGCGACGCGCTGCCCGCACCGGTGAACGTGGCGGCCGACCCCGTGTTCTCGCGCGCCGCCTGGGTGGGTGTGTCGCACCGCGACTGGGGCCGGGTGCGGCTGGGCAATGTCACGTCGTTGCTGTTCCTGAACTCCATCACCTCCAACGCGTTTGGCGACTCCACCGTGCTGGGGCCGCTGAACCTGGTCACCTTCATCGGCAGCCCGCTCACGGGCGGCACGGCGTGGGCCAACTCGGTGGTGTACGACAGCCCCAGCATTGCAGGCTTTAACGCCTCGGTGGCGCACGCCATCTCTGAAAGCCAGGGCGGTGGCAACAGTGCTGCGCGCCTGGCCTATGCCCAAGGCCCCTGGGTCGCATCGCTGGCGTGGCAGAGCGTGAAGAAGAACCCCGGCACCTTCGCCGACGGCACCTCGCCCAACGACACACGCGCCTGGCAGCTGGCGGCGTCGTACGATTTCGAGGTGGTCAAGCTGTTCGCCCACCTGGGCCGCATCGACAACCGGGGCACGGCCGCTGCGCCGCTCAACGTGGCGTACCGCGTGTGGGATGTGAGCGCTTCGGTGCCCGTGGGCGCAGGCCGGGTGCTGGCAGGCTACGCGGTGCGCCGCACCAGCGACACCGTGGGCCCCGTGCCTGCCACGGTGGCGGGCGGCAATGTGGAGCGCAAGGTGTTCACCCTGGGGTATGACTATTTCCTGTCCAAGCGCACAGACCTGTATGCCATGGTGATGCGCGACAGCACCCAGACCCGCACACTGCCTGCGCCGCCGTCTGTAGTCAGCGCACAGGGCACCAGCTTTGCAGTGGGGGTGCGCCACCGGTTCTGAGCGCACTTCACAACGGTTGTCTCCAAGTTTCAGGGCGCCTTCGGGTGCCCTTTTTTTCAGCGACAAGCGCGTTCACAGCATGCAACTTGAAGCAGCTGCTAGCACAGAAAGATCTTGATAGCACGTTCCGGCCCGAGCCCGCTAATACTTGCGAGGACGAACGCAAACTGCGGCTGTGCAGCGATAGCAGTCATCGCTGGTGGGTCAGTGCATTCACGGTCTTTTCCACACAGCGGTCATCCGCGCAGTGAGCGCGACAAACGTCAAGCGCTGAGGTCAGACCACGACCCTGACAACGGCCATGTAATGGCTCGCCGTTCCACCCAGTACAAACAAGTGCCAAACTCCATGTGCATGGCGATAGCCAGCGCGATTGACGTAGAAGATAGTGCCAGCCGTGTAGAGAGCTGCGCCGGTAAGCAACCACTGTAGCCCTCTCGCGTCGATCTGGGCAAGCAGTGGTACGACAGCGACGACCATGATCCAACCCATTCCAACGTAGAGTGCCAGGGGCGGCTTTGGGGAAGCGGCACCAAGTTCGCGCGCTATTCCCAGCAAGGCGATACTCCACACTGCCGCCAGGAGGGCCCAGTCCCAGGTACCCTGCACCGTAACCAATGCAAAGGGTGTGTAGCTGCCAGCGATGAGCAAGTAGATCGCGCAGTGGTCAGCACGTTGCCACCACAACTTCGCTTGCCCATGCGAGCCATGGAAGAAGGTGGATGCGGCATACAGTGCAACGCTGGACAGCGCAAAAACCAGACCCCCAACGATCTTTCCCACGTTGCCAGTGGGCAGGCTGGCCGTGAGCATGAGTGGAACGCTCAAAACAGCCAACGCAAACCCCAACAAGTGGGTGCAGGTGTTGAAACGTTCACCGGGGCGCATTCGATTTGGAGTGCTTAGCTGGCGCCAGTGAATCAGCTGGGCGTGACATGGGCGTGAAGAAGATGTGAAGCACTTCATCTTGTCCAATTTGTAGCAAAGAGCCCAAGAGGTGTCCTCAATGGAAGAGCGGCACAGCACCCGGCTGAATTGATTGATCGGGTATGGCTATTGCTTGTCACTGGCAACGCAAGTTTCCGTGATGTGCAAAACTGGACGGCATGCACCAAAGTCCAACTGCTTGTGGCCTGGAAGCTTCGCTTGTGGCGCTTTAAACTGAGGTCTACCTATGCGCAAGGTTGCCAATGTTCTTTTTGTCTCCGTGGAGAACGCACTGCGCAGTCAGCTTGCGGAAGCCTGTCTTCGGCATGTGGCCAAAGGGCGCCTGAACGCATTTTCCTGTGGCGTGCCGGGACGGCTGGCGCACGCGGTCAGCCCTATCGCGCTGGAGGTGTTGCATCGCGCCGGGATGCCCATTGCCCACCTGAAACCCAAGAGTTGGGACCTTTTCAAGGCGGCGGGCGCTCCCCGAATGGCCTACGTCATTTCGCTGGACGAACAAACGGCAAGTGAGCACCCCGCCTGGCCGTCTCAGCCGGAGTTGGCACTGTGGAGCTACCCACCGCTACTTTGGACCCTGACACCCGTGCCTGATCGAGAGCGGAAAGCAGAACAGGTTCTGCTTTCGCTGCAGCGCAGAATTGAGTTCCTGGTCAGCCTGCAAGCGAAGGTTGCACATCGGAGCGAACTCCGAGGTGATCTGCGCGACCTTGCACACATCTGAGTCGGGGTGCAAAATCCAAAGCCCCGCAATAGGCTCGCCAGTGGCCTGCTGAGCGGTCTCTATAATTTCCGCACCATGCTACGGCGCTTCATCGCGGTTTTGATTCTCCACTTTCTTTTGTGTGTGGGGTTGTCTGCCGCCGGTTTGAATCCGCCCGTCTCTGTTCCGCAGGGGCCTGAGGTAGTGGAGCGCAATACGCCCAGTAGCCCAGGAACACCCCTCGCCTTTTCTGACGCGGACGACCACGCCTTGATGGACGACAAGGGCGATCTCCCGGATCAGCTGGAGCCGCAACGGCGAACCAGTTCAGGCGGCACTACCACGAAAGATGTGGCTTCAACAGGTGTCGCCCCGGTTCTGTCTGCTGTCGTCGATCCACCCCATAGGCCGCCCAGGCTAGCAGGCTCCTTCGCCTGATTTTTTGCATCGCGCAGTTTGCGCGCAGGGCCAGTGTCACCCGCTGCCGCCCTTTCTGATGGTCTTCTGCTGTTCCTGAGCTTCAGCACAAGACACGTCAGCTGCTTCGTCTATCCCTCTCTGTCAAGGCGCTATCCACATCGAATCTGTGGATGCGTATGCCCAACCCACAAAAACTCCATCATGGAAATTGCCATACTCTTTGCCCTCATCCTTCTTAACGGCCTGTTTGCCATGTCCGAGATCGCTCTGGTCACGGCACGCAAAGCCCGGCTGCAGAAGCTGATTGATGAGGGCGATAGCGGCGCCGCCGCTGCCGTGAAGCTCGGCGAAGACCCCACGCGTTTTCTCTCCACCATCCAGATCGGCATCACATCGATTGGCGTGCTGAACGGTATCGTGGGTGAGGCCGCCTTGGCTGGGCCCCTGGCGTTGTGGCTTGAAGCACTGGGCGTTCCCATGCCTTTTGGCAGCTACGCGGCCACCGGCCTGGTGGTGGTGCTGATCACGTATTTCTCTATCGTGGTGGGTGAACTGGTGCCCAAACGCATCGGCCAGTCGTACCCCGAGACCTTCGCCCGCCTGGTGGCGCGGCCCATCAACTTTCTGGCGCTGGCCACCAAGCCGTTTGTGCTGCTGCTGTCCACCTCCACGCGCACGCTGCTGCGCCTGATGGGTGTGAAGGAAACCAGCGGCAGCCCGGTGACCGAAGAAGAGATCCACGCCATGCTGGTGGA
>PJUL01000347.1_pt1 | contig 36179 bp, 36 predicted proteins | sample 1512221 | NCBI WGS metagenome assembly PJUL01 (sample SAMN08177667, study PRJNA422409) | Feces metagenome, whole genome shotgun sequencing project.
CCATCGAGGTCGAAGACGTGCTCTACCGCCACCCCGACGTGCTGGCCGCCGCCGTGGTGGCCAAGCCCGACCCCAAGTGGGGCGAGACGCCCTGTGCGTTTGTGGAGCTGAAGGCCGGTGCGCAGACCACGCCCGAGGACATCGTGGCGCACTGCAAGAAGCACTTGGCGGGCTTCAAGGTGCCGCGTGCCGTGGTGTTTGGCGAGCTGCCCAAGACCAGCACGGGCAAGATCCAGAAATTCGAGCTGCGCAAGCAGGCCGGGTCGGCGGCCGCCATCAACGTCTGATCACCCGGCTCAGCCAAAACCGCACGCCAGCGTCTGCCGACCGCCCTCCAGGTTGTATTCGGACTTCCAGTAGTGCCGGTCTTCGATGGCGGTGAACTCCACGCCAGGCCCGGTCGGGTAGGCCTTCGCGAAAGGGCGGCGCAGGATCACGAGCAACTCGCAGCGGGGCGGCCAGTCCGCCACCTCGTCGATGACGTTGCCCTGCGCCAGTTCGGCCTCCAGGATCACGCGCAGCGGGGCGGCCAGCGCGGCGAGAACCTGCTGGCGGCTCATGCGCAGGGCTGGCTGGCGGCTAAGGGCCTCGCCGACCGCTGGGTCGCCGCATCGTCCAGCAGCCGCTGCAGCGCCTGCACCTGCCACTGGTGCTCCGGCTCAAACGCCGAGAGGTCTTGCACCGCATACCCGCCATAGGCATACACCGTGGCATAGGCCGCGTAGCTGGCGGCCTCCAGCGCCCGGCCCGCCAGCGCGTTGGCCACGGCGTAGGTGGCCGACACGGCGGCATGGGCCGACCCGTCCAGCGACTGCGAGCCCCGGTGGTGCGAGGCCACCGCTTTCAGCCGCTCTGCTGCGTTGGCCAAAGTGGCCGCATCCACCGTGCCCGCCGTGAACGCGGCCAGCACGTCGAGGCCCTCAATGGCCTCCGGATCTTCCAGCAGATGGCGCACGCGCTGCACACAGGCCAGGCCAAAGGCCAGGCGCAGCGGGGTGTGGGCGTCGCTGGCCAGCCCGCAGTCGGCTGCCAGTTGGGTTAGAGCGGCGTTCATGGTGTGAGTCCTTTCCAGCGGCTGATCAATTTGCAGAGTTTTGCTATCAATTAAATAGCTGTTTGCGTAATCAGGATAAGCGTCAGGGCCTGTTTTTATCAAAATCCTGGCGCTGCGCAGCCGGCGCTGGAAATTGTGGCGGCCCGTGGGCCGCGCGTCCAGCCGGGCAGAGGAGGTGGCGGCTTAGCTCGCTATGCCGCAAGGCCCTCCAGCCAGACCCGTGGCGACATGCCCACCTTCTGCGCAAACACGCGCGACAGCGCCGAGGGGTTGGCGTAACCCAGCTCGTTGGCAATCGACTTCAACGACCGTCCGCCGCGCAGATGGGCCTGCGCCAGCGTCAGCCGCCAGTGCGCCAGGTAGTCGGCGGGGGTGTCGCCCACCACGGCCTTGAAGCGGGCCGCAAACGCGCTGCGCGACATGCCTGCCTGCTGCGCCATCTGCGCCAGGCTCCATGGTTGGCCCGGCGCATCGTGCAAGGCGGTGAGGGCGCGGGCCAGGGCAGGGTCGGCGAGACCCGTGAGCAGGCCGGGCGGCATGTGCGCCTGCTCGGGGTGGTCCAGCAGCCAGCGCAGCAGCTGCAGCAGCACCACTTCAAACAGCCGGTCGGCCAGCACGCGGTGGCCGCAGCGCAGGCGGTCGGTTTCGGCAAACAGCAGGTCCAGCGACTGCTGCAGCCCGTCCACCTTGCCCAGGGGCAGCAGCACCAGCGGGGGCAGGGCGCGGGCCAGCGGGTGGCTGGCACCACCGTCAAAGTCCAGCGCCGCGCAGGTGAAGTCCGAGCCCTCCGTGGGCGCGTTGTGAAAAAAATGCTCCAGCGGTCGGGCGTAGAAGAGCAGGCTGGGCTCGGCTACCTCCAGCCGCTCCGGTGGCCCCGCCTGGGGCTGGTGCGTCACCACCATCTCGCCACGGCGCAGCACATGCAGAAACCCGCGCCCGGGCGCCGCCGCAAAGTGGGTCACGCCGCACAGCGGGCCGCTGTGGAACAGGTGGGCGCGCACCCGAAAGCGCTCCAGCAGCGACGACAGCCGGTCAAACGGAGCGGGTGCCTGCGTTGGCAGAGGCGTGGTGCAGGTGTTGCGGGCATTCATGGTGATTCTGGATGATTAGGTATGAATAATGGATTTTATGTGTCCAATGGTACGCGCTGACGCTGGACACTGCAGGGGTGCTGAGAACAGGCACCCGGTGCTTAACCCCTTAACCAAGCACCGGCCCTTTAAACCAAACCGTCTTTCATGACCTTCAAGGAAATCCACACCATGTCCGCTAACTCCTCCTCCGTTGCCCGCGTCCCCCTCGTTGACCGCACCGCCGCCACCGGCTCCGTGCGCACCGTGCTCGACCAGATCCACGGCGCTTTCGGTGCCACCCCCAACATGTTCCGCGCGGTGGCCAACTCGCCTGCCGCGCTGCAAAGCATGTGGGCCGCCTTTGGTGCGCTGGGTGGCGGCGTGATCGGTGCCGCACTGGGCGAGCAGATCGCCGTGGCCGTGGCCAACCGCAATGCCTGCGACTACTGCCTGGCCGCCCACACCGCACTGGGCCGCAAGGCAGGCGTGAGCGGCGACGATTTGGCCGCCGCGCAGTCGGGCGAATCCGCCGACCCGCGCACCGCCGCCGTGCTGCGCTTTGCGCTGAAGCTGGTCAATGAACGTGGCCAGGTGGATGCCGCCGATGTGCAGGCGCTGCGCGACCACGGCTGGAGCGACGAACACATCGTCGAGATCGTGGGCCATGTGGCGCTCAACCTGTTCACCAACTACGTGAACGTGGCGCTCGCGGTGCCGGTGGATTTCCCCGGGGTCAAGCTGCGTCCCGCACGCTGAACAAAGGAGCGGCGCGTGTCTTGCCCACGGGCCGGATTGCGCGCTGCCCCCTGGCGCGGCATGTGCCGTGCCAGTGCCATGCGCTGGGGGCAGGGCAGTGGGGCCGGCACTCCCACGTGCCGGACTCCATGTGTGCGCTTTTTGCACGCGTGACCTGCCGCAAAGTCGTTTGTCGGGGCGGCGGGCCTGCCGCACCATGGCCGTTCCCTTGCCACCCTACCCCAAGGAAGCTACCGCCATGACCCCCACCCGCGACGAGCATGCCATCGACACCCTGCCACGCCTGGAGGCCTTGCTGGGCCCACTCAGCGACGCCTCCGTCCACAAAGAGCTCCCGTATGTGCACCCCGCCTACCGCGCCATGATCGCGGCGTCGCCCTTTGCCGTGCTGGCCACCACCGGCCCTGGCGGGCTGGACGCCTCGCCGCGTGGTGACCCGGCGGGTTTTGTGCAGCTGCAGGACGATAAGACCCTGCTCCTGCCCGAGCGCCGTGGCAACAACCGCGCCGACAGCCTGCGCAACATCGTGGCCGACCCGGGCGTGGCGCTGCTGTTTCTCATCCCCGGCGTGGGCGAAACCCTGCGCGTCAACGGCCACGCGCGCATCAGCGTGGCGCCCGACCTGCTGGAGCGGTTCGTGGTCAACGGCCAGCCGCCCAAATGCGTGATCGTCGTTGATGTGCAAGCCGTGTACTTCCAGTGCGCCCGCGCCATACAGCGCTCGCGCCTGTGGAGCGCTGTACCGCCTGGCACCCCGCGCACGGTGCCGACCCCCGGCGCCATCCTCGCGTCCATCACGCAGGGCCGGTTTGACGGCGCCACCTACGACCGCGAACTGCCCGCGCGCCAGCAAGCCACGTTGTATTGATGGACAAGGTGTGTGCGGGCCAAGGTGCTCCTGTGCCCGAGTGCGCCTGCGAACCAACCTGCACAATGGACACGGCTGGCTCACCAGCCCCTTAAAACGAATTGCGTGTCTGCGACGTACCGAAGCCGTCCAGGCGGAGTTCGTCGAACCCTTGTGCAGCGCTCCGACAAGCTCGGCGTGAGCAGATTGTTGAACGCAGCCGATAGCAGTGGAGGTGCAATGGATTCCGTGCTGTTGATCGTAGCCCTGGGCGCCGTAGCCGCCGGGTTTGTGCAGGGCCTGTCGGGCTTCGGCTTTGGCATGGTCGCCATGTCGTTCTGGGCCTGGACGCTGGAACCCCGCCTGGCCGCCGTGCTGGCCGTGTGCGGCGCGCTCACGGGCCAATTGGTGGCAGCGGCCACCGTGCGCCGGGGTTTTGACCGGGCGCGCCTGCTGCCCTTTGTGCTTGGCGGCCTGGCGGGCATCCCCATCGGCGTGGCTGTGTTGCCCCGCCTGGACATGGATGCGTTCAAGGTCATCCTGGGCACGCTGTTGGTGCTGTGGTGCCCGGCCATGCTGATGGCCAAACAGCTGCCCCGCATTACCCGGGGCGGCCGCGTGGCCGACGCGGTGGTGGGCCTGGCCGGTGGGGTGATGGGTGGCCTGGGCGGCTTCACCGGCGTGCTGCCCACCCTGTGGTGCACCTTGCGCGGTCTGGACAAGGACGTGCAGCGCGCCATCATCCAGAACTTCAACCTGGCCATGCTGCTGGTGACCTTCATCACCTACCTGGCCACCGGCCTGGTCACCCGCGAAGCGCTGCCCCTGCTGGCCATTGTGGTACCCGCCATGCTGGTGCCCACGCTGCTGGGCGCCAAGCTGTACCACGGCATCAGCGAGGCAAGGTTTCGGCAGATTGTGTTGGGGATGCTGACGCTGTCGGGGGTGGCGATGTTGATGGCGGGGGTGCCGAAGGTGCTGGAGCGTTGGTTGTGACAGGCGGGTATCTAAAGAAGCAGGTTCCAGCATGCCGCCTTTTGCTCAGCTTGTCGGTGCGAAGCACGATGGCGGCAATTTTTCTCGGATTCAGCTCAGTCTCGTCACCACGCCTTCACCCAAACAACCCGTGAGTCCACGCCATCACTGGAGTGGACGCGTGAAACATAAAGTGCCAAGTTCAAGCCCCGGGGTGCGCGCCGCTCCGCACAACCTGTATCCATCATGATGACTCCAGATCATGTCGTAAGCGTCGAGCGAGTTGCTCAGGAGCACCATGATCTCGTGGCAGCGCTGCTCTATAGATACTTGTCGGAGTTGGGCGCCAGTACGGACTACCCGTACTTGCACCTGTACTGGCAGGAGGCGGGGCGAACGCCGTACCTATTTCGAGTGGGCGACAACGTGGCGGGATTTGCTCTCGTTCGAAACATTGAGCGCGGGCTGCATGAGATAGCTGAGTTCTGGGTTGAACCACGCCATCGGCGCCGCGGCGCGGGGAGGGCGGCCGCCTTGGCGCTCTTCCAAGCGCATCCAGGCGAGTGGTCTGTCGCAAGCTATCCTGGCAATGTTGGAGCCGAGTTGTTTTGGCGTAACGCCACTGCGGGGTTTCGTCCTCATATTGCGCCTTCCCACGATCGTGGCGCATCCGTGTATCGTTTTCGGTCTCCAGCAGATGCTGGTAACACTCTGCTGCGAGAGTCGGCTTCGCCGTCCGCTGAGCGCTAACGTCAAGCGTCACACGATTCAACATCACATCCCATTCGCGATCCTGTGCCTCAACTCGAGTACCGTCACAACGTACCGCTAGATCCCGTCGAAGTTGTTCGGGTCTTCGACGCGTCAGGGATCACGCGTCCAACCTCTGACCTTCCCCGAATCGCGCGCATGTTCGCGGCGCCGAGCCTCGTGATCTCGGCCTGGGAGGATGGACGCCTGGTGGGACTGAGTCGATCACTCACCGACTACGCCTACTGCTGCTACCTCTCTGACCTTGCTGTCGACAAGGCTCTTCAGGGTCGAGGCGTGGGCAAGGAACTGATCAGGCGGACGCAGGCGGTCATTGGCGAAGAGGTCGCTCTCATGCTGCTGTCAGCGCCGAATGCGCTGTCCTATTACCCTGCAATCGGCTTTCAACGTGCTGAGAACGCATTTGTCATCCGGCGAAAGAGGTGACGCCGAGTTGGTAGTCTTTAAGTGGGAGCCCCTACGGCGCGCCGCCTGGCCTGCTAGGTGTGCTGGCTATCATCGGCCTCGTGTGCCAGTCGTCATGCCACCATCTTCCGCTTGGCTCGAACGTCTGGCTGCACCAGGCCCACCGCCGAGGAACGCAGGCATTGCCGTCCGAACTCACGAACTTCACTGGGAGTGCAAATTGCAAGACTTCTACATGCCACTTCAGCTGGCCCCTACAGCGCTCTCCCAGCCCATCCTTCCCAACTGGTCGTTCAATCTCTTTCAGGTCAACTTGGGAGCGACTTCAAACGCCAAGGTAGAGCAAGCCGTGCTGGAGAAGGTTGGCAGTTACGGCAAGCAAATCGGCAGGCTCGCAGAGGCGCTGGAAGTTGTAATCCACCAACTCCATCTTCTCGACAGCGCGGACCTGTCTCGCGAAGATAAGGATGCCCTGCAAGTCTTCCTTGGCGACGTTGCCGCGGTTCGCAAGATCAAGTCAAGCCTTCAGCCCTGAACGGCCGTTCGTTCTGGCACCGCTTGTCGAAGCTCTGCGCGGTGCTTCGACAAGCTTGCGGGGCTCGCCGCACGAGAGGGTTCATGTGCGGCTACAGGATAGGCTAATGCGCAGGCGTCAGCCTATCCCTCTCAGTCCCCCATCACCACCCCTTCACGCCGTGGGTCTGCTCCCCCCATCCACAGCTTCTTGCCGTGTGCCTGCCCGCGCGTGATGGCCTGCAGACCACTCGTCATATTCATCTCGCGCACCTCGGCGCCGCGTGCGCGTAGGGCCTCGACGGTGGCGGGGGGGAAGCGCTTTTCTTCCAGCAGCGTCGGTCCGTTCATGGAGCCGAAGTTGGGCAGGTTGATGGCTTGTTGGGGCATCAGGCCCCAGTTGAGCACGCCGTAGAGCGTCTTGGCGGTGTAGTGGATGATGGCCGCGCCGCCGGGGCTGCCGCCGCTCATCAGCAGCTCGCCGGTGGCCTTGTCGAACACGAGGGTGGGGGCCATGGACGAGCGGGGGCGTTTGCCGGGCTGCACGCGGTTGGCGATGGGCTGGCCCTGGGCGTCGGTGGGGGCAAAGCTGAAGTCGGTCAGCTCGTTGTTCAGCAAGAAGCCTTTGACCATCTGGCGCGCGCCGAATTGGTCTTCGATGGTGGTGGTCATGGCCACGGCGTTGCCAAAGGCATCGACGATGCTGATGTGGCTGGTGCCGTATTCGGGCTGGTCGGGCATGGGGGCGTAGCTGGTCTTCACGGCAGCCGGGTTGCCGGGCTGGGCGACCTTCATGCTTTGCGTGCCGATGAGCTTGGCGCGTTCGGCCAGGTAGGCGGGGGCGATCAGGCTGGTCCAGCTGCCGCCGGGGGGCTGCACAAAGTCAGGGTCGGCCACGTACAGCGCACGGTCGGCAAAGGCCAGGCGGGCGGCCTCGGTGTACAGGTGCAGCCAGTCGGCGGATGGGATGCCGTCTTGCAGGGGCTTGGCGGCGGCGTCGGTGTTTTTCAGGATGCCCAGGATCTGCCCGATGGCAATGGCGCCCGAGCTGGGCGGCGGGAAGCCGCAGATGCGGAAGTCTTTGGCCTGCACCTGGTAGTCGTGGCACAGCGCCTCGCGCTTTTTGGGCTGGTAGCCGGCCAGGTCGGCCATGCTGAGTTTGCCGGGGTTGGTGGGGTGTTTTTGCACCTTGTCCACGATGGCCTGGGCGATTTCGCCTTCGTGCAGGGCCTTGCTGCCTTCGGCGGCAATCTTGCGCAGCACGGCGGCCAGCTCGGGGTTGCGCAGGTTCACGCCCACATCGCGCGCGTCGCCGTCGGCCTTGTAGAAATAGGCGGCAGCCACCGGGTCCTTCTTGAGGTGCGGGTCGGCCTTGACCAGGGTGTTGAGCCGTGCGCTGATTTTGAAGCCGCCTTCGGCCAGGGTGATGGCGGGTTGGAACAGCGTGGCCCAGGGCAGCTTGCCGTGCTGCTTGTGCGCCATCTCCAGCATGCGCACGGTGCCGGGCACGCCGACCGAGCGGCCGCCCACCACGCCGTCGTAGAACTGCACGGGTTTGCCGTCGGCGCCGAGGAAGAGTTTTTCGTCTGCAGCGGCGGGGGCTGTCTCGCGGCCGTCGTAGGCCTCCACGGTTTTGCCGGTGCTGTGCAGCAGGAAGGCGCCACCGCCGATGCCGCTCGACTGCGGCTCCACCAGGGTCAGCACCATCTGCACGGCAATGGCTGCGTCGATGGCGGAACCCCCGGCCTTAAGGATCTGGTAGCCCGCATCCGTGGCCAGCGGGTTGGCGGCGGCCACGGCAAATTTCTCGGTGGCCCAGCCGGGCTTTTCGGTGTAGCCGGACGAGCCTTCGGGCTGGGCGGGCACGGTGTAGGCGAACTGTGACGGGGCGCTGGCGCAGCCTGCCAGCAGCACGGCCGAGGCCAGCAGGCTCAGGCTGAAGGTGATGGCACGAGGGGAGGGCAGGGGGTGCGTGGTGGTTTTGGGCATGGACAACTCCTGGGTGGCGAGAAGCGAAGGGGCGAAGAAGTGGCCATGGTACGCGGACCGGCCGGAGCGACGCCGGGGCGTTACATCGCGCTACAGGCTCCGAAGATTTGGGTGTTTTTGGCCTCTAGCGCTTATTCATCAACCGCTATTAGCTATTAATAACATAGCATTCAAGCCGCCGTCATACTGGCTTGGGCCCGGGCCGTCCGTCCTCCACCACAAACCGGGCGAGCGTGGTGGCGGCGCTGTCTGCGCGCAGCGGGTCGTCCAGCACGCGCAGGGTGGTGGTCCAGCGCGCGGGCGTGATGTCCGCCAGGCCATAGCCGCGCTGGTCGCAGCGGGCCAGCAGCACATGCGGGTTGTGGCGGGCGATGGCGTCCACCTTGTCTTGTGTGGTGCCCGAGCGCGAGCTGATGGAGGTGCCGCAGAATTCGCTGGCGATGACGGGCGAATCGGGGCGTTCTACATCGGCGTGCACCCGGCAGACATAGTTCTGGTGGATGTCGCCGCCCAGCAGCACCGTATTGCGCGGGCTGTGCTGGGCCACGGCCTGCAGCAGGCGCGCGCGGGCGGCGGGGTAGCCGTCCCAGCTGTCGGCGGACGTAACGCCCGAAGGGTAGTGGCGCGGCGAAAACAGGGTTTGCTGTGCCAGCACGCTCCAGTGGGTGGCGTCTTTGGTGTGTGCGTCGGCGGCCAGGCCGGTGTCCAGCCACTGCTCTTGCGCTGCGCCCAGCAGCGTGCGGGCGGGGCTGGCCAGGTCAGCGCAGTCTGCCGCGCGCACAGCGCCCGCGCTGGCGGACTGGGGCGTGCGGCAGGCCTGCCAAGTGCGGTACTGGCGGCTGTCCAGCAGGTGGATGTGGGCCAGGCGCCCCCAGCGAAGGCGGCGGTAGACCTGCAGGGCATCCCAGCGTGTGCCGGAGGCGGGGCCGTTCAGACTGGCGGCGCGCAGCGGCATATTCTCGTAAAAGGCTTGCCATGCGGCGCCTCGCAGCGTCAGAAAGCTGCCATCGTCGCCCTTACCGGTACCACTGGCGTAGTCGTTCTGCACCTCGTGGTCGTCCCAGGTCACGGCCCAGGGGCAGGCAGCGTGGGCGGCTTGCAGGGTGGGGGCGCTTTTGTGCAGCGCGTAGCGGTCGCGAAAGTCCGCCAGCGTGGTGGCGTGGCGCAGGTTGTGGGTGCGCGCCAGGTCGGTGGTGTTTTTGGGCGTCGCGTATTCGTAGATGTAGTCGCCCAGAAACAGCACCAGGTCGGGCTGGTCGGCCACCAGATGGTGCCAGGCGGCGTAGTGCCCGTGTTCCCAGCGCTGGCAGGAGGCAAAGCCGATGCGCAGCGTGGCGGGCAGGTCACCGGGGGCCGGGGCCGTGCGCGTGCGGCCGGTGGCGCTGATGGCATCGCCCAGCATGAAGCGGTAGTGGTACCAGCGGCCTGGTGCCAGGCCCTGCAGCTCCACATGCACGCTGTGGCCGAGCGCAGACAGGGCGGTGGCTTCGCCTTTTTGCACGATCTGTGCAAAACGCACATCGTGCGCCACCTCCCACCGCACGGTGTGGGCCGCTTGCATCAGCGCCGAGTCTGCTAGCGCCAGCCGTGTCCACAGCACCACGCCGTCAGGCGCAGGGTCTCCACTGGCCACGCCCAGCGCGAAGGGGTTGCTCTGTAGTGCTGGTGCGTTGCTCCATGCCCAGCGGGGCAGTTGGGTGGCAGCGGCGGCCAGGATGGCCTTCCGCAAAAATGCGCGTCTCTGCTCTGGATTCATTGCGGGGCGCTGGATAGGTCCGCTGCGCTTAGAACCGGCGCGGCCCAGGCCAGCGGCCACCGCGCAAGGGCCGCCAAGCTGCGGATGCGGCGCTTCGCTTGCGTGCGCTGGTGGCGTCCCCCTCCCGAAGGAGAGGGGGAAGGCGCCGAAGGCGACTCAGGGGGTGCTTCACCCTATGCCGCCATGACCCGGTTCTTGCCCGATCGCTTGGCCAGGTACATCGCCTGGTCGGCGCGGCGGATGGCGTCGGGGCTGCCTTCGCTGTCGTGCAGCTGGGCCACACCAGCGCTGAACGTGATGAGCACCTTCTCGCTGCCCTGCAGGAAGAAGCGTGTGGTCAGCTCGCGCTGCAGCCGCGTCATCGCGGCCACGCCGCTTTCTACCGAAGTGTCGGGCATCACCAGCACGAACTCTTCGCCGCCATAACGCGCCAGCAGGTCCTGTGGCCGCATGACTTCGCGTGTGACTTGGGCCAGATGCACCAGGGCCGCGTCCCCGCCCGAGTGGCCCAGGCGGTCGTTGATGGTCTTGAAATTGTCCACGTCCAGCAGCGCCAGGCACAGCGGCGAGCCCAGGCGGCGCGCGCGGGCGATTTCGCGCTCCATGGCTTCGTCCAGGCCCTTGCGGTTGAGCGAGCCGGTGAGCGGGTCGTGCCGGGCCTGGGCGCTGGCGCGGTCCAGCTCTTCCTGCAGCTTGGCGACTTCAGCGCGCTTGGCTTCGGTGCGCTCGCGCAGGTCGTGAAGCTCGTCGTGGGCCACACGGCTGTCCAGCGCCATCGAACGGGTGGCGGTCATCACCTCTTGCAGCACGGGGGCGATTTCCTCAAGGGTGTTGGCCTTGCCGATCAGGTCGGCGCAGCGTGCCATGGTGCCCTGGTAGGTGGTGCTGGACGCCGTGATTTTGGCCAGCCGTTCGATGAAGGTGGCCAGCATGTCCTTCATCTGCTCCTGCGCTTCCACGGTGCGCGCCTTGGCCTCGGTCTGCTTGAAGATCACGTCCTTGAGCCGGCGCTGCACATCGTCCAGGCGGCGCAAAGTGAGCGGCGGGGTGGATGCTGCCATCAGCGCCTCGGCCTGGCCGTGCAGCCAGCGGTCTTCCACGCTGAGCACGGCGATGTTCTCGAACACCATGTGGAGCAGCTCCAGCAGGCTGGAGCGGATGGCGGCCTGGTCTTCGGTGGCAAAAGACAGCCGGTAGGTGAAGTTCCCCAGCATGAGCTGGACGGTGGAGATGGGCGGTGCGGGCTCTTTCAGAAAGGCGATGAGCTTTTGCGCCATCTCGATCACGCGGGCATCGTCTTCGCCCAGCGCGGGCAGCGTGTTGTCGATCAGGCGGGCGAGCATCTGCGCAAACTCGTCCGGCAGGACGCCGGGGTTGCCGGGGGCGGTGGTGCTTGCAGCCGTCTCTACCGGGGCCGCCGCCGGGCTCAGCCCCAGGTTGGCGTAGCCGACCAGCACACTTTGTAGCGAAGTCCAGTCTTTGTTGTTGACGGCGCGCTCAAATTGCCCCAAGAGCCGCTTCTGGGCCGGTGTCTGCCCTGGCAGCACCCGCAGGATGTGGTGCAGTTGGCCGTCCGGGAACGGCTGGGGGCTGCGGGTTCCTGCGATCTCGTCGTACAGCGCCAGGTAGTTGTCGGGCGTTGGGGGCAGGCGGCGGGTGGCTAGCTGCTTGAGCGTCTCGCGCGCAATTTCGGAAGGTGGTCGGTCGGCCATGTGCGGACACCAGTGTCAGAGGAGAGCAGGAGGTGCGAGTGTGACACAGCGGCCGCTTTCTGAGGGGCTGGCTCTGCCAAGCCTTGTGGCCTGGCAGGCGCAGGCATCAGTTCACCATCACGAGCTTGCCCATCACCCCCCGTGAACCCATGTGTGCGTAGGCGGCGGGCAGCTCGGCCATGGGCATGGTGCGGTCGATCACGGGCTTGGTCTTGCCCTGGGCGTACCACTGCGCCAGCTCGCCCATCATGGCGGCGTTGGCCTTGGGCTCGCGCTTGGCGAAGTCGCCCCAGAACACGCCCACGATGGAGGCGCCCTTGAGCAGCGCCAGGTTGAAGGGCAGGGCCGGGATGGGGCCGGAGGCAAAACCCACCACCAGGTAGCGGCCGCGCCAGGCAATGGAGCGGAACGCGGGCTCGGCAAAATCGCCACCCACAGGGTCATAAATCACGTCGGGGCCCTTGCCGTCGGTCAGCGCCTTGATGGCGTCGCGCAGGTTGTCCTTGCTGTAGTTGATGGTGGCGTCGGCCCCGATGGAAGTGCACAGCGCGCATTTTTCATCGCTGGAGGCCGCTGCAATCACGCGCGCCCCCATGGCCTTGGCGATCTGGATGGCGGCCGTGCCCACGCCCCCGGCGGCGCCCAGCACCAGCACGGTCTCGCCCGCCTTGAGCTGTGCGCGGTCTACGAGGGCATGGTGCGAGGTGGCGTAGATCATGATGAACGCCGCAGCGTCCACGTGCGAAAAGCCATCCGGCAGCGGCATGCACAGGGCTGCCGGGGCGATGGTGTGGGTGCCGAAACCGCCGGTGCCCGACAGGCAGGCCACGTTCTGGCCGACCTTGAGGTGGGTGACGCCTTCGCCCACGGCTGCCACCACGCCTGCGTACTCCGAGCCGGGGACGAAAGGCAGGGGTGGTTTCATCTGGTACTTGTTCTGCACGATCAGCAGATCGGGGAAGTTCAGGCTGGCCGCCTTGATCTCGATCAGCACCTCGCCCGCCTTGGGCGTGGGCGTGGGCAGTTCGGTCCAGGCCAGGGCGTCAACGCCGGTGGGGTTGGTGCAAAGCCAAGCGTGCATGGGAAAAGTCTCCTGTCAATGTGGTCTGCATGATAGGCGGGGCACCCGGGCGCACGATGTCCCACGAGCGACGGAGGGCGGGCCGTTGGGTGTGGACGGGTGCCCCACCTACAATCCGTTGCAAGCTCTAACGCAACCCATGAAAATTCTGATCTCCAACGACGACGGCTACCAGGCTCCGGGCATCGTGGCGCTGCACGATGCCCTGAAAACCCTCGACGGGGTGGAGGTTGAAGTCGTCGCGCCCGAGCACAACAACAGCGCCAAGTCCAATGCGCTGACCCTGCATTCGCCACTGTATGTGCACAAGGCCCACAACGGCTTCCGTTATGTGAACGGAACGCCGGCCGACTGTGTGCACATCGCCCTGACGGGGCTGCTGGGCTACCGGCCCGATCTGGTGGTGTCGGGCATCAACAATGGCGCCAACATGGGCGACGACACCATTTATTCAGGCACCGTGGGCGCCGCGATGGAGGGTTATCTGTTTGGCATTCCGGCCATTGCCTTCTCGCAGGTGGACAAGGGCTGGGGCGAGATCGAGGCTGCAGCGGCCAAGGCGCGGGAGATTGTGGAGCAGATGCGCGCCCAGAACCTGGTGACCGATACACCCTGGCTGCTGAATGTGAACATTCCCAACATGCCGCTTGCGGCGCTGCAGCCCATCAAGCTGTGCCGCCTGGGACGCCGCCACGCGGCCGAGCGCGTGATCGTGCAGGAAAGCCCCCGGGGTGAGGCGATGTATTGGATTGGTGGCGCGGGAGCCGCCAAGGACGATGCGGAGGGCACGGATTTCCATGCCACGGCGCAGGGCCATGTGTCCATCACTCCACTGAAGGTGGACCTGACCGACCATGACAACCTTGGCTACTGGGCGCAAACGGCGTCCCGGCTTGCGGCAGGGGCGGCTGGCGCCCCGGAGCTCTGATGCAGCGCCGCCCTGGATTCCCGGCCCGGCTGCCCGGATCGGGTCCTGCGGCAGTCCGGGCCACGCCGGTGGCTCCCGCTGCGCGCAATCCAGTGGCAGCACCCCCTGTGGGCGTTGGGCTGGATTCTGCGGCGGTGCGCGCGCGCATGGTGCAAAAGCTGGCGGCAGGGGGCATCACATCGGCTGCGGTGCTGCAGGCCATGGGCACCGTGGAACGCCACCGTTTTGTGGACAGCGCCCTGGTCAACCAGGCGTATGAGGACACCAGTCTGCCCATTGGTCTGGGGCAGACCATCTCAAAGCCCAATGTCGTCGCCCGCATGTGCGAATTGCTCCTGGGCGCCGAAGGCGCACGCACCGATGGGCTGGGGCGTGTGCTGGAAATCGGTACGGGCTGCGGCTACCAGGCCGCCGTGCTGAGCCACCTGGCGCGCGAGGTCTACACCCTGGAGCGCCTGCGTGGCCTGCACGACAAGGCGCGCAACAACCTGCGCCCATTTCGGCTGGCCAATGTGCACCTGCTGTTTGGTGACGGCATGCTGGGCTATGCCAAGGGTGCGCCTTACGCGGCCATCATTGCCGCAGCCGGTGGTGATGCTGTGCCTCAGGCCTGGTGCGATCAATTGGCCGTGGGCGGCAGGCTGGTTGCGCCCATGGCGCTTGCGGGGGGGCAGCAGATGTTGCTTGTGATCGACAAAACCCCACACGGATTGAAACAAAGCGTGCTGGAGCCTGTGCATTTTGTCCCTCTAAAATCGGGGATTGCCTGAAGGGAATTGCTTATGTTCGTATCGCGTGGTCTTGTGGTTGGGTTTACTGTGGCACTGGCGGGTTTGGCGCTTAGTGGCTGCGGCACCCGGCTGAACAAGGCTCCAGTGGAAGACCGAGGCACATCCTCCTCCTCCGCTCCTTCATCCTCTGCACAGCCAGGTGTGGTGGTTGGCACCTCCATCAAGCCACTGCCGGGTGCTGAAAATGCGGGCAAGCCTGGCTATTACACAGTCAAGCCTGGAGATACCCTGATCCGAATCGGGCTGGAGTCCGGCCAGAGCTGGAAAGACATTGCGCGCTGGAACAACCTTGACAACGCAAATCTGATCGAAGTGGGCCAGGTTCTGCGCGTAGCGCCACCGGTTGCTGCTTCGCAGGCGGTCGCGTCGGACAGCGGCGTGGTCACCCGTCCTGTCACGTCTTCCTCCATCACGCCTGCAGCACCTGCGAGCACGCCAGCCCCTGCGGCCAGTGCCGCGAAACCTGCAACATCGGCGGCTTCTGGCCCTGTGGTGGCCGTTGCCCCCGCCACGCCTGCCGCACCCGCTGCCGCGGCCGAGGATGACATGGCGTTCATCTGGCCTGCGCCTGGCTCGTTGATTGCCGGTTTTGACGAGGCACGCAACAAGGGCTACGACATTGCTGGCAAGGCCGGTGACCCGGTCCTGGCCGCCGCCGATGGCCGCGTGGTGTATGCGGGCGCTGGGCTGCGCGGATACGGCAACCTTGTCATCCTCAAGCATAACAACACGTTTTTGACGGCATATGCCCATAACCAGACCTTGCTCGTCAAGGAAGATCAGGCCGTGCGCAAGGGGCAAAAAATCGCCGAGATGGGCAGCACCGACGCCGATCGCGTCAAGCTGCACTTTGAAATCCGCCGCCAGGGCAAGCCGGTGGATCCATCGCGTTACCTGCCTCCCCGTTGAGCCCGGCTGTGGCTCAACCGCCTCTGGGCGCATCTGGCAGTGCGGATGAACCGGCCGGAGCCGCAGATGACTTGCTGAGCGAGGAGTCTGAAGGACTGGCGGACGAATCCGGGAGCGAGCTTCGCTCCACGCAGATAGGCGCCGGGCAGCACGCGGCCCGGCTGGACAAGGCGCTGGCCGATCTGGTGCCCGAGTTCTCCCGCAGCTATCTGCAGCAATTGCTGGTGCAGGGGTTGGTCAGCCTCAATGGCAAACCGGTCAGGAAGTCGGCGACCCGGGTGAAGGTGGGCGATCAGGTGGTGCTGGAAATGCGGCCCACGCTGCAGAGCCAGGCGTTTCGGCCCGAGCCCATGCACATCGAGGTCGTCCATGAGGATGCGCATCTGCTGGTGGTGAACAAGCCCGCTGGTCTGGTGGTCCATCCCGCGCCGGGGAACTGGAGTGGCACCCTGCTCAACGGCTTGCTCGCCCGCGACGACAAGGCGTTGACCGTGCCACGCGCTGGCATCGTGCACCGGCTCGACAAGGATACGAGTGGCTTGATGGTGGTTGCCCGTGATCGTGCCACCATGGACGCGTTGGTGGCACTGATTGCGGAGCGCAAGGTACAGCGCCAGTATTTGGCCATGGCCCACGGCGCCTGGTCGGGGCCCAAGTCACGAACGGTGGATGCTCCCATCGGCCGAGATCCACGCAACCGCCTGCGCATGGCGGTGGTGGACTTGGCACTCCATGCTGGCAAGTTGGCACGGACCGATATCCGCTGCCTGGCTGGTACGGACGACGGTTGCTGGGTGCAATGCACCCTGCACACGGGGCGCACCCACCAGATCCGGGTGCACATGGCATCTCTGAAGCACCCACTGGTGGGGGACAGCCTCTATGGGGGAGCTCCGCTCGGGGCGATGCAGCGGCAGGCCCTTCATGCCTACCGCCTGGCCTTTGTGCATCCCGTCACGGGCCAGGCGCTGGAATTCCATGCTCCTGTGCCCGAAGACATGCGCCAAGCCCTCTCCCTGTGGGGGCTGGGCTACAATGCGCCCTGACGGCCAGACTGGCCCCAGCCCGAAGACGGAATCCCGCCGGGCTTCTGCGTCGCGCCAGCGCCCTTGCACAGCGCGCCATTGATTGCCCCTGCTGTTGATGTGCCACCCGTTGCAACGCGTGGCACTTTTCCAGGAATCGCTGAACCATGAACACGGTGGATGCCAAACGGGTCCTCGAAACTGCGCTGATCTGCGCGCAGCAGCCTGTGCCCTTGCGCGAGCTGCGGGTGCTTTTCAATGACGCTCTGGGGTCGGACACGCTCAAGTTGCTGTTGCAGGAGTTGCAGCTTGAATGGACGCAGCGGGGTGTAGAGCTGGTGCAGGTGGCCACGGGCTGGCGTTTTCAGAGCCGTCCCGAAATGCGTGAATACCTCGACAGGTTGCACCCCGAAAAGCCTCCGCGCTATTCGAGGGCCACCATGGAGACACTCGCGATCATTGCGTATCGCCAGCCGGTTACGCGCGGCGACATCGAGGACATCCGGGGGGTAACGGTCAATAGCCTGATCGTCAAGCAGTTGGAAGACCGCGGCTGGGTCGAGGTCATTGGTCACCGGGAAACGGTGGGGCGCCCCGCGCTGTTTGCAACCACCCGGCAGTTCTTGGATGACATGGGATTGCAGTCGTTGGACCAATTGCCGGTGCTTGACGACCCCTCAGGCAATGCGAATGTGCTGGAAGCAATGGCCGCTGCAGCGCAAGGAGTGATAGAGCCGGAATCAACGCCTGAGGCCGAGGCTGAACTGCTGGCTGTGGCGATGGATAGTCAGCCATCAGAGTCTTTGGAGGCTGTTGCCGCCAGTGGGCAGTTGCTGCGTGTGGATGATTTTTTTCAGAGTGCGGAGACGGATCTCCGTGATGACGATGCCGATACCCCGGGTGGTATCCAGGGAAATACTTGATGAACGATTCGACCCCCGAAATCCCGGCCGATCTGCCGGATGCTGATCCTTCAGCGACAGCCGCAGCGCCCCAAAAAGCCGCTGTCAAACGTGCCCCGCGCAAGAAAAAAGTCGAGCCAGCGCAAGCCGTGGAAGTGCAGGATGCTGTGGACGTGCGCGTTTTGGATGCTGCTGAGGCACCTGCCCTGGCCGGGGAGTCGCCGCATGGGTTGAGCCAGCAGGATGTACCTGTCGCTGCTGTGGTTGCGCATGGGCCTGCAATTCCCGAGGCAGAGGCGGAGGCGTCTGACGCCACCCCCGAACCTCGCCATGGCGAGCGCCAGAATCGTGGGGACGGGCGGGCTCGGCAGCCGCGCCTCGACGGCGCAGGGCGCGACAAGCGCAAGGCAGGTGCTCCTGCGGTTCAGGGATACCAGTTTGAAGATGTGGTGTCGGGGCGCTTCGATGAGGATGATGCCTCCGCAGAGATGGTTCCCGCTAAGCGGGTGCTTCTGCCCCAGGTGGAAACCCCCAAGCTTCACAAGGTGCTGGCGCAGGCGGGACTTGGCTCGCGCCTGGAGATGGAGCAACTCATTCTGGAAGGGCGCATCTCCGTCAACAACGAGCCAGCCCACATCGGCCAGCGCATCCAGTTCGGCGATCAGGTCAAGGTCAATGGCAAACCCATCCGCTACCGCATAGACCCGCCGCCAGCGCGGGTGATTGCTTACCACAAGCCTGTGGGGGAGGTGGTGACCCATGACGATCCCCAGAACCGGCCCACCGTCTTTCGCAAGCTGCCCCGGCTCATGCAGGGCAAGTGGCAGTCGGTAGGGCGCCTGGATCTGAATACCGAAGGCCTGCTGCTGTTCACCAGCTCGGGAGAGCTGGCCAACAAGCTCATGCATCCTCGTTTTGGGCTGGAGCGTGAATACGCTGTGCGTGTGCTCGGCGCCCTCAGCAATGAGGAAAAGCAGAAGCTGCTCGATGGCGTGCGCCTGGACGATGGCATGGCGTCGTTTGGTTCCATCGAAGATGGTGGAGGCGAAGGTTCCAATTGCTGGTACCGGGTCACCATTTCCGAAGGGCGCAATCGCGAGGTGCGCCGCATGCTCGAATCTGTGGGCCATGCGGTCAGTCGGTTGATCCGCATCCGTTACGGTGCCATGGTGCTGCCACGGGGTCTCAAGCGCGGTGCCTGGCTGGAACTGGATGAGGGCGACATCCGGGCTCTGGTGCAGGCGGCGGGCGCCGGGCGTCCGGAAGCAGCGGAAGCTCGTTCGGATGACGGGTCGGGCGCTGGCGGCGGACGGGGTGGCAACAAGCGCAACCGGGGGCGCAATGGTCCCCGCGTGGGCGACGGGCCGCGTCGCGACATGTCGCAGGGTGCGCCCGGTGGTCCCCGAGGGCAGAAACCCCGCCGTGATGGGGGGCAAGGGTTCGACCGTGGCAACAATGCAGGTGGTGGAGACCGCCCGCGCGGCGCGGCGCAGCCCGATCCGATGAAAACATCGGTGGGCTATATCGGCATGGACAGTCTCTCGCGGCATCGCCAGGACAAACGCCGCCCTGGTGGCGGAGGTCCACGTCGGGGCGGGGGCGGGCGCTAGGCGCTGTGCTGCCCCGGGCTCCCCGGTTAGAATCGAGGGCTTTGTCCGGTGGACAAACGAATCACAGCAACATCAATTCAGGAAATCAATATGGCAATCGAACGCACTCTCTCCATCATCAAGCCCGACGCAGTGGCAAAGAACGTCATCGGTCAGATCTATGCACGCTTCGAAGCGGCTGGTCTCAAGGTCGTGGCTGCACGTATGGCTCACCTATCGCGCCTGGAGGCCGAGCAGTTCTACGCTGTGCACAAAGAGCGTCCTTTCTTCAAGGATCTGGTGGATTTCATGATCTCCGGTCCTGTGATGATCCAGGCCCTGGAAGGTGAAAACGCGATTCTGAAAAACCGCGAACTCATGGGCGCCACGGACCCCAAGAAGGCAGAAGCCGGCACTATCCGCGCCGACTTCGCTGACAGCATCGATGCCAATGCAGTGCATGGCTCCGACGCTGCGGAAACCGCCCAGGCAGAAGTGGCTTTCTTCTTCCCTGGCCTGAACATTTACTCGCGCTGATATGGGTGTCCCCATGCCTGTTCCCGCACACGTGGGATACCTGCGCCATGGGGACGACTGCGTTCGGCCCACCCCGGGGAGGGCGCAGTGACCACCAATCTTTTGGAATTTGATCTCGACGGTCTGGCGGCTTTCTGCCAGCAGTTGGGTGAAAAGCGGTTTCGCGCCACGCAGTTGTTTCGCTGGATTCATCAGCGCGGCGCCAGTGACTTTGACGCCATGAGTGATCTGGCAAAGGCCTTGCGCGACAAGCTCAAGGGCTGTGCTCGCGTCGAGGCCTTGCCCGTCATCTCCGAACATGTCTCCTCAGACGGCACGGTCAAGTGGCTGTTTGACGTGGGGGATGGCAATGCGGTCGAGGCGGTTTTTATTCCCGAAGATGATCGCGGAACCCTGTGTATATCCTCACAGGCTGGCTGCGCTGTGGGTTGCCGCTTCTGTTCCACGGGGCATCAGGGCTTCAGCAGAAATCTCACCACGGGGGAGATCGTTGCACAGCTTTGGTTTGCTGAGCATTCCCTGCGCCAGCGCCTCCAATCTGAGGACCGCGTCATTTCGAACGTGGTGATGATGGGGATGGGGGAGCCGCTGCAGAACTACTCGGCCCTCGTTCCGGCCTTGCGCGTCATGCTGGACGACCATGGGTATGGTTTGTCACGCAGGCGGGTCACCGTTTCAACGTCGGGCGTGGTTCCGATGATGGACCGCTTGTCCGTGGATTGTCCTGTGGCTCTCGCGGTGTCTCTGCATGCGCCGAATGACCCCTTGCGCGACAACCTGGTGCCGCTGAACCGCAAATATCCCATTGAAGAATTGCTGGCTGCCTGCAATCGATATCTGGCGCATGCGCCGCGCGACTTCATTACGTTTGAATACTGCATGCTCGATGGTGTCAATGACCAGGTTGAGCACGCACGGCAGCTGATCGAACTTGTCAAGCCCGCCCGTGGTGTGGGTGTGCGCTGCAAATTCAACCTGATTCCTTTCAATCCGTTTCCCGCGTCAGGGCTGTTGCGTTCGCCACAAAATCAGGTGCTGGCTTTCGCCAAAGTCTTGAGCGAAGCGGGTATCGTCACGACCGTGCGCAAGACCCGCGGAGATGATATCGATGCTGCGTGCGGTCAGCTCGCAGGCGATGTCAAGGACCGCACAAGGGCTGCCGAGCGCATGGCAAAGCAGCGGACAATCGTGCTCAAACCGGTGACTTGATCAACAAGCAATCGGCATACTTCAAGGAGGCTCTACATGGTGAGATTGGTTGGACGCTGGCAGCAATGGGGCCGCTGGACTCTCACGGCATGTGGCGTGGTGGCCTGCGTGGCTGCGCTTCAAGGGTGTGCAACCAATAGCGGCATGCCGACCGCCGACGCCAACGCGGGAATGATCACCCCGTCTGATGAGCCAGAGACGCGGCGCCGCGCCCGTATCCGTCTGGAGCTTGCTTCCAACTATTTTGAGAATGGTCAGACGGCCGTGGCGCTCGATGAAGTCAAGCAGGCGCTTGCAGCTGATCCCACCTACGCCGATGCCTTCAATCTTCGTGGCCTCATCTACATGAGGTTGAGCGATTTTGCCCAGGCGGACGACAGTTTTCGCCGAGCATTGGCGCTGCGGGGCGGGGATCCCAATCTGCTGCACAACTACGGTTGGTTGTTGTGCCAGCAGCAAAAGTACGCCGAGGCGAATCAGCACTTTGGTCGGGCTCTCGCAAATCCTGCATACACAGCACGCAGCAAGACCTTGATGGCCCAAGGCCTGTGCCAATCAGGCGCTGGCCAGTTTGCGGAGGCCGAGCAGTCGCTGCTGAAAGCTTATGAACTGGATGCGGCAAACCCTGTCGTCGGTTATCACCTCGCGGTACTTTTTTTGCGTCGCAATGAATTGACCCGGTCTCAGTTCTATATCCGGCGGCTCAACAACAGCCAGTACGCCAATTCCGAGTCGTTGTGGCTGGGGATCAAGGTTGAGCGCGCTTTGGGTGATTCCGTGGCCATGAAGCAACTGGCTGATCAGTTGCGCAAGCGTTTCCCGGACTCACGGGAGTTGGGTGCATACGAGCGTGGGGCTTTCAATGAGTGAGGTTTTGGAAAGTGGTGGGGTGACAGCGGGTAGTTTGCTGAGGGAGGCGCGACAAGCGTCTGGTATGCACATCGCTGCCTTGGCTGTGGCACTGAAAGTGCCAGTCAGCAAGCTGGAAGCGCTGGAGGCGGATAACTATGAGGCCTTGCCCGATACAGTGTTTGTGCGTGCGCTTGCCTCCAGCATGTGCAGAACGCTCAAGTTGGACCCAGCCCCCATTCTGTCGCTGTTGCCACAAAGTAAAAGCCCTCGCTTGGCTACAGACAGTGCGGGATTGAACGCTCCGGTGAAAGGCAGTATCGGGAAATCGTCTTCCTCATCGGCTTCCTTTTCCTCCGGGTCTACCTCACGGTCCGTAACGGTGGTGGTTTTGGCGCTGCTGGTGGGGGCACTGATTCTGGTCTTTTTCCCCAGGCAGCAGGACGGTGTAACGAGCCCGCTTGTTGCCCCCGCATCGATCCAACCGCCGGCCAATGTGGTCGAGCAGCAGGCCGCCCCTGCTGTCACGGGTGCGTCGGATGCAATCCCCGCTGCTGCCCAGCGCATCCCCGACGTTTCTCTGCCGTCAGTGGCAGGTCGCACAGACGCGGCTCCCGCCGTTGCGGCTGCCGCTACTAACAACGCTGCGTCAGCCCCATTGGAGGCGGCAAGCGCTACAACGCCACCGGCCGGGGCATTGGTGCTGCGCGCGCGCAGCGAATCCTGGGTGCAGGTGCGTGATTCCGCAGGCACCGTGGCGTTGCAAAGGAATCTTGCGGCGGGTGAGTCGGTGTCTGTCGCAGGCCAAATGCCGCTGGCCGTGGTGATTGGTCGTGCCGACGTGACAGAGGTATTTGTGCGCGGAAAGCCTTTTGACTTGACGCCTGTGTCCCGTGAGAACGTAGCTCGCTTCGAGGTGAAATGATGGAACGGTTACCTTGTGAGATGGAGCCCATTGCGGTGGCGTCCCCTTTGCCACGGCGGTCCCGCCAAGCCAGGATTGTGTGGGGATCGCGCGTGGTGACCGTGGGCGGGGATGCTCCGGTGCGAGTGCAGTCCATGACCAACACAGACACCGTGGATGCCATTGGCACGGCCATTCAGGTCAAGGAACTGGCGCAGGCCGGCTCGGAGTTCGTCCGGATTACGGTGAACACCCCTGAGGCCGCAGCGGCAGTACCCTACATTCGTGAACAATTGGACCGTATGGGAGAAAGCGTCCCCTTGGTGGGGGACTTTCACTACAACGGGCACCGGCTTCTTACGGATTTTCCTGAGTGCGCACAGGCGCTCTCCAAGTACCGCATCAATCCCGGCAACGTAGGCAAGGGCGACAAGAGGGATCGGCAGTTCGGCCAGATGATCGATGCAGCCATTCGCTGGAACAAAGCCGTGCGTATTGGTGTGAATTGGGGCAGTCTTGACCAGGACTTGCTGGTTGATTTGATGGATGCCAACAGCCGCCGTGCTACTCCTTGGGAAGCACGCCAGGTGATGTACGAGGCGTTGATTACCTCGGCCATTGAATCTGCGCGCCGGGCCGAAGAAATGGGCCTTGATGGCAACCAAATCATCTTGTCCTGCAAAGTCAGCGGTGTGCAGGACCTGATTTCTGTGTACCGGGAACTGGCACGCCGCTGCGACTACCCTTTGCACCTGGGACTCACGGAAGCAGGCATGGGAACCAAAGGCACAGTAGCGTCGGCTGCTGCGTTGTCTGTGTTGCTGCAGGAGGGTATTGGTGACACCATTCGCGTGTCTCTGACGCCCCAGCCCGGTGAAGCGCGCACACAGGAGGTCGTGGTGGCCTCCGAGATACTGCAGGCTCTGGGCTTGCGTGTATTTGTTCCCAGTGTCACGGCGTGTCCTGGCTGTGGTCGCACTACCAGCACCACCTTCCAGGACCTCGCCAAGCAGATTGATGATTTTCTGCGTGCCCAGATGCCTGTATGGCGCGTTCGCTATCCTGGCGTCGAAAACTTGCGTGTTGCGGTGATGGGATGCATTGTCAATGGGCCTGGTGAGAGCAAGCACGCGGACATCGGCATCAGCCTGCCTGGTACGGGGGAGGCGCCAGCAGCCCCTGTGTTCATTGACGGCGAGAAGGCGATGACGCTGCGGGGTGACAACATCGCCCATGAATTCCACCAAATTGTCGAGCAGTACATCGAAAAGCGTTTTGGCGCCGCTGCTGTGACTTTGGCCTGAGCGTTGCTCGCCTTACCCTGATTGATACTGAGCCGCTATCTTGAGATGGTGGGTGATGTCCTTCGAATAGTTGCCAGATAGAGAAAAGAACAGTTGTGAGTAACGAAAAAAGCGCTTCGTCGACCAAGCCGGAAAAGCTGGTGGCCGTGAAAGGCATGAACGATATCCTGCCTCCTGAATCCGCCCGATGGGAGTGGCTGGAGTCCAAGGTCCGCACCCTTATGGCTCGATATGCCTATCGCAACATCCGTACGCCGATTGTTGAGCCCACGGCGCTGTTTGTTCGTGGCCTCGGTGAGGTCACGGACATCGTCGAAAAAGAGATGTACTCGTTCGAGGATCGTCTCAATGGCGAGCATCTCACTTTGCGTCCCGAAGCGACTGCAGGGGTGGTTCGCGCAGTTGCTGAGCATTCCATGCTGTATGACGGAGGCAAGCGCCTCTACTACATGGGGCCCATGTTCCGCCATGAGCGTCCGCAGCGCGGGCGGTATCGCCAGTTTCACCAGATTGGCGCTGAAGCGCTCGGCTTTCCTGGTGCGGAGGTCGATGCGGAGTTGATTCTTCTGGCCCACTCGCTGTGGCGCGAACTGGGGTTGCAGAACGTGCGCCTGGAACTGAACAGCCTGGGTGAACCGCATGAACGCAAGGCGCACCGAGCGGCGCTGATTTCGTACCTGGAACAGCATGTCGAGGTGCTGGATGAGGAGGCGCGTCGGCGTTTGCATAGCAATCCGTTGCGCATTCTGGATACCAAGAACCCCGCTATGCAGGCCGTGGTGGAGGCTGCGCCTCGATTGATTGATTTTCTGGGGCCAAAGTCGCTCGCGCACTTTGATGCAGTGAAGTCCATTCTGAGCGCCAATGATGTGGCCTGGACCGTGAACCCCCGGCTGGTTCGGGGCATGGACTACTACAACCTTACGGTCTTTGAGTTTGTCACTGATCAGCTGGGGTCGCAGGGCACCATTTGTGGCGGTGGTCGCTACGACTATCTGATAGAGCAGATCGGTGGCAAGGCAGCCCCGGCGGTGGGTTGGGCGCTAGGGGTTGAGCGTGTGCTTGAACTGCTCAAGGAGCAGACCAGCACGGTCTCAGCCCTTGTACCTGATGTCTATGCCGTGATCCCCTCTGTGGCGGCGCTGCCCGTGGCTGTGACCACCATCGAGCGCCTGCGACAGTTGGGCCTCAGTGTGCAGATGCATGCTGCGCCTGCAGGGGGCGAGGGTATGGGCAGCATGAAATCCCAATTCAAGAAGGCAGATGGGAGTGGCGCGCAGCATGCGCTGGTCTTTGGGGAGGATGAGCTGTCCCGGGGGATGGTTGTCGTCAAGTCATTGCGCGATGGTGTGGGTGCGCAGTCTGACCATCCGCTAGATTCCCTGGCCGATTGGGCCTCCAACCTACAATCCAACCGCTAAACAGAACACATTCCATGGCAAATCACCTTGATCTCGAAGAACAAGAGCAGCTTGATCAGCTCAAGCATTTCTGGAACACCTGGGGCACCCTCATCAGCTCCGTGCTGATTTTGGTGGCAGGCTCCTTGGTCGCCTGGAACGGATACCAGTATTGGCAGAACCGGCAGGCAAGCCAGGCCGCAGCGCTCTACGATGCTGTAGACGTGGCTGCCCGAGCGGGTGACCAGGCGCGCATGGCTCAGGCGTTTGCCGACCTCAAGGCCAAGTATGCGGGCACTACCCAGGCCAGTCAGGCGGGGCTTGCATTGGCCAAGACCATGGTTGAGGCAGGCAATGCTGATGGCGCCAAGGAGGCTCTTGCCTGGGTGGCTGCTCAGTCGGGAGATGATGGTCTCAAGGCATTGGCCAAGGTGCGCTTGGCCAGCGTGCTTATGGATCAAAAAAACTACGACGACGCACTCAAGCAGTTGTCTGGCAGCGCTCCTTTGGAGTTTGAAGCGGTCTTTGCAGATCGCAAGGGAGACATTTATCTGTTGCAGGATAAGCGTGCGGAAGCTATTGCGGAGTATGCCAAGGCCTATAAGTCCTTCGAGGAGGGGGTGGAGTACCGTCGTCTTGTGGAGGTAAAGCTCGGTGCTCTGGGTGTTTCTCCACAAGGTGTTGCAGTAGCTGCCGCCGGATCCATTGATGGGGTGAAATAGCCATGGCATTCATTTGTGAAGACGGCGCAAAGGGCAGGGTGTTCGGCCTGCGGTGCATTTCTTCAGCGGTCCTGGTTGTCACATTGGCTGGATGCTCGCTATGGAACAGCGGGAGCTCCAAGCCGATGCCGGCAGATCTGGGGGCCAATGTTGCGGTGCTGGGTGTGCGGCAGGCTTGGACTGCGCGCATTGGCAGCGTTGCTGGATTGCCGCTTGATGTCCATTCCGCAGGCAATGTGGTGACTGTTGCCTCCTCCGATGGGGTTGTGGCGGCCATCGACGCCCGAACCGGTGGCGACGTTTGGCGTGTAGCGCTTTCAGAGCCTTTGTCTGCGGGGGTGGGTAGCGACGGAAAATCGGCTGCGGTTGTTTCCCGCAGCAATACCTTGATCGTTCTGGATGCTGGCCGCGAGCGGTGGCGTCAATCGTTGGCTGCGCAAGTATTCACCCCCCCGCTCGTTGCGGGTGGGCGCGTATTTGTGCTTTCGGCCGATCGTTCTTTGGCGGCATTTGATGCGGTGTCGGGCCGCAAACTCTGGAGTCAGCAGCGCCCCGGTGAGCCTCTGGTTTTGCGCCAGGCGGGCGTTTTGCTGGCTGTTGGAGATACCTTGGTTGCGGGGTTTTCCGGCCGTGTCGTAGGTCTGAATCCAGACAATGGCAGCGTTCGTTGGGAGGCTCCTTTGGCGAGTGCGCGGGGGACCAACGATGTTGAGAGACTGGTGGAGTTGGTTGGGCGTACCAGCAGAGTAGGTGATTCCATCTGTGCACGTGCCTTCCAGGCGGCTGTGGGTTGTGTCAATGCTGCCAGAGGCGCAGTGACTTGGACGCAACCCGCCAGTGGTGCTGATGGCGTGCATGGAGACGGGGAGGCCCTGTTCGGTGCCGAGGGCAATGGCACGGTCATGGCGTGGCGTCGCAGCGATGGTTCGCGTCTGTGGGCCACCGACAGGCTCAAACACCGCAAACTGACGGCGCCCTTGTTGTTGGGTCGTTCCGTCGTAGTCGGGGACGACACAGGCCTCGTTCACCTGCTATCCCGCACGGATGGTTCTCCGCTCAACCGCATCGCCACGGACGGATCTGGCATCGCCGCAGCACCCGCTGTGGCCGCAGATACGTTGGTGGTAGTTACTCGCAATGGTGGTGTCTACGGATTCCGTCCAGATTGATGGATTTTATTTAATGAAGCCAGTTATCGCCCTCGTGGGGCGTCCGAATGTCGGCAAGTCCACGCTCTTCAACCGCCTGACCAAGTCCCGCGACGCCATTGTTGCGGACTTTGCAGGGCTTACGCGTGACCGGCATTACGGCAATGGCAAGCAGGGCAAGCACGAGTACATCGTTATCGATACCGGCGGTTTTGAGCCTGATGCATCGAGCGGAATTTACAAGGAAATGGCCAAGCAGACGCAGCAGGCCGTTGCCGAAGCTGATGTGGTCATTTTTGTGGTGGATGCGCGCGCAGGTGTATCTGCGCAAGACCATGACATCGCCAATTATTTGCGCCGCCTTGGTAAACCTTGTGTACTTGTTGCCAACAAGGCAGAAGGCATGCTGGAAGGCGTGCAACTCGCCGAGTTCTATGAGTTGGGTCTGGGCGAGGTTTACCCTGTGTCTGCTGCCCATGGGCAGGGTATCCGAAGCCTGGTGGAGATTGCGCTGGAGCCGCTTCAGCTTCCTGACCCCGACGACTCTGATGTTGAATCTGAGAAAGGCATCATCAAACTTGCTGTGGCAGGTCGGCCGAATGTTGGCAAATCGACGCTGATCAACACCTGGCTCGGCGAAGAGCGTCTGGTTGCGTTTGATATGCCGGGAACGACCCGTGATGCGATCACGGTACCCTTCGAACGCAATGGGCAGCGCTTTGAATTGGTGGATACGGCGGGATTGCGCCGCAAGGGCAAAGTTTTCGAGGCGATAGAGAAATTCTCGGTCGTCAAGACGCTCCAAGCCATTGAATCGGCCAATGTGGTGCTGCTGTTGCTCGACGCTACCCAGGGTGTCACTGATCAGGATGCGCACATTGCGGGGTACATCTTGGAGAGCGGGAGAGCCGTGGTTGTTGCAGTAAACAAGTGGGATGCCGTTGATGACTACCAGCGTCAGTTGCTGGAGCGGTCTATCGAGACCCGGCTCGCATTTCTGAAATTTGCGTCCTTGCATTTCATTTCTGCAAAAAAACGGCAGGGTTTGGGGCCGGTGTGGGCATCGATTGCCCAAGCCCACAAGGCGGCAACCTGCAAGATGTCAACGCCAGTATTGACGCGCCTGTTGCTAGAAGCTGTTCAATTTCAGAGTCCGAAACGCGCAGGCATGTTCCGACCAAAGATGCGATATGCCCATCAGGGGGGCATGAATCCCCCGGTGATCATCATCCATGGTAATTCGTTGGAACACGTCACAGATGCCTACAAGCGCTTTCTGGAGGGCCGCTTCCGCAAAGAATTCGACTTGGTGGGTACACCGCTCCGGATAGAGATGAAGACATCGCACAACCCTTTCGCTGATAAAGAGGAAGCGTAAGTCAAAGGCTGGGTTTCCAAAGGGCCATGCATCCTGAGGCGGGGTTGTGCTCCGTGCTGTGGTAAGGTGCTGGTTTACAACAACATTTTTGAACACGGAGAATATCGTGAGCAACAAAGGCCAGCTTTTGCAAGACCCCTTCCTCAACGCTTTGCGTCGGGAGCATGTTCCTGTTTCCATCTATCTCGTGAACGGAATCAAACTGCAGGGGCAGATCGAATCGTTTGATCAGTACGTGGTGTTGCTGCGCAATACAGTCACCCAGATGGTCTACAAGCATGCCATTTCCACCATCGTGCCGGGCCGCGCGGTCAACTTCTCTACTGCCGACACCTCTGATGCAGATAGCAACAACGCTTAAGTTGTTGTTTGTGTTGCCGTTTTCGCGTCTTGCCCTGATCGGGCGAGGGGGCAATCCACTTTGCAATCGATGACCGCTTCGTCGGGAGATGGCACCCCGGTGCTTCTGGTTGGGGTTGATTTTGGTCTTCCTCACTTCGACGCCGATCTCGAAGAGTTGGGATTGCTTGCCCAGACAGCTGGTATGAAGCCTGTCGCCCGCTTGACGTGCAAACGCAAGGCACCGGATGCCGCCTTGTTTATTGGTAGTGGCAAGGCGGATGAAATCCGTACGTTGGCACAAATGCATGGCGCGGCGGAAGTCTTGTTCGATCAGTCTCTCAGTCCGGCGCAGCAGCGAAACCTGGAGCGTCACCTTGAGCTTCCAGTCAATGACCGAACGTTGTTGATCTTGGAAATCTTCGCGCAACGTGCCCGCAGCCACGAGGGCAAACTCCAGGTGGAGTTGGCAAGATTGCAGTATCTCAGCACCCGCCTTGTGCGCCGCTGGTCGCATCTCGAGCGCCAGACAGGGGGCATTGGTGCGCGCGGCGGCCCGGGTGAAAAACAGATTGAACTGGATCGTCGGATGATTGGCGACGCTGTCAAGCGCACGCGTGAGCGCCTCGTGAAGGTCAAGCGCCAGCGGACCACCCAGAGAAGGCAGCGTGAGCGACGCGATACGTTCAATATTTCATTGGTGGGGTACACCAACGCTGGTAAGTCCACGCTCTTTAATGCGCTGGTGAAGGCTCGCGCCTACGCTGCAGACCAATTGTTTGCAACACTGGACACCACAACACGGCAACTCTATTTGGGCGATGCTGGGCGATCTGTATCCCTCTCGGATACCGTAGGGTTTATTCGGGACCTTCCTCATGGCTTGGTGGATGCATTCCAGGCAACGTTGCAAGAGGCCATTGATGCGGACCTTTTACTCCACGTAGTGGATGCCTCCAATCCGGGCTTTCCTGAACAAATGGCTCAGGTTCAAAAGGTCTTGAACGAGATTGGTGCAGCTGACATCCCCCAGATACTTGTGTTCAACAAGTTGGATTCTCTACAGGCTGAGCAGCGCCCCCCGCTTCTTGAAGACCAGTACGACGTGGATGGGCATGTCTTCCCGCGCTTGTTCGTGAGTGCTCGTTCTGGTGAGGGGTTGGATGCCCTGCGCCATGCGCTCTCGCTAAGGGTACTTGCCGCTCAAAAATGCATGACCCCTGATGCCGCCATTGAATTGCCAGGGGCCGCGCCCTGATTGGGCACAATGCCAGCATTACCAATGCCATCCAGAGAACCAGAGACTTTGCGCATGAATTTTCAAAATCGCACCCTACGCTGGGCTTCGCTGCCAGAACGTATTCGGGGCATGTTCAATCTGAATGACCCTCGGTGGGGGCGCGGCGACGATAACAAGGCAGACGACGGTTCACGTCCGGAGGAGCGTCCTGCTGCGCCTCCTCCAGCCGGAAATCGGGGCGGCGATCAGCGGCCTAGCAATGGACAGCCGCCCGATCTTGATGAACTTTGGCGCGACCTCAACAAGAAGCTCGGAGGTTTTTTTGGCTCCAAGAACGGCGGTGGCCGTGGTCCGGGCAACGGTGGTAGTTCGGGGGGGGGCTTCCAGCCAGATATGAAGAGCGCTGGTGTGGGCGTGGGGCTGATCGCTGGGATCGTCTTTGTGATCTGGATGGGAACAGGATTTTTTATTGTTCAGGAAGGTCAGCAGGCGGTCATTACCCAGTTCGGCAAGTACAAAAGCACCGTGGGTGCAGGTTTTAATTGGCGTTTGCCTTACCCCATCGAGCGCCACGAACTGGTATTTGTCACCCAGATTCGGTCTGCCGATGTGGGGCGAGACAGCATCATCAAGAGCACCGGTCTGCGTGAGTCGGCCATGCTCACGGAAGATGAGAATATCGTCGAGATCAAGTTCGCGGTCCAGTACCGCTTGAGTGACGCCCGCGCGTGGCTGTTTGAAAGCAAGAACCCTTCGGATGCGGTGGTGCAAGCTGCGGAGACGGCAGTTCGGGAGGTGGTCGGGAAGATGCGCATGGATACGGCATTGGCCGAAGAGCGTGATCAGATCGCTCCCCGTGTCCGCACACTCATGCAAACCATCTTGGATCGCTACAAGGTAGGTGTCGAGGTGGTGGGTATCAATCTGCAGCAAGGTGGTGTCCGTCCACCTGAGCAGGTGCAGGCCTCCTTTGACGATGTCCTCAAAGCGGGGCAGGAGCGTGAGCGGGCCAAGAATGAAGCCCAAGCCTATGCCAACGATGTGATTCCACGTGCAGTGGGGTCCGCATCGCGCTTGAACGAAGAAGCTGCAGCCTACAAAGCTCGGATTGTTGCCCAGGCACAAGGTGATGCCCAGCGGTTTTCTTCGATTCTGGCAGAGTATCAGAAGGCTCCACAGGTGACCCGCGACCGCATGTATCTGGAGGCGATGCAGCAGATTTATGGCAACGTAACCAAGGTGCTGGTTGAATCACGGCAGGGTTCTAACCTGTTGTATTTGCCACTGGACAAGATCATGCAAAGTGTCGCCAGCGGAGGGGGGGCATCGGATGCTCCCGCTGCAAATACGACGGCCCCCGTTGCAGTCCCTGCAGCCCCTTCGACCACTTTTTCGAATGACCCCCGCGCGCGTGACAGCAGTCGCACACGCGATCGTGAATCTCGCTAGGAGCAACTCGTGAACAGAGTCGGATTTATTGCATCTACCCTCTTGGTGGTGCTGGCCCTGATGAGCTCCATGCTTTTTGTGGTGGACCAGCGCCAGTTTGGTGTGCTTTACGCATTGGGGCAGATCAAGGAAGTGATCACAGAGCCAGGCTTGAATTTCAAGCTGCCCCCGCCTTTTCAAAACGTGTCGTACATCGACAAACGCCTTTTGACACTGGATAGCAGTGACACGGAGCCCATGTTGACTGCGGAGAAGCAACGGGTGGTCATCGACTGGTATGTGCGGTGGCGAATCTCCGAGCCAACGGAGTACATCCGCAACGTTGGACTGGATGAGAGTGCCGGAGCGATGCAACTCAATCGCGTGGTGCGCAATGCGTTCCAGGAGGAAATCAACAAGCGCACCGTCAAGGAGCTTCTTTCCCTGAAGCGGGAAGCGCTGATGGCGGATGTGAAGCGTGAAGTGCTGGAGACCGTTCGCGGCGCCAAACCGTGGGGTGTGGATGTTGTCGATGTTCGCATTACCCGCGTCGACTACGTAGAGGCGATTACGGAATCGGTGTATCGGCGCATGGAGGCCGAGCGCAAACGCGTGGCCAATGAACTCCGTTCTACGGGTGCGGCGGAAGGTGAAAAAATTCGTGCTGATGCAGACCGCCAGCGTGAGATCACTATTGCCAATGCCTACAGGGATGCTCAGAAGATCAAAGGCGAAGGTGACGCCGAAGCCGCGCGCATTTATGCCGATGCGTTTGGGCGGGACCCGCAGTTTGCGCAGTTCTACCGGAGCCTGGAAGCCTACAAATCCAGCTTCAACAAGAAGAGCGATGTAATGGTTCTGGACCCCTCGTCATCAGAGTTTTTCAAGACATTCCGAGGTGGAAACTCTGCGGCTATGCCTGCAGCACCCCGGAAGTAGTCCCCTGCTGATTTTCGACATCCTGCCGCTGTGGATTCGGAAAGCCTCTGGGCAGCGCTCGCCTTGGTGCTGGTGATTGAGGGACTGCTGCCATTTCTTTCGCCTCAGAGTTGGCGACGTGCAGTCGCTCAGATTGCGCTGATGCAGGATGGCCAGATTCGGTTTTTCGGTTTGCTGGCAATCGTTGCTGGCGTGTTGATGCTCTGGTTCTGAACAGCGCCAGAGCCGGTAGCGGGTGGAGTCTCTCTGGGCTCTTCGCCGCTCCCAGTAGAATCACGGTTTTAACAGCCTCCCCTTTTTTCCATGTCTGCTTGGGTCCTTCCGGATCACATTGCCGATGTCTTGCCGTCCGAAGCACGGCACATCGAAGAATTGCGTCGCGGGCTGCTTGATACAGCCCGCTGCTACGGCTATGAGCTGGTCATGCCCCCGTTGCTGGAGCATCTTGAATCCCTGCTGACAGGTACGGGAGAGGCCCTCGATCTCCAGACCTTCAAGCTCGTGGACCAGCTCTCAGGGCGATCCATGGGGCTTCGAGCGGACACTACCCCCCAGGTCGCTCGAATTGACGCGCATTTGCTCAATCGCAAGGGCGTGACTCGCCTCTGCTATTGCGGGCCAGTGTTGCATACCCGGCCTGATCGTCCGCATGCCACCCGCGAGCCGCTCCAGTTCGGCGCAGAAATCTTCGGACATGCGGGGCTGGAGGCTGATCTTGAGGCGTTGCAGCTCGCCCGGGAATGCTTGCGCATTGCCAATGTGCCCAGCACCACGATTGATCTGGCGGATGTGCGCATCGTGCGCAATCTTCTGGCGGGCGTGTCCGTGAATGCCCAGGTGTTGAGCGGTATCCATGCGGCACTGGCAGCCAAGGACGCGGCTGAACTCGCGGCATTGACCCGAGATTTCCCTGTGGAGTCGCGCGAGGGTTTGTTGGCGTTGCTTCAGCTCTACGGTGATCAGGGTGTGTTGATTGAAGCTAAAAAAGCCTTCCAGCGCTTTCCTGGTATATCTCAAGTGCTATCAAATTTGAATTGGCTGGCATCCCGCCTTGAGGGGGCTGCTGTCACTTTTGATCTGGCCGATCTGCGTGGCTATGCCTACTACAGCGGTGCGCGTTTTGCGATCTATGCCCCGGGCGCAAGCGATGCGCTCGTTCGAGGTGGCCGCTATGACGAGGTGGGGGCTGTGTTCGGCCGCAATCGTCCCGCAGCTGGGTTTAGTCTGGATATCAAGCAGGTAGTGGGCGTGGTCTCTCCACGGGCATTGAAAGCTGCTATCCGTGCTCCCTGGGGAGAGTCGGATGAAGTGAATGCAGCCATCGCGGAACTCCGCACGTCTGGTGAGACGGTGGTTTGTGTTTTGCCGGGGCATGAGAGCGAAGTGGACGAGTTCCACTGTGATCGGGAACTGGTGCAGATTGCGGGCCGCTGGGTCGTGCAGGCTGTTTAAGCAATTGACAATTGAATTGGGTTTGAGATGAAAGCAACCAAAGGTCGCAACGTAGTGGTGGTCGGAACCCAGTGGGGTGACGAAGGCAAAGGCAAGCTGGTTGATTGGCTGACCGAAAGTGCACAAGGTGTCGTCCGTTTTCAAGGTGGGCACAACGCGGGCCACACACTGGTCATCAATGGCGTCAAGACGGCGCTGCATCTGATCCCTAGTGGCATCATGCGCCCAGGCGTCAAGTGCTACATCGGCAATGGTGTTGTCTTGTCGGCAGCCAAGCTGTTTGAGGAAATCGAAGGCCTTGAAAAAGCGGGCGTCGAAGTGCGTTCACGCTTGCGAATTAGCGAAGCTTGCCCGCTGATTCTTCCGTTCCATGCAGCCATTGATGTGGCGCGTGAAGCTGCACGTGAACAGGGTGGAACGGAAAAAATTGGAACTACTGGTCGCGGTATTGGCCCCGCGTATGAAGACAAGATTGCCCGTCGTGCCCTGCGGGTGCAAGACTTGAAGTACCCCGAGCGGTTTGCTGCCAAGCTTCGTGAATTGCTGGATCTGCATAACCATATCCTTACGACCTATCTGCGCTCGGGCACCTTTGCGTTTGGTGATGCACTCAAGCCTTATATCGAGGACGGCAAAGTTCAGTTCGATGTGGTGTATGCAGAAGCGATGCGGCATGCAGAGTTGCTCAAGCCCATGATGGCTGATGTATCGCGCGAGCTCAACGACGCCCATCGAGATGGTGCCAATCTTCTGTTTGAGGGCGCTCAAGGTACGCTACTCGATGTGGATCATGGGACCTACCCCTATGTCACATCGAGCAATTGTGTAGCCGGGAACGCAGCGGCCGGCTCGGGCGTCGGTCCCGGCATGTTGCATTACATACTCGGTATTACCAAAGCGTATTGCACCCGCGTTGGCGGCGGCCCTTTCCCGACGGAGCTGGACTGGGAAGTGCCTGGTACGCCTGGGTATCACATGAGTACGGTGGGCGCTGAGAAGGGTGTGACCACGGGGCGTAGTCGTCGATGCGGCTGGTTCGATGCTGCGCTGCTCAAGCGTAGTGCTCAGGTCAACGGTCTCTCCGGTTTGTGTATCACCAAACTGGATGTTCTGGACGGGCTGGAAGAACTATTGCTCTGCACCGGGTATGAACTCGACGGTGAGCACATCGATCTTCTGCCCATGGGCGCGGAAGATATCGCACGCTGCAAGCCTGTCTACGAGACGTTGCCAGGCTGGAGTGAGTCCACCGTTGGCGTGACTGACTACGTCAAACTGCCACAGAGCGCTCGCCGTTATCTGGAGCGTATTGAACAGGTTACGGGTGTGCCTATCGATATGATCTCCACGAGCCCCGACCGTGATCACACCATCATGATGCGTCACCCTTATGTCGCTGGTTGATGATTTGAAATTGCCAGTGACTTCCGCACCCACAGCTATCTATCCAGGAGCTACCGCATGTTGACCGAAGACGGCAAACACCTTTACGTCAGCTATGACGAGTACCACAGTCTTATTGAGAAGCTGGCGCTCAAGGTGCACCAATCGGGCTGGGCGTTCGACACGATCCTGTGCCTTGCTCGGGGGGGGGTTGCGTCCTGGCGATATTTTGAGCCGCATCTTTGACAAGCCCTTGGCCATCATGTCCACAAGCTCTTACCGTGCCGAGGCTGGAACGGTGCAGGGGCATCTGGATATCGCGCGGTTTATCACGACGCCCAAGGGTGAGATCGCAGGCAAGGTGCTACTGGTGGATGACCTTGCGGACTCGGGTCACACCTTGCATGCGGTGATCAACATGTTGAAGACCAACTATGCGCCCATCACCGAACTGCGCAGCGCTGTGATCTGGACAAAGGGCTTGTCGACGTTCACGCCAGACTATTCAGTGGAATTCCTGCCGACCAACCCCTGGATCCATCAACCGTTTGAGGGTTACGATAGCTTGAGTCCCGAGAAGCTGTTGGAAAAGTGGCGAGTGTGAAAGCCGGGCTATCAGTCTTTCGAGGGGAGTGTAAAAATTTCTCTCGAAAATTCTTCTTGCCCTCCAAAATAGTGCTATAGTCGAGGGCTTCGCTACTGAGGCGGTTCTGCAGAAATGTGGTGAGGCTGAAGATGTGGGTAGTTACGGGGTTCAGGCTCTGTTGCTGCTGATGTCGAGAAGGTGGAAGAAGAAAGTTTGGTTTTGAGTTGTAGGTGGTGTAAAAACCGGTATATAATTCAAGGCTTCGCTAAGTAGAGCAGGGTGTCG
>PJUL01000349.1_pt1 | contig 36130 bp, 35 predicted proteins | sample 1512221 | NCBI WGS metagenome assembly PJUL01 (sample SAMN08177667, study PRJNA422409) | Feces metagenome, whole genome shotgun sequencing project.
AGCTGGTGGAGCATGGAGCGCAGGTCGTTGGGCGCGTGCTCGCCATCGATGAGCAGCCAGTCGTAGCCGGTGCCCGCGAGGATCTCTGCGCTGTAGGCGTTGGCCAGCCCGAGCCAGAGGCCGATTTGCGCCTGGCCCTGGGCCATGGCCTGTTTGAAGCGGTTCGTGGGTGTCTGCAATCTGACCTCCGTGCGGCGTTGCCAAGCCCGCCATCGTACGGGCTGTGGCCAAGCCGCGTGGGCATGGCCGCTATAGTCGGCTGCCCCGCTTTCGAGTCCGCCCATCCCCACCTGCCATGGCCAAAGAAAAAACCACGTTTACCTGCACCGAATGCGGCGGCACCAGCCCGCGCTGGCTGGGCAAATGCCCGTCCTGCGGCGCCTGGAACACGCTGATCGAGCAGGTGGCCGAGGCCGGGCCAGGCAAGAACCGCCTGAGCGCGCCGCAGGGCTACGCGGGCCTGGCCAATGCGCAACCCGTCCTTCCGCTGGCCGCCATCGAGGCCCAGGACGTGGCCCGCACCCCCAGCGGCATCGACGAGTTGGACCGCGTGCTGGGAGGCGGCATTGTGGAGGGTGGCGTGGTGCTGATCGGCGGTGACCCAGGCATTGGCAAATCGACCCTGCTGCTGCAGGCCATGGACGCGCTGCAGCGCGCGGGCCTGCCCACGCTGTATGTGACGGGCGAAGAGAGCGGTGCGCAGGTGGCGCTGCGTTCGCGCCGGCTGGGCATTGAGGGCAGCCAGGTGCAGCTGCTGGCCGAGATCCAGCTCGAAAAAATCCTGGCAACGGTGGACGCCACGCAACCGGCCGTGGTCGTCATCGACTCCATCCAGACCACGTATTCCGACCAGCTCACCAGCGCACCGGGCTCGGTGGCCCAGGTGCGCGAATGTGCGGCGCACCTCACGCGCATGGCCAAGGGCACGGGCATCGCCGTGATCCTGGTGGGCCATGTGACCAAAGAGGGCGCGCTGGCGGGGCCGCGCGTGCTGGAGCACATGGTGGACACAGTGCTTTACTTCGAAGGCGACACGCACAGCCAGTTCCGCCTGGTGCGCGCCATCAAGAACCGCTTCGGCGCGGTCAACGAGATTGGCGTGTTCGCCATGACGGAGAAGGGCCTCAAGGGCGTCTCCAACCCGAGTGCCATCTTTCTGAGCCAGCACAGCGAGCCCGTGCCCGGCAGCTGCGTGATGGTCACGCTGGAAGGCACGCGCCCGATGCTGGTGGAGATACAGGCCCTGGTAGACAGCGGCGGCCCCAGCCCGCGGCGCCTGAGTGTGGGCCTGGACAAGGACCGCCTGGCCATGCTGCTGGCCGTGCTGCACCGCCATGCGGGCGTGGCCTGCATGGACCAGGACGTGTTCGTGAACGCGGTGGGCGGCGTGCGCATCAGCGAGCCGGCAGCCGACTTGGCAGTGATGCTCTCGATCACCAGCAGCCTGCGCGGCAAGCCCCTGCCGCGAGGCTTCATTGCGTTTGGCGAGGTGGGCCTGGCGGGCGAGGTGCGCCCCGCGCCGCGCGGCCAAGAGCGATTGAAGGAAGCCGCCAAGCTGGGCTTCAGCGTGGCTGTGGTGCCCAAGGCCAATGCACCCAAGAAGCCCATCGAGGGGCTGACCATTCACGCCGTGGAGCGCGTGGAGGAGGCAATGAACGTGGTGCGCGAAATGGGCTGAGGGGCTTTTGCCCTCATCCAGCCCAGGCCGTCAGAACGATTCCCAGTCGTCGTCCGAGCCCTTGGTGGGGGCCTTGATAGCTGGGGTGGCGGGGGCAGGTGCTTTGGCCGGTGCTGCAACCCTGGGTGCTTGCAGCTTGCGGGCCGCTGTCGCAGGCGCTGCCACAGGGGTGGCGCGGGCCGCCACCGGGCGTGGCGCTGCCGCAGGAGCGGGGCGGGGCGTTGCTGGCGCAGGCGTCGAGGGCTGATAGCCCACATTGAACACCGACACCACCTCGGCCAGGCGTTGCGCCTGGTCGCGCAGCGACGATGCGGCTGCGGCCGATTCTTCCACCAGCGCGGCGTTTTGTTGCGTCATCTGGTCAAGCTGCGTCACGGCCACATTCACCTGGGCGATGCCGTCGCGCTGCTCGGATGAGGATGCGGTGATCTCGCCGATCAGGTCCGACACGCGGCGCACGCTGCTCACGATTTCGTCCATGGCCTGCCCAGCCTGCGTGACCTGCTCCGACCCCGTCTCCACCGATTCCACCGACGCAGTGATCAGGCCCTTGATCTCCTTGGCGGCCTCGGCGCTGCGCTGCGCCAGGCCCCGCACCTCGCTGGCCACCACGGCAAAGCCGCGGCCCTGCTCGCCCGCGCGGGCGGCTTCCACCGCGGCGTTCAGGGCCAGGATGTTGGTCTGGAAAGCGATGCCGTCAATGGTGCCGATGATGTCCGCGATCTTTCGCGAGCTGTGGGTGATGGTCTGCATGCTGGTCACCACCTGGGCGACCACGTCGCCGCCCCGCCCGGCCGCCTGGGCGGCGGTAGAGGCCAGCAGATTGGCTTGGCGGGCCGTGTCGGCCGATTGGGTCACGGTAGCGGTCAGCTCTTCCATGCTGGAGGCGGTTTCCTCCAGGTTTGCTGCCGTCTGTTCGGTGCGGGCCGAGAGGTCGTGGTTGCCCGTGGCGATCTCGACCGAGGCCGTGGACATGGACTCGACGCCACTGCGCACTTCGGCCACCAACCCGCGCAGGCGTGCCGCCATTTGTGACACCGACCGCAGCAGGTGACCGAACTCATCCTGGCGGTCGTCGTGCGCGGACACAGTGAGATTGCCGCTGGCGATGGCGTCCGACAGTTCTACCGCGCGGTTCAGCGGGCGGGTGATGGAGCGCACCAGCAAGAACGAGAGCACGAGGCCCAGTGCGAAAACCAGGCCCTGGGCCAGCCAGGCCAACAGGCTGGCCTGGCTGCGTGCCTCCTGCGCCTCTTGCCGGGCGGCATCGCGCTGGCTTTGCTGAAGCTGCACAAAGGTCTCCAGGCTGTCCACATACTTGCCGATCGCAGGGAGATACTGCGCCTCGATGAACGACTTGAAGGCAGCGCCATCGCCAGCTTGCTTGATCTCGCGGGCTTGCTTGTTCAGCGCCAGCACATTGGTGCGTTCGGCCCCCACACGCTGCAACGCCGCCTTGTCGGCCGGGCTGGTGGCCAGCTCCACCACCTTGGCCTGGATCACGGAGATGCCGGACACGCCCGCCTTGACGCGACTGTCGAAGAGCGCTGTCAGGTCCGGATCGGGTGTCGAATTGCTGGCCAGCACGCGCTCGCCCGTGGTTTCGGTGGCGCCCTTCCATTGCACAGCGAGCGTGATGCGGTTTTCAAACGCCGCCAATGACTGCATGGACTGGTCCATGACCTGGGCCACGCGGTGCTGCGCCCACACCGACACCACCAGCATGGCACCCAGCAGTCCCACGATGGAACCCCACAGCTTGGGTGACAGGCGCACGTTATCCAGCTTCATTCACGATCTCCAGAAAGGACGGAAACCGCATTCTTGGGGCTTGCGCGCGTGCCGTAAACAGTCGGCCACGCTTGCAGCCCTTCTGACCATGAAGTTGTTTGATTAATGTAGTGCTTACACAACGAAACAAATTTTCAAGCTGAGGAGGGTTGCGTGATGCGACTGTTTCCCCGCCCTCTGGCCGGGGTGTTGCAGCAGGCGTGTGACGGACAGAAGACAATACCGCCCATGAATGTTCGCAATATCCTGGTGCCGATTGGCTTGGTGGCTTTGGTCTTTTTTGGTTTCAACGCCTACGGCTGGCCTGGTGTGGCCGCCGTTCTCGGGGGGCTGGTGATGTGGGGGCTGCTGCATTTCACGCGGCTCATGAGCGTGATGCGAAAAGCATCTGGACGGCCCATGGGCTACGTGCCAAGCGCCGTGATGCTCAACGCCCGCCTCAAGCCCCGCGTGACGCTGATGCACGTGGTGGCGATGACCCAGTCGCTGGGCGAGCAGTTGTCTGCCCCGGACGCGCAGCCCGAGGTGTACCGCTGGAAAGACGGCACCGACTCGCACGTCACCTGCGAGTTCCTGCACGGCAAACTGGTCAAGTGGGTGCTGTTCCGGCCGCAGGCCGAAGCCTCGGAAGCCGAACCGGCCACGCCGCCTGTGGCCCCGTAAAATCCCATCTTTGCGACCCACAGCAACAAAAGGAACCCCATGAGCCCCGTAGTTCCCTCGATGGCCGACCGTGACGGCAAGATCTGGATGGACGGCCAGATGGTGGATTGGCGCGACGCCAAGATCCACGTCCTTACCCACACCCTGCATTACGGCTGCGGCGCCTTTGAAGGCGTGCGCGCGTACAAGACGGCCGACGGCACGGCAATCTTCCGCCTGGAAGAGCACACCGACCGTCTCTTCAACAGCGCCAAGATCCTGCGCATGAAGATCCCGTTCACCAAGGAAGAGGTGAACGAGGCCCAGAAGGCTGTGGTGCGCGAGAACAAGCTCGAATCCTGCTATCTGCGCCCGCTGACCTGGATCGGCTCGCAAAAGCTGGGTGTCTCCCCCAAGGGCAACCAGATCCACCTGATGGTGGCCGCCTGGGCCTGGGGCGCGTACCTGGGCGAAGAGGGCATGAAGCGCGGCATTCGCGTGAAGACCAGCAGCTACACCCGCCACCACGTGAACATCACCATGACGCAGGCCAAGGCGGTGAGCAACTACACCAACTCCATCCTGGCGAACATGGAAGCGCTGGACGACGGCTATGACGAAGCGTTGCTGCTCGACAGCAGCGGTTTCGTGAGCGAAGGCGCCGGCGAGAACATCTTCGTGATCAAGAACGGCGTGATCTACACGCCCGATCTGTCGGCCGGCGCCCTGAACGGCATCACGCGCAACACGGTGTTCCACATCGCCAAGGACCTGGGCCTGGAGATCGTGCAAAAGCGCATCACGCGCGACGAGGTTTACATCGCCGACGAGGCCTTCTTCACCGGCACGGCCGCTGAAGTCACCCCCATCCGTGAACTTGATCGCATTGAGCTGGGTAGCGGATCGCGCGGCCCGATCACCGAAAAAATCCAGAGCGCCTTCTTTGACATCGTCAACGGCCGCAACCCCCAATACGCCCACTGGCTCTCGAAAGTCTGAACACCATGTCCCAAGCCGCCGTCGAACTCCTGGCCAAGGACCTCAACGCCCAGGGCGGGGTCTTCTGCCCCAGCCCCAAGGCCGACATGAAAATCTGGAACAGCCACCCCAAGGTCTACCTGGACGTGGCCCGGACTGGCGAGGCCAAGTGCCCCTATTGCGGCACGGTGTACCGGCTCAAGGCCGGTGAACACGTGCACGCCGGCCACTGACCGATTGATTGGTTGATGCCAGTTGCAACCGGGGGCGCGTCGGCGCCGCCCACGTTGACCGTTGCGGTGCTCACGCACAACGAGGCGCACCGCATTGAAGCCTGCCTGAAAAGCGCCGCGTTCGCCGACCAGCTTCTGGTGGTGGACAGCGGCAGCACCGATGAAACCGTCGCCATCGCAGAGCGACTGGGCGCGGAGGTCTACAGCCACCCCGACTGGCAAGGATTTGCCGTGCAGCGCAACCGCTTGCTGGCCCATGCGCGGGGTGACTACATCTTCTTCCTGGATGCCGACGAGGTGATGACGCCTGCGTTCGCCGAGGAGCTGAAGGCCATCGTTCGTTCGGGCGAGCGGGCTGTGTGGTCCATCCGCTGGCGCATGGTGGCCTATGGGCATGAGCTCAGGTATTTCCGGGCGCAGTCGCAGATCGAGCGGCTGTTTGTGCGCAGCATGGTGGCGCAGTACATCGGCGTGGTGCATGAGCAGGCCGAGCTGCACCCCGAGCCCGGCGGTGCACCCGTGCCGCGCCGCCTGATCCGGGCGCGGCTGCTGCATTACTCGCGCACCACCGTGCGTGGCAGCCTGGAAAAGCTCACGCAGTACGTGATGTTGGGGGCTGCCAAGCGCGCCGAGGATGGCAAGCGTGGCGGCGTGGTGCGCGGCCTGGCATCGGGCATGTCGATGTTCGTGCGCCTGTATTTCTTCCGCCTGGGGTTCCTGTGCGGTGGCGCTGGCTTTCTGTATTGCTTTTTTGTGGCGCTGGAGGGGTTCTTTCGCTATGCGGCGCTGCACTACGACCGGGACAGCCTGACGGGCAGGGTGGTGCGCTGATGTCTGGACAACAGCAGGAGGCGCGCCTGAAGTGGTTTCGGCGGTGTGCCAGCGTGGGTGCTTTTTTGGTGCCGGGGTTGGCCTTGTGGCTGCCTTCGGGGTATTCGTACGGCGCCGTGCTGCTGCTGGTGGCGGCGCTGGCCAGCGTACCGGTTTGGGGGCGCCAGCCCGCACCGCGTGTGGCGTGGTGGCTGGCCGCAGCGTTTGCTTGCATGGCTGCGGTGTGGATGCTGGACATCGGTCCCACCTGGGGCTGGGGCAGCATGGACCGGCCGCTCAAATACCTGTTGGCGCTGCCGTGCATCTTCTACCTGATGGTCTTCGAGCCGCGGGCATCGTGGCTGTGGATGGGCATCGCCGTGGGTGCGGTGGGCAGCGGGCTGATATCCCTGTATCAGGTGTTCTGGCTGAGTCTGCCGCGTGCCAATGGATTCACCAACGCCATCCAGTACGGTAATCTGAGCATGCTGCTGGCGGTGATGAGCGGGTTGCTGCTGGTGGTGCAGTGGCGCCGCTGGGTGGCCTGGCAGCGTCTGTTGTTGCTGGCAGCCGTGGCGCTGGGGGTCACGGGTTCGCTGCTGTCGCAATCGCGTGGGGGCTGGCTGGCCTTGGTGCTGCTGGTGCCGGTGTGCGCTTGGCTGCTGGTGCACACCACGGGGCAGCGGCGCATGTACTGGGGCGTGTGCGGGTTGGCCGTGGTGGCAGCCGTGATGTCGCAAGTGCCCGCGGTGGAGCAGCGTGTGGACGAGGCGCGCCTGGAGGTGCAGGGCTACAAAGACCACGGCGAAGGCCGCAACTCGGTGGGCCATCGGCTGGCCCACTGGCGCCTGGCCTGGGACATGGGCTGGGACCGCCCCCTCACGGGCTGGGGCCGCGCGGGCTATGAGGCCGAGAAAAAGCGCCGTGTGGCCGCTGGCCAGGCGCACCCCATCGTGCTGGAGTTCAGCCATGCGCACAATGAGGTGCTGGACCTGTTTGTGAAACGCGGCCTGCCCGGCGTGTTGCTGCTGCTGGCGTTCTACGGCATCCCGCTGGTGATGTTCTGGCCCAGGGCCGATCGCATCCGCGATGGCACGGGCCGCATGGACCGTGAATCGCTCTCGCTGTGCCTGGTGGGGGTGATGCTGCCGCTGTCGTACATCGGATTTGGCCTCACGCAGGTCTTTCTGGCGCACAACAGCGGCAACATGTTCTATCTTTTCATGTGCCCCCTGGTGCTGGCGGCTCTGCACGAGCGCCGCACGCGGATGGGCTGCCCCCGGCCTCAATGAGACACCCCCCTGAGCGGCTTCGCCGCTTCCCCCCGCTCTCGCCTTGCTGCGCAATGCGGGCAGGGGGACGCAGCCCTCGCTGCGGGGCGGCCCTTGCTCGGCTGCCCTGGTCTGGGCTGCGCCAGTCCCGCAGGTTGCGGATGATGGCTAACGCCATGGACAACTAAGACGAGAGGCCTTTTTGATGCACATCCTGCTGGTCAACAACTCCCCCATCCCCGTGTATGGCTACGGCGGCACTGAGCGCGTGATCTGGGACTTGGGCAAGACGCTGGTGCAGTTGGGCCACCGCGTGAGCTACCTGGTGCCTGAAGGGTCCGCCTGCGACTTCGGCCGGGTGCTGCCCATCCGACCGGACGAACCCTGGGAAGGGCAGATTCCGGCCGATGTCGACATCACGCACTTCCAGTTCAACCCGCGCACCGAACTGGCCAAGCCCTATCTCGTGACCGAACACGGCAACGCGCGCAAGCCCAAGCCGCTGCCGCTGAACACCGTGTTCCTCTCGCGCGACCATGCGGCGCGGTATGGCTCCACCGAGTTCGTCTACAACGGGCTCGACTGGTCCGGCTACGGCGCGGTGGACTTCAACGTGCCACGCCCGCGCTACCACTTTCTGGGCAAAGCGGCCTGGGGCGTGAAGAACGTGCGCGGCGCCATCAAGGTGGCCAAGATGGCGGGCGTGGAGCTGGACGTGCTGGGGGGCGACCGCATCAATTTCAAGCGCGGCTTTCGCTGGACGCTGTCGCGCAAGATCCACTTCCACGGCATGGTGGGCGGCACACAGAAGACAGGGCTGCTCAATGCATCGCGCGGACTGATCTTTCCGGTGCGCTGGCACGAGCCCTTTGGCCTTGCCATCATCGAAAGCCTGTACTTCGGCTGCCCGGTGTTTGCCACGCCCTATGGCGCGCTGCCTGAGCTGGTTCCCGTGCACTGCGGCGTGCTCTCGGCCGAAGCCAGCGTGCTGGCCGAGGCCGTGCGCAACAACCGTTTCGACGCCCGCGCCTGCCACCAGCATGTGGTGGAGCACTTCGGTTCCGAGCGCATGGCGCGCAACTACCTGCGCATGTACGAGCGGGTGCTGGCGGGAGAGAAGATCAATGCCAGCCCGCCGGTGATCCAGGGGCCTGCGCGCGAACTGCCCTGGAGGCAGTGAGGCAACCCCCTGAGTCGCCTTCGGCACCATCCCCCAAGGGGGACGCCACTCGTGGCTTGGCAGAGCCAGTTCCACGGTGGCACTGGGCTGGAGCACGCCAGTGACGGGGGTTGTGGGCTTTTACTTGGAGACCGGATGGCCTCGGCCCATCTCCACGCCCGGATGCTGAGCGCCTCTCTGATCAGCGGGTGAAAAAATATGAATAAAAATGGCCTCTAGCGCTTATCCAGTAAGCGCTGGCAGCTATCAAATTCATAGAGTCATGCCGCGTCTGCCTGCGCCGCGACGGCTGCCATGGCGGAGCGCCATTCCGCTGCCAGCGTGGTCACCAGGTCCGCCGCGGGCATGGGGCGCACGGCGGCCACGCCCTGGCCGGCCCACAGCGAGAGGTGGTCTGCGCGCCCGGCTTCGGCGGATGCGCGGCGCAGCGCGCCGGTGAGGGCGTTCTGGATCGGGTAGGGCGGCACGGCGCGTTCGTCGGCGCGCAGCGCGTTCATCATGGGGTTGACGATGCCGCGCGCCGGGCGGCCCGAGAACACGCGGGTGGTGCGCGTGTCCGTGGGGCCAGCCTGCGTCAGCGCCGCGCGGTAGGCCGTGCCGATGGCCGACTCGGGGCAGGTCAGGAACGCCGTGCCCATCTGCACCGCCTGCGCGCCCAGCGCCAGTGCCCCTGCAATCCCGCGCCCGTCCATGATGCCCCCCGCCGCGATGATGGGGGTGGATGGCAAGGCCTCCACACACTGCCGCACCAGCGTCAGCGTGCCCACCATGCTGGCTTCGAAATCGTCCACCGAGGGGCCGCCAGACGGAGGTGTTTCCTGGCCGGGCGACAGGAAGGTGCCGCGATGCCCGCCCGCTTCCATGCCAGAAGCGCAAATGGCATCCGCCCCCACCGCCGCCCAGGCTCGGGCCTCAGCCACGGTGGTGGCAGTGCCGATCACGCAGCAGCCCACCGCGTGGAGCCGCGCCACCTGCGCGGCCGAGAGAATTCCGAACGTGAAACTGGCCACGGCCGGGCGGGCGGCCACCAGGGCGTCGAACTGCGCCCCGAAGTCTTCGCACCATTGCGCGGGCCGTTGTGGTGCCAAGCCAAATTCGGCATAGAACGGTGCAAGGCGCTGCAGTGCCGCCTGCACCGTGGCCTCGTCGGGTGTGGGCGTGGTTTGTACGAACAGGTTCATGCCGAAGGGTTGGTCGGTGCGGCGGCGCACCTCCGCCGCGGCCTCGGTCATGGCGGTGGGTGAGCGCATGCCACAGCCCAGCATGCCCAGGCCCCCGGCCTGGGACACGGCGGCGGCCAGCGCGGGCGTGTCGGAGCCCGTCATGGGGCCTTGGATGATGGGCAATGCCAGGCCCAGGTGGGCGGCGAAAGGGGATGGCATGGGCACCTCCTGAAAAGAGGGTTCAGACAGCGGAGCGGATGGGGCGGGCTGGGCGGGGTGCACTGGTTTGCAGTGCCTCTAGCAAGGCCGCCAGCGCGGGCGACTGGTAGCCGCGCCGTGTCACCAGCGCGGTGTTGCAGGTTGCCAAAGGCACCCAGCGCAGGGCCGGGGGCTCGCGCATCAGGTCGATGACAGCCTGCGGCACCACACCAGCGCAGCGCCCAGCGGCCACGCAGGCCAGGATGGCGTGGTACGAGGCCAGCTCCAGCACGCGCGGTGGTGTGCCGGTGGCTTGCTGCAAAAAAGCCTCGCCCATGCGGCGGTAAGTGCAGCCATTGCTGAACGCCGCCAGGGTGTCCAGCTGCAGATCCTTGGCAGAGCTGACGGGCGGGTGGTCTGCGGGCAGGGCCAGCAGCAGGTCTTCGGCAAACACAGCGGTGTGTTCGACCGGTGCCTCGGCAGCATCAATGCCCGGCGGTGGCCACGCCACCAGCGCACAGTCGATCTGGTGGGCCACCACCTGCTCCACCAGCTGGCGCGATGGCGCGGTAGACAGCTCCAGCACCAGCGCCGGCCACTGCGCATGCAGCTGCGCCAGCGGTTGCGGCAGGCGCGCGGCGGCGGTGCTTTCCATGGCGCCCAGGCGCAAGCGGCCGCCAGGCTCGCTGGGGTGCACCGATTGGCGCGCCTCTTCGGCCAGCGCCAGCAGGCGGTCGGCATAGCCTCGCAGCGACTCGCCCGCGGGCGTGGGCACCATGCGTTTGCCCTCTCGCAAAAACAGCGTGGCGCCCAGCTGTTCCTCCAGCTGTTGCACGCGCGTGGTGACGTTCGACTGCACACGGCCCAGCCGCTCGGCGGCGCGGGTCACGCTGCCTTCCTGCGCCACGGCGCGAAAAATTTCCAGGGCGGTGAGGTCCATGAATATTCTCTTTATGAGATGATTTATAAAAAATTAATCTTTAAAAAGAATCATATGCCGGAATCTGCCGCTTTGGAAACCCCTTCCCATCAGCCCCTGTCTCAGCGCCCCCTGGCAGTGGCACTGGCTGGCATGGCCTCTCTGGCGGTGGCCATGGGCATCGGGCGGTTTGCCTTTACGCCGCTGCTGCCCATGATGCTGCACGATGGCGTGGTCACCCTGGCGGGTGGCAGCTGGCTGGCCACAGCCAACTACCTGGGCTACCTGATCGGCGCGCTGGCCTGCATGGCGCTCCCGTGGGTGGCGCCGCGCGCGCGGCAACGGTGGCACGCTGCGCGGTTGGCGCGCTGGGGCCTAGGGGCCACGGTGTTGCTGACACTGGGTATGGCGCTGCCGTTGCCAGCCACTTGGCCCGCGCTGCGGTTTGCGGCGGGCGTGGCCAGTGCGCTGGTGTTTCTCAACATCTCGGTGTGGTGCATGCTGCGGCTGGTGGCACTGGGCCACGCGGCCCTGGGCGGCTTGATCTTTTGCGGACCTGGCCTGGGCATTGTGCTCACGGGCTTGTCGGCCAGCGCCATGGTGGCTCTGGGCTGGCCTGCTGCGGCCGGTTGGGCCGTGTTCGGGCTGTTGAGTGTAGGCCTGTGCGCGGGTATCTGGCCGGTGGTGCAGGGCCTGGCCTTGCCCGCACCAGCTGCGGCGGCGCAGGTCCAGGGCCAAGTTTTGCCGGGCCAGGGGCCGCTGGCGCGTACGGGGCTCACGCTGGCCTACGGGCTAGCGGGCCTCGGCTACATCGTCACGGCCACCTTCCTGCCCGTCATTGCGCGCGCCGCACTGCCTGCGGGCTCACCTTGGCCCGATTTGTTCTGGCCGCTGTTTGGGGCGGGCGTGGCATTGGGGGCGCTGCTGTCCACGCGCACACCGGCTGCGTGGGACCGGCGCTGGCTGCTCATGGCCGCCTACGTGGTGCAGGCGGCGGCCATCGCGCTCAGCCTGGTATGGCCGGGGCCGCTGGGTTTTGCGCTGGGCAGCCTGTTGCTGGGCCTGCCGTTCACCGCCATCACGTTCTATGCGCTGCAGGAGGCGCGCCGGGTGTGGCCCGCGGCGGGTGACAGCTTTCCGGGCCTGCTCACCGCGGCCTACGGCATAGGCCAGATCGTGGGGCCGCCCATGGTGGCGTGGATGCTGCACCACGCGGCCACGCAAGGCCAGGGCTTTGTGTATGGCTTGGCCGTGGCGGCGGCGGCGCTGGTGCTGGGTGCGCTGGTGTACGCGGTGATGGCGTGGCGCTGGCCCCTGGAGGCGTTGGCGACACCGCCGCAACAGGAGCGCGCTGAGCAGGCCCAGGGCCCGGCTTAGAAAACGATCAGTGATGTGCCGCAGCGCCCGGCACAGCAGTGCCCGCGGCCAGCGGCAGGGCCAGCACAAAACAGGCGCCGCTGTCGCCATCCGGCCGGTCCTGGCAGTGCACGGTGCCCTGGTGGCGACCCGCAATCGACCGCACCAGCGCCAGCCCCAGGCCCACGCCGCCCGCGCGTTCGCTGGCGCCGGGCAAGCGGTAGAAGGGCTCAAAAATGCGTTCGCGCTGGCCGGGTGGCACCCCCGGGCCGTGGTCGCACACATGCACCTCGGCGCGGCCGTGGCGGCGGTGCACCACCACGGTGATCTCGCCGGTGCTGTAGCGGCGCGCGTTCTCCAGCAGGTTGCGGATGGCGCGGCGCAGCAGCTTGGCCACGCCCAGCACCTCCAGCGAGTCGGGGCTGGCGCTCACGTCCAGGTCGGCATCCACACGCGCGCACTCCTCGGCGGCCAGGCCAATCAGGTCCACCAGTTCCACCGTGCCCACGTCGGCCTCGCGCGCGTCCAGGCGGCTGGCCAGCAGGATCTCGTCCACCAGTTGGTCCAGCTCGGCGATGTTGCGCAGGATCTCTTCGCGGAACGCGGGCGAGGGCTGTTGCCCGCCCATTAGTTCCAAACCCATGCGGATGCGCGTGAGCGGCGAGCGCAGCTCGTGCGAGGCATTGGCCAGCAGCGACTTGTGCGACTTCACCAGGTTTTCCACACGCTCTGCAGCGGCGTTGAACTGGCGGGCCAGGTCGGCCACCTCGTCCAGCCCCTGCTCGGGCACGCGCACCGACAGGTCGCCTTCGCCAAACTTCTGCACGCTGCGCTGCAGCGCTTCAAGCCGAAGCGTAAGGCGCCGGATGATGGGGTACACGCCCAGTGCCACCGCCACGCCCACAATGCCCAGCAGCCACAAAAATCCGAAAGGTGGGCGGGTCCAGAACGCCGCATCGCCCTGGTTGCCGCCAGGGCGGCCAGGCCGGTCGCTGCGGTCATCGCGCGGCGGGCGTGGCGCCATCTGCATCACAAACACCTCGCCGTTTTCCGCCTCGATGCGGAACTCGGCCCCTTCGCCTGGCGCCGTGGGTTGACGCGTGGACAGGCCCCGCAGCACCTGGTTGCCGGCCGGGTCGCGCAGCACCATTTCGCGCGAGGGGGGCACAAAGGGCTGCGTGTTCTGGGCTTTCTGCTCCTCGGCAAAGCGCCAGGCCCAGCCCACAGCCAGGGTCAGCACCGCCATGCCGCCCACCACGGCCAGCCAGATGCGCAGGTACAGCCGCCGGGAGACGGGGTTGGAAAACGACACCAGCTCAGCCCTCCTGCTTGGTTGTTGCGTCAGTCTTGCTGCTTGGCAAACACATAGCCCACGCCACGCACCGTGAGGATGCGGCGCGGGTTCTTGGCATCGGCCTCAATGGCGGCGCGGATGCGGCCCATGTGCACGTCGATGCTGCGGTCAAAAGCTTCCAGTTCGCGGCCGCGCACGGCTTCCATGATCTGGTCGCGCGTGAGCACACGGCCTGCGCGCTCGGCCAGGGCGACCAGCAGGTCGAACTGGTAGGAGGTCAAGTCGGCAGGCTGACCGCCGACGGTCACGGTGCGTGCGTCGCGGTCGATCTCCAGCGAGCCGAAGCGCAGTGCCTGTGTGGCCGCAGCGGCCGCAGCACCGTCGGTGCGGCGGCGCAGGATGGCGCGAATGCGGGCTAGTAGTTCACGGGGCTCGAAAGGTTTAGGCAGGTAGTCGTCGGCGCCCAACTCCAGGCCGATGATGCGGTCCATCGGGTCGCCCTTGGCGGTCAGCATCAGCACCGGCACCTGGGCGGCGCTGCCCTGCAGCGAGCGGATGCGGCGGCACACTTCCAGCCCATCCATGTCGGGCAGCATGAGGTCCAGGATCACCAGGTCGGGCAAGGGCCCCGCGGCATCGCCCTGCAGTTGTGCGAGGCCACTTTTGCCATCTGCGCGGTGGGTGACTTGCAGGCCCGACTGGCCCAGGTACTCACCCACCATCTGTGCGAGGCGGGCATCGTCTTCGATCATCAACAGTTGCGAGCTCATGGGGGCAGTGTAGTGGGGCTCCGAACAGGGCTCCCATGCTCAGGCGGGGGCGTCTCCCCGTGTTGAAGCCTCCGTAAAGTTCCGGTAAACCGCCGTCAGCAAGGCGGGTGTTGGGTTGCTCTTAAATTGATAGCTTTTGGCGCTTTGAGGTCAAGCGCCAGGGGTGGTTTTGACGCGCGAGGCCAGCCACACCAGCACCAATACCGGCAGGCCCAGCAGCGCGGTCGATGTGAAGAAGTTGGCGTACCCGAACGCGTCCACATAGTCGCCCGAGAAGCCCGCCACAAACTTCGGCAGCAGCAGCATCATCGAGCTGAACAGCGCGTACTGCGTGGCCGAGTAGCTCACGTTGGTCAGGCTCGACAGGTAGGCAATGAACGCAGCCGATGCGATGCCGCTGGCCAGGTTGTCGGCCGACACCACGGCGATCAGCGCCGTCACGTCGTGCCCGTGGCCCGCCAGCCAGGCAAACAGCAAATTGCTGGCCGCGCTCAGGATGGCGCCCAGCATCAGGATGCGCATCACGCCAAACCGCATGGACAGCACACCGCCCACAAACGCGCCCGCCAGCGTCATGATGACGCCGTAGACCTTGGTCACCGCGGCCACCTCGTCCTTGGTGAAGCCCATGTCCACATAGAACGGGTTGGCCATGATGCCCATCACCACGTCGCTGATGCGGTAGACGGCGATGAGTGCGAGGATCAGCACCGCATGCCAGCCGTAGCGGCGCAGAAAATCGGCAAACGGGGCCACCAGCGCGCCCTGGATCCATTCCGCTGCGTTCTTGGCAGGCGCCAGTTGCACCGGCACCGGCTCGCGCGAAAACAGCACGGTGACCACGCCCACTGCCATCGATGCCGCCATGACCAGATAGGCGGTTTGCCAGGCACCGTTCTGGTAGGCCGCGGCACCTTGCAACACGGCCTGACCCACGGCGGGCGCCACCTCGGCCCGCGCCGCAATCCACAGCACGCCCGCACCGGCCCAGATCATCGCGAGCCGGTAGCCGGTCTGGTAAGACGCCGCCAGCGCCGCCTGGTGATTGGCGTCGGCCGATTCGATGCGGTATGCATCCAGGGCAATGTCCTGCGTGGCCGATCCAAACGCCACGGCCAGCGCACACCACACGATGGGGCCCAGCGTCTGGCGCGGGTCGGCCAGTGCCATGCCCACCAGGCCCGCCACGATCAGCAACTGCGCCAGCAGCAGCCAACTGCGCCGCCGCCCCAGCGCGCGGGTCAGCGTTGGAATCGGCATGCGATCCACCAGCGGCGCCCACACCCACTTGAAGCCATAGGCCAAGCCCACCCAGCTCAGGTAGCCGATGGTGCTGCGGTCGATGCCCGCCTCGCGCAGGCGAAAGCTCAGCGTGCCCAGCACCAGCAGCAGCGGCAGCCCCGCCGAAAAGCCGAGCGTGAGCATGCGCAGGCTGGCGGGCTCCAGGTATACGCGCAGGGTCTGCAGCCACGGGGTGCGGGGCGCTGGCGGGCTGTTGGAGGCAGGTGTTTGCGGGGGGCGCGAAGCGGAGGTGTCTGACATGGAAAGCTGCGGGTTGTGCCTATCATCGCCGACACCCTTGCAGCCAGCGTGGCTGCCTCCATCTGGGCGGCAGGTTCTGCTGTGGTCCGAGTTCAGTCAGCGCCGCCCATTATTCCTTCACGGTGACCTTGGTATGTGCCTCTTTTGCCCCACCCCTTCCGTCGCGCCTTCGTCCCCCTGGTCTGCTCGCCGGGCCTTCTTGCTGGCAGCGGGCGCCGCAGCGGCCACGCCGGTCATGGCGCAGGTGGATGTGGGCTCGTCCTCCAGCCTGCGCAAGCTGGTGCCGGCCGAAACGCTGGAGCAGTCGGCCGCCCAGCAGTATCAGCAAATGCTGGAGCAGGCCAAGGCCAAGCGGGCCCTGGCGCCCGATAACCACCCGCAACTGCAGCGCCTGCACGCCATCGCCAAGCGGCTGATCCCGTTCACCGCGCCGTGGAATGACCGTGCCAAGCAGTGGCGCTGGGAGGTCAATCTGATCGGCAGCCAGCAGATCAATGCGTTTTGCATGCCCGGCGGCAAGATCGCCTTCTACACCGGCATCCTCGACCAGCTCAAGCTCACCGACGACGAGACCGCCATGATCATGGGCCACGAAATGGCCCACGCGCTGCGTGAGCACGCGCGCGAGCGCATCGCCAAGACGCAGGGCACCAATCTGGCGCTGCGCCTGGGCTCGCAGCTGCTGGGCCTGGGCGACCTGGGCCAGGCGGCGGCCGGGCTGGGCGGACAGTTGCTCACGCTGCAGTTCAGCCGCTCGGACGAGAGCGATGCCGACCTGGTGGGGCTGGAGCTGGCCGCGCGCGGCGGCTACGACCCGCAGGCCGCCGTGAGCCTGTGGCAGAAGATGGGCAACGCCACCGGCGGCAAGCAGGGCGGGCTGGCGTTCTTGTCCACCCACCCCTCGGGGCCTGCACGCATCAAGGAGCTGCAGGCAAACGTGCCCAAGGTGCAGGGCCTGTACGAAGCCGCGCGCCGCAACGGCTGATAGCGCTGCTTCGCCAACGAAGCGCTTTGTTTTTGATAGCTGCAGGCGCTTTATGGATAAGCGCTAGAGGCCATTTTGACCAGAATTTTTTGAGGTTACCCCTGGCTCACGCGGTTGCGCCCCGCGTGTTTGCTGTCGTAAAGCGCCTTGTCGGCGCGCGCGATGGCGGCCTGCAGGTCGTCGGTGCCACGCACCAGGGCCACACCCAACGACAGCGTCAGCGCGATGGGAATGGTGCCTACCTGCAGCGGCGCCTGGGCCACCGTGGCGCGGATGCGTTCGGCCGTGGCGCAGGCGGCGTCCAGCGGGCTCGCAGGCATCAGTGCCAGAAATTCCTCGCCGCCCCAGCGGGCCACCACGTCGCCCTCGCGCAGGTTCTCGGCCAGCGTGCGTGCCACCGCAACCAGCACCTCATCGCCCACGGCATGGCCGTGTTGATCGTTGATGCGCTTGAAGTGGTCCACGTCGCACAGCAGCAGCGCCACGGGCGTGCCGTCGCGTTGGCTGCGCGCCAGCGCCTGCGTGGCCTGGGCCTGGAAGTGGCTGCGGTTGGCCAGGCCTGTGAGCGGGTCGCGCGTGGCCTGCGTGCGCAAACGCTTTTCGGCGATCAGGATGGTGCGGCGGTAAAAGGCCGCCAGTGCGGCCGACATGGCAAACACCAGGCAGACGTGGACCCAGTTCACGATCTTCACGCTCTGTGCTGGCAACGGGGCCAGCGGCCCCAGGTGGTCGCACAGCCACTGCAGGCCCAGGTAATACGCCAGCAGCGTCAGCACCAGGGGCGCCGCAAAGCCGCGCGTGTTGGCAATCACGATGGCCGGGATGAACAGCAGCAGGTAGTAGTGAAAGCCGCTGTCCCACCCAATCAGCAGCGAGCCCAGGGCCGAGTGCCCGATGACCTCCGCCCAGATCAGCAACAGCGCCAGTGCGTTGCGCCGCCGCCGGATGAAGGCATAGGCGCCCAGGTACATCGCAATGCTGACGGCGTTCACGGCTGCCAGCGGCACCGAGCCCAGCCACAGGAACAGCAGGATGTAGCCCACGTCGATGGCCGCCGCCGTCAGCGCCACACGCTGCACCATCGCCCAATACGCCTTGCCCGCCAGGCTGGAGCCGCGCTGCGGCATCGAGAAAGTGCGAGGCGGATGGTGGAGCCCTGCGGGCACGGAGGGGCCGAAGGCAGACGGTGCTGAGCGGGAGGCGGACCGGGATGCAGAACGTGCCATGGCGGGCAATGGGCCGTTGGCAGTGAACCAACCGCAGGGCGTGCAACAAAATGTCACATTCTAGAAAGTGGCTGCCGCGGCCTATGGGCAGAACTGGTGGGTAGAGGCGCGCCAGTTGGTGAGATCACCCTGCCGCACAGGAGCGACCACGCCAACCTCCGTAAGAAATATCAAAAAAGATAGCTGTCAGCGCTTGCTGGATAAGCGCTAGAGGCAAAAAAGACTTGAAATTGGTTGATCAGGTGCCACCCACATACGGGTTGCTTTGGCGCTCCCGACCAAACGTGCTCTCCGGCCCGTGACCTGGAATGAACACCGTCTGGTCCCCCATGGGCCACAGGCGCTGGGTGATGCTGTCGATCAAATCCTGGTGATTGCCCTGCGGGAAATCGGTGCGGCCGATGCTGCCTGCAAACAGCACATCCCCCACAAAGGCCCGGTCGATTTGCGGTGCATGGAACACCACATGCCCGGGCGTGTGGCCGGGGCAGTGGCGCACGGCCAGCGTCTCGTTGCCAATCTGCACCGTATCGCCATCTGCCAGCCAGCGCGTGGGCGTGAAGTGCTGCGCGGGCGGAAACCCGAACATCGCGCTTTGCTGCGGCAGCCCGTCGATCCAGAACTGGTCACCCGGGTGCGGGCCCACGATGGGCAGCGACAGCCGCTCCGCCAGCTCGCCCGTGCCGCCCGCATGGTCGATGTGCGCGTGCGTGAGCCAGATCTGCGAAAGCGTGATGCCCAGGCGCTGCACCTCGGCCAACAGCACGTCCAGGTCGCCGCCGGGGTCGATGACGGCGGCCTGGAGCGTCGCGTCACACCAGACGAGGGAACAGTTCTGCTGAAAAGGCGTAACGGGAACGGTGAGGTATCGGAGCATGGGGATGTTGTAGCGGCAGACCTGGAGCACGCTTGGCAAGAAGCGAGGTCTGCAGCGAGTTTCGCACACCGCATTGGCCAGGGCTTTCTGGGCAACCAACGGCCCTTCAGCCCACCGCGAGTCCCCGGGGTGCGGTGCGCTGCCTGCGTCAGTCCGTTTCCAGCGGGCGCCCCAGCAAACGGTCGATGGCCGAGCGCAGGCCTTCCAGCGACGTGGTGTTGAGCACAAACACCACAAAGCCCTCAATGTTGCTGCTGAGCAGCTCGAAGCGAATGTGCAGGAACACCACCAGATGGTTCTGGATGCGGGTGCCCAGGATGGTCCGGCTGTCGCCGACATCGATGCTGGGCGGGCTCAGCTCAAACTCGTTGCCCAGCAGATCGGCCAATGCCGCAATGCAGGCGTTGAGCATCACGTTGCCCACTTCGGTCATTGCATCCTGTTCAATCGCGCTGAGGTCCTCGCCAGGCAGGCTCTGGCCTGCCACGATGCGTACGATCTCCAGGCTCTTGTCGCCCGGGAAGATCAACAGCGCATCGCCGTTGAACAGGCCCCGGAACGGCTGGCGCACGCCATACATCGTGCGGCCCGCAGCGCCCAGTTGTTGGGCGGCTTCGCTCACGGTAAAGATGCTGATGTGAGGCACCGACAGCAGCACTTCGTCGTGCATCAGATTGCCCATGGCGGCAGCGGCCTTGCCGACGCCGATGTTGAAAATTTCGCTCAGTGCGTCGACCTGCTCGGCGTCCAGTTGCAACGGCATGTCAGGCTCCTACCAGGGCTGCCAGCTGACTCGCCGCGCTGGCCGTGATGGGCTTGGCAATGAACACCATGCCGGCTTCCTCAATGCGTTCCTGCACCACGCCCTGCACGTTGGCCGTGAGGATGGCGATCGGCACCTGGGGCAGGATCTTGCGCAGCTCCAGAGCCGCCTCCAGGCCGTTGATGCCATGCATGTTGAAGTCCATGGACACCAGATCGACCGGGTTCTGCTGGGCGACCTGCAACGCCTCTTCACCGCTGCTCGCATGCAGGATGGTCCAGGTGGGATGGGCCTGTGTCACCAGCCCCTGGAGTATCAGGCGCGACATGCGGCTGTCGTCAACAATCAAAAGTCGAATGCTCATGGCGAACCTGTCTCAGGGTGGTCAGGGTGGAGAAATGCGGGGTCGTAGGCAAGCACTTTATTGCGGCCCGTGGCCTTCGCACGATACAGCGCGCGGTCGGCGTCGGCCAGCAGGGGCTCGATGCCTGGGTGGCCGGGTGCCATCTGCGCCATGCCGATCGACACGGTGATCGAAAGTGGCGCGCCCCGCGGCGATGCCAGCGGCATCTGCGCCAGCGCTAGGCGAATGCGTTCTGCAATCTTGAAGGCGCTGTCGGTGGTGGAGTGGGGCAGCAAGGCTGCAAATTCCTCGCCCCCCAGCCGCCCCAGCAGATCGGCGTCGCGCAGCGCACTGCCGATGGCGCGGGCACAGGCACGCAGTGCTTCGTCGCCGGCCTGGTGGCCGTGCTGATCGTTGATGTTCTTGAAGTGGTCGATGTCGATCATCAGCACCGTGCAGGGCTGAGCGTGCCGACGGCAATGGTCGAACAGGGCCGTCCCACCCTCCATGAAGGCGCGGCGGTTGAGCAGCCCCGTGAGCGCGTCGCGCGTGGCGAGCTCGCGCAGTTGGCCCTCCAGCTCCTTGTGGCGGCTGATGTCGAAGCCCCAGAGCAGGTGGGCCAGTTGCCCGTCCACCTCAATGAGGCGTGCCGACAGCGAGCGCCAGCTGGGGTTCTGCGCACCGATCATGGCCTCCAGCGCGTCCACCTGACCGTACTGGTCCAGCGCCTGCATCAGGCTTTCGCCCACGGCAGGGTCGTGCAGCAGCTCTTGAAGAAACAGCGTCTTGGGCGGTGCCATGAGGCCCAGGCGCTCCGTGAGCTGGTGGTTGATGAAGTGCACACGCCCACTCTCGACCTCGGCCAGAACGACATCGCTGGGGCTGGTGTTCAGAATGAAGCTGAGCAGTGCGCGGCCTTCCTCGATCTTGCGGGTGCGGCTGGCGACCCGCGCTTCCAGCTGTCGGTTTGACTGCGCCAATTGTTGCGACAACGCGCGGGCCGCTCGCGCGTCGTGCACCAGCTTCCACACCAGTAGCGCAGTGCCCAGCAATAAACCGCCCAGCACCCCACTGAGCACCTTGAACCGATCGTGCAACTGCTGGCGGTCCCGGTCGTCCTCCTGGTTGGTGAACAGGTGCACTGCAGCCAGAACCCTGCGGGTGCGCTCCAGTTCCGGCTCGGCCTTTTCGGCAATGCGGGCCGAAGCGGCGATGGCGCGCGCCTCGTCAGGCCCTGCTGAGGCCAAGCGGGCAGACCAGTCTTCCGCCTTGCGCAACAGGCCATCCAAGTCTTGCGCAATCTCGGGCAAGGCCGAGCGCCATCGTGTGGTGGTGCGGGGGCCCAGCGACGAGGTGTCCAGCGTGCTCAGCAGCACCTCAAGCCGGTCCTGTAGGTCCATGGCGGGCGCGTGGCGCGCCACCACTTGGTGGGCCAACAGGCTCACCCGGGACAACTCGCTGTGCACGCTGGAAACATGCCAAAGATCGCTCTGCTGGTAGGGCTGCGCCAGCGTTTGGGTCTGGCGCAGGGTCCACCACAGCGTGCCCGACGTGGCCAGCGCCATGGCGGCCACCACGGCCAGCAGCCAGCGTGTGCCGGAGAGCTGGCGTGACAAATCGACGCCGTCCGGTCGATTCGGGGCACGGCCGGTGGGCAGTTCTTTACCGGACGGAGATTGCATTGATCTGCCAGATGGTGCGGTTGACGTATTCCTGGGCCTGCAATTGCGGCGTACTGTCAAAAGGGTAGATCAGAATCAGCGGGCCTTTGTCGCGGATGCCCATGCGCTGCTGGTCGCGGCTGTAGGCCACGATGGGGTCATAGCGCACCAAGTCGCTCCAAGGGATGTGGATGGCATAGTCGTTCAGTGCCCTCAGCTGTATCTGGCTGTGCTCGCCACCGCCCATCTGTTCGACCAGATACCGCAGGGAGACACCCTTCCAGCGGTGGATTCCTGGCATGCCCAGAGAGGGCGGCAGGGTGGTGGAGATTTCACGCGCCGGGAGCTTTTCGAGGCCACTGAGATCGCAGGCTTGCAGGCTGCCAGCCTGGGCGTTGCCAGACGATGTCGGGCCCGACTGCAACTGCAGCACCACCCGGCCTTCAGGAGTGCTGCATACGGATACGGGCGCGGCGCCTACCAAGCCAGGCACGGCCAGCGCTGCGAGCAGGCTCGTACCACGCAGGCACGCCACAAAACAATCCAGCCGGGTGTTGGCGGGGGCACAAGGTCTGAACATCATCATCGCTGCTTTCACGGGTTCCGCTCCTGTAGGTGCAGAAAGAAGCCCGCCTTGGCCCCCTGAGCAAAAAACCTGGATAAGGCGGGGGTGCAAGCGGATGTAACGAACTATGCCGGGCGCGCCTTCCACCGGGGCGCTACCGGAGGCGCTCCGTAGGGAAATTGCAGTTGATTTAACAAAAGTTGACGAAGCTTGCGCTGCTTTCCCTTGGGGCGCAAGCGCTCTGTGCAAACATTGCTGCTGCTTTGGGCGTGGTGACGCCGCAAACGCCATCGTTGTACACCTGCTGAGCGGGCGATGACAACGGGCGGGTGGCTGGTTAGAAATTCATCTCGTAGTCCACCGTGATGGGCGCGTGGTCCGAAAATTTCTCGCCCTTGTAGATGGATTCGGTGCGGGCCAGGGCCGCCAGCGCCGGCGTGGCGAGGTGGTAATCCAGCCGCCAACCCACGTTGTTCGCGTAGGCCTGTCCACGGTTGCTCCACCACGTGTATGCGGTGTCGGTTGCGGTAGGTTGTAACTGACGGTAAACGTCTACGATGCCGCCGCCTTCATCAGTTGTGTGCAACAACTTTGTCATCCACGCCCGCTCCTCCGGCAGAAAACCACTGTTTTTCTGGTTGCTGCGCCAGTTTTTGAGGTCGATCTGCTGGTGCGCGATGTTGATGTCGCCGCACAGAATGAATTCACGCTCGGCCTTCAGGCGCATGAGGTGGGGGTGAAACTCAGCCAGGAACCGGAACTTGGCCAATTGCCGCTCTTCCCCCGAAGACCCGCTCGGGAAATAGGCGCTGATGATGGACAGCTTGCGGGTCGGCGTGTCAAAGCGGAGCTCAACATAGCGGCCTTCTGCATCGAATTCCGTCGATCCATAGCCAATCACTATGTCTGACGGCTCGTGCCGGGTGTACACCCCCACGCCGGAATAGCCCTTCTTCTGGGCAAAGTGGAAGTGCCCTTGCAGGCCGGCCAGTCGCTCGAAGCGGTTGGCCATGTCGGCCGCCTGGGCCTTCACTTCCTGCACACAAATACAATCCGGCCGCGTGGCTGCCATCCAGCTTTCCACGCCTTTGCTGGTGGCCGAACGAATGCCATTGAGATTGAGGCTGGTTAACTTGAACAAGGAATTTCCCATGGTGGATGTTGGCGCGCAAACCCCCGAGCAGGGCCAGCTGGCGCAGGATTTTGTGCAGTTTGCCGTGGAGACTGGCGTGCTGCGGTTCGGTGAGTTCAAGACCAAGGCGGGGCGCATGAGCCCTTACTTCTTCAATGCCGGTCTGTTCGACGACGGCCGCAAGATCGGCCGGCTCGCGGAATTCTATGCAAAAGCCCTGCTGGCCAGCGGCATCGAATTCGACATGGTGTTTGGCCCGGCCTACAAGGGCATTCCGCTGGCCGCCACCGTGGCGGTGGAGCTGGCGCGCCAGGGGCGCAACGTGCCCTTTGCCTACAACCGCAAGGAGGCCAAGGCCCACGGCGAGGGTGGCACGCTGGTGGGGGCGCCCCTGCAGGGCCGTGTGCTCATCGTGGACGATGTGATGTCCGCCGGCACTGCCGCGCGCGAATCGATTGCCATCATCAAGGCCGCTGGCGCCACCCCGCACGCCGTGGCCATTGCGCTGGACCGCCAGGAAAAAGCCACCGAGAATGGCCAGGATGTCGACCACAGCGCCGTGCAGTACGTGCGCCAGCAGCTGGGCATGCAGGTGTGCACCATCGCCCGGCTGGCAGACTTATTGCTGTACCTCTCGCATAACGGGGAAGAGGGGATGCGCTCCCATCATGAAAAAGTGCTGGCCTACCGCCAGCGTTATGGCGTCAACGAAGGGTAGATGACTTGAGCACAGCGGCGTGGATCATGGGCGGAGTTCTGTTGGCCACGCTGGGCGCTGAAGGTGCTTGGGCGCAGCAGCAACAGGGCAGCGGCACGGGCGGCATCTACACCTGCGTAGACCGCAACGGCCGCCGTCTCACGGCCGACCGGCCCATCGCCGAATGTGTAGACCGTGAACAGCGCGAGCTGAGCCCTTCGGGGGTCACGCGCCGCCAGATTGGCCCCACGCTGACCGAAATAGAACGTGCGGCGCTGGAGGCGCAGCGCCGCAAGGACGCCGAAGAGCGGGCCAAGGTGGTGGAGGAGCGCCGCCGCGAGCGCGTGCTGGTGGCGCGCTACCCCAACAAGGCGGCCCACGATGTGGAGCGCGTCGCCGCTCTGCAGTTGGTGGACGACGTCACGGTCACCGCAGAAAAACGCATCACCGAGCTGAACGCGGAGCGCAAGAAGCTGGATGCGGAAATGGAGTTTTACAAGAAGGACCCCAACAAGGCGCCCATGACCCTGCGCCGCAAGATCGGCGAGGTGGACGAAAGCCTTGCCGAGCAGCAGCGCTTTATCGCCGGGCAGGACCAAGAAAAGCGGCGTGTGCACGCGCGGTTCGATGCCGAACTGGCGCAGCTGCGCAAATTGTGGGATGCGCAGCGCGTGCCGCTGCCCAGTGCTGGCGCGGCCAGCGAGGCCCTCCCGGCATCCGCTACACGCTAAGGCACTTCGGCACGCTGCGCCAACGCAGCGCAGCGCATCGGATTGCGCAAAAGCCAAGGGGCCCGCAGGCCCCTTTTCCTATCGTGACGTGATCACTCCGCCAGCTTGGCGCGCAGCACCTCGTTCACCTGCGTGGGGTTGGCTTTGCCCTTGCTGGCTTTCATGATCTGCCCGACCAGGGCGTTGAAGGCCTTGTCCTTGCCCGCGCGGAACTGCGCCACGTTGTCGGGGTTGGCGGCAATCACCTCGTCGATGATCTTCTCCAGCGCGGCGGTGTCATTCATCTGCTTGAGGCCCTTGGCTTCGATGACGGCATCCACCTCAGTGCCTTCGCCGGTCCACAGCGCGTCAAATACCTGCTTGGCGGCGTTGTTGGAGATCGTGCCGTCGGCAATGCGCGCAACGACGGCGGCCAGTTGGGCCGATGACACGGGCGCCTGTTCGATGCCGATCTCGGCCATGTTCAGGCGCCGTGATACCTCGCCCATGATCCAGTTACTGGCCAGCTTGGCCTGCCCGCAGGCCTTGGCTGCGGCTTCGAAATAGCCAGCCATCGCCTTGCTCTGCGTGAGCGTGGTGGCGTCGTACTCGGGCAGGCCGTAGTCGGCCACGAAGCGTGCAGCCATGGTGCGTGGCAACTCGGCCATGCGGGCGCGTTCTTCGTCCACCCATTGGGCGGAAACATGCAGAGGCGGCAGGTCCGGATCAGGAAAGTAACGGTAGTCCGCCGCGTCTTCCTTGGTCCGCATCGCGCGGGTCTCGCCCGTGTCGGGGTCGAACAGCACGGTCGCCTGCTGAATGGCGTGGCCGTCCTCGATCTGCTCGATCTGCCAGCGGATTTCGTAGTCAATGGCCTGCTGCATGAACTTGAACGAGTTCAGGTTCTTGATCTCGCGGCGGGTGCCCAGCGGCTGGCCGGGCTTGCGCACCGACACGTTGGCGTCGCAGCGGAAACTGCCTTCTTGCATGTTGCCGTCGCAGATGCCGATCCAGGTGACGATCTTGTGCAGCTCCTTGGCGTAGGCCACGGCTTCTTCGCTGCTGCGGATGTCGGGCTTGGTCACGATCTCCAGCAGCGGCGTGCCCGCACGGTTCAGGTCGATGCCGCTCTGACCGATGAAATCTTCATGCAGCGATTTGCCCGCATCTTCTTCGAGGTGGGCGCGCACCAGGCGCACGGTCTTCTTTTCGTCACCGAGGAAGAAGCTCACCTCTCCGCCCTGCACGACCGGGATCTCGAACTGGCTGATCTGGTAGCCCTTGGGCAGGTCGGGGTAGAAATAATTCTTGCGCGCGAAGATGCTGACCGGCGCAATGTGCGAACCCAGTGCCAGGCCCAGGCGGATGGCGCAGGCCACGGCTTCGCGGTTCATCACCGGCAGGGTGCCGGGCAGGGCCAGGTCCACAGCGCAGGCCTGGGTGTTGGGCTCGGCGCCAAAGGCGGTGCTGGCGCGGCTGAAGATCTTGCTCTGGGTGGCGAGCTGGGTGTGGGTCTCGAAGCCGATGACGACTTCGTAGCCCTGAATGAGTTTCGCAGACATGGATCTGTCCTTGGCTATCACTATCAATTGAGGAGCTGCTCGCGCTTGCTACAAAAGGGTTTCGGATGAAAATGATCTGAAACCGTTTGTGGGAAAGCGCTACCTGCTATGTTTTTCAGAGCGGCGAGCGCAGGTGGAAATCGGTGGCCTGCTGCAGGCGGTGGGCTGCATTGAGCAGACGGCTTTCCTGGAAGTAATTGCCGATCAGCTGCAGCCCCACGGGCATGCCGCCTTCGCCGAAGCCCGCGGGCACGCTCATGCCGGGCAGGCCGGCTAGGGAGGCGGGCAGGGTGAAGATGTCGGCCAGGTAGTCGGCCAGCGGGTCGCTGCCATGCTCACCCAGCTTCCAGGCCACGGTGGGCGCCACGGGGCCAGCGATGACGTCGCAGTCCTTGAACGCGTTCTGGAAGTCGTCGGCGATCATGCGGCGGATCTTTTGGGCCTGCAGGTAGTAGGCGTCGTAGTAGCCGTGGCTCAGCACATAGGCGCCGATCATGATGCGGCGCTTGACCTCGTCGCCAAAGCCTTCGGCGCGGGTCTTCTTGTACATGTCCACCAGGTCGGTGTAGTCCTTGGCGCGGTGGCCGAACTTCACGCCGTCGAAGCGGCTCAGGTTGGAGCTGGCTTCGGCCGGGGCAATGATGTAGTAGACCGGGATGGACAGCTCGGTGCGTGGCAGCGTGATCGGCACGAGCTTGGCGCCGAGCTTTTCATATTCCTTCAGAGCACCGTCCACGGCGGCGCGCACGTCGGGCGCCAGGCCTTCGCCGAAGAACTCGGCTGGGATGCCGATGCGCAGGCCGTCGATGCTGTCGTTCAGCTTGGCGCTGAAATTCTCGGCGGGCACGTCCAGGCTGGTGGAGTCGCGGTCCGGGTCTGGCCCGCACATGGCGGACAGCAGCAGCGCGCAGTCTTCGGCCGAGCGGGCCATGGGGCCGGCCTGGTCGAGGCTGGAAGCGAACGCGATCATGCCGTAGCGGCTTGCGCGGCCATAGGTCGGCTTGATGCCGGTGATGCCGCAGAACGAGGCGGGTTGGCGGATGGAGCCGCCGGTGTCGGTGCCGGTGACGGCCGGTGCCAGGCGCGCGGCCACGGCCACGGCGCTGCCGCCCGACGAGCCGCCCGGGATGCGGTCGGTGGCCCAGGGGTTGCGCACGGGGGCCGGGGCATCGAAGCCCACGGGGGCAACGGCCGAGTTTTCGTTGGCCGAGCCCATGGCGAATTCGTCGCAGTTGAGCTTGCCCAGGGTCACGGCGCCCGCGTCGGCGAGTTTGGTGACCACGGTGGCGTCAAAGGGCGACTGGTAACCGGCCAACATCTTTGAGCCAGCAGTGCTGGCAAAGCCCTTGGTAACGAAGATGTCCTTGTGCGCAATCGGCACGCCGGCCAGGGGGCCGGCAGTGCCTGCGGCAATGGCGGCGTCCTGGGCGCGGGCCTGGGCCAGGGTGATGTCGGGGTTCACGGCCACGTAGGCGCCCAGGTTCTGGTGGGCTTGCGCGCGCTCCAGGAAATGCTGGGCGGCCTCGACAGCCGAGACGCGGCGCTCGCGCAGTTCGGTGGCCAGCTGGGCCACGCCCAGGTCATGCAATGCGGTGGAAGTCATGCGGCGAAAGTCAGTTCTTACTTACTCGATCACTTTGGGCACGAGGAACAGGCCTCGTTCGACGGCGGGGGCGCTTTGCTGGTTGGCCTCGCGCTGATTGGGCTCGCTGGCCACGTCCTCGCGCAGGCGCAAGGCCACGTCCTGGATGGCCGCCACGGGGTGCGCAAGGGGCGTGACGCCCGAAGTATCCACAGCCCGCATCTGTTCCACGATGTCAAAGAAGCCGTTGAGCTGTGTGAGCATGCGCTCACTTTCGGAAGGTGTCAGCTCAAGCCGCGCCAAGTTGGCAATGCGGCCGATGTCCTGGGGGGTCAGTGCCATAGGGAGGAGAATCTAGAGAAACCAGAAGTAAAGCTGTGATCCGGTGCTCGCCGGAGGGAGTTATTCACAGGGGATGGGGTATTATCCCGGCTTTGCCGCAAAGCTCCCGGAATGGGAGTCAATTGCGTGAAAAAAGCCAATAAACACCCCTGAAATACCTGGCGATGGCAGGCCGACGTGCATGCCGTGCCCGAGAGGACTTTTGAATGTTCGGAGCTTTCCGTCGGTACTTCTCCACCGACCTTGCCATTGACCTTGGCACAGCCAACACCCTCATCTTCGCCCGCGACAAAGGTATCGTTCTTGATGAACCTTCCGTCGTCGCCATCCGCCACGAAGGTGGCCCCCACGGCAAGAAAGTCATCCAGGCCGTAGGTCGTGAAGCCAAGGCCATGTTGGGCAAGGTGCCTGGCAACATCGAAGCCATCCGGCCCATGAAGGATGGCGTGATCGCCGACTTCGTGATCACCGAGCAGATGATCAAGCAGTTCATCAAGATGGTGCACCCGCGCACGCTGTTCACCCCCAGCCCGCGCATCATCATCTGTGTGCCCTGCGGCTCCACCCAGGTCGAGCGCCGCGCCATCAAGGACGCGGCCGAGGCTGCGGGCGCCACGGCGGTGTACCTGATCGAAGAACCCATGGCTGCTGGCATCGGCGCTGGTCTGCCCGTCTCGGAAGCCTCGGGCTCCATGGTCGTGGACATCGGTGGCGGCACCACCGAAGTGGGCGTGATCTCGCTGGGCGGCATGGTCTACAAGGGCAGCGTCCGCGTGGGCGGTGACAAGTTTGACGAGGCCATCATCAGCTACATCCGCCGCAACTACGGCATGTTGATTGGCGAGCCCACCGCCGAAGCCATCAAGAAGAACATCGGTTCGGCCTTCCCGGGCTCCGAAGTGCGCGAGATGGAAGTCAAGGGCCGCAACCTCAGCGAGGGCGTGCCACGCAGCTTCACCATTTCGTCCAACGAAGTGCTGGAAGCCCTGACCGACCCGCTCAACCAGATCGTCTCGGCCGTGAAGAACGCGCTGGAACAAACCCCCCCTGAGCTGGGCGCCGACATTGCCGACCGGGGCATGATGCTGACCGGCGGTGGCGCTCTGCTGCGCGACCTGGACCGCCTGTTGGCCGAGGAAACCGGCCTGCCCGTGCTGGTGGCCGAAGACCCGCTGACCTGCGTGGTGCGCGGCTGCGGCATCGCCCTGGAGCGCATGGACCGCCTGGGCAGCATTTTCACGAGCGAGTAAGCCAGCGGGCCTGTATGCTGCAGGCACTTTTTTCGCTCTGAATTGCATGACTGCACCTGCTCCAATGCTTGTTTCTGAGCACCCGCCCGTGGAGCCGCCTCCACGCGGCAGATCCTGACCGCTGCGCACCATGCCCCTGGGTACTCTGGAGCGCAGCGCTCCCCCTTTCTTCAAACAGGGCCCTTCGGCCCTGTCGCGTTTGGCCGTGTTCAGCGCGCTCGCGCTGTTCCTCATGGTGGCCGATGCACGCTTTCAGATCACCGGCCCCTTCCGTCAGGCCGTGGCCACGGTGCTGTACCCCGTGCAGTGGCTCATGCTGCAGCCCGTGGAATTCGCCAGCCACGGGCGCAGCTATTTCCAGTCGCTGCAAACCGCGCAGGATGACCTGGATGCCGCCCGCAAGAAAATGACCGTGATGGGCCAGCGGGCCAACCAGGCAGATCAGCTGGCGATGGAAAACCAGCGGCTGCGCAAACTGCTGGAGCTGCGCGACCGGCTGCAGACACCCGCCCAGGCGGCCGAGGTGATCTACGACACGGCCGACCCCTACACGCGCCGCGTGGTGCTGGACCGGGGGCAGATGGGTGGCGTGGAACTGGGCGCCCCCGTGATGGATGAAGCCGGTGTGCTGGGTCAGGTCACCCGCGTGTTCCCGCTGGTCAGCGAAGTCACCTTGCTGGTAGACCGCGATCAGGCGATTCCGGTGCTGAACATCCGTACCGGTGTGCGCGGCGTGGCCTATGGCGACCCGGTGGCGGGCCATGGCGGTGGCATGGAGCTGCGCTTCATGCCCGCCAATGCAGACATTCGCGAGGACGACCTGCTGACCACCAGCGGTGTGGACGGTCTGTACCCGCCCGGCCTGCCTGTGGCGCGCGTGGTGCGGGTGGAGCGCCGTGCCGACTCTGCGTTTGCGCGCATCTATTGCATACCGCTCGCCCAGGTGCAGGGCGCGCGCCATGTGGTGGTGCTCAAGCCGCTGGCCGACAATGAACTGGCGCGTCCCGAACCCGCCCCGGCTGTCCCCGCCAACAAGCGCGGAGGCCGCAAGTGAGCCACCGCTTGACCCCACAAGGAGGCCCACGATGATCATGCCGCGTGGTGAGCCCCTGCTGATGCCGGTGAACCCGGTCTTCATCTGGGCCAGCTTGGCTGTGGGCCTGGCCATCAACATGCTGCCGCTCGGCCGCATCGTCTGGACGCCCGATGTGCTTATGGTGCTGCTGGTCTTCTGGGGCGTGCACCAGCCGCTGCGCATCGGCATGGGGGTGGCGTTCCTGCTGGGCCTGTGCATGGACGTGAGCCAGTCGGCGCTGCTGGGCCAGCATGCGCTGTCCTATACCGTGCTGTCGTTTGGCGCGATTGCCATCCACCGCCGCCTGCTGTGGTTCAGCGTGCCGTCGCAGGCCTTACAGGTGTTGCCCCTGTTTGCCCTCGCCCACGCGATCGAGCTCTTGCTGCGGATGGCGTCCGGGGGCATATTCCCGGGGCTGTGGAGTTTTCTCGCACCGGTGCTGGAGGCCTTGCTGTGGCCCCTGGCCAGCTGGGTGCTTCTGGCTCCGCAGCGCCGCCCGCCCGACCGCGACCAGAACCGGCCTCTGTAGCCCATGCCTTTCTTGATGCCCGCGCATTTCGCCAGCGTTCCGCCTTGGCCCCTGGGGGTTGAGCCTGGGCTTGCGCGCGCCCGAATGGGAGGGTGGGCGTGACTGAGGTGCGCAGCAGCGAAGCCGATGCTTCGCGCTTTCGGGTGCGGGCCCTGGTCATCGGCGCCCTGGTGTTTTTTGCGTTCTGCCTCATTGCTGCCCGGCTGGTGTATCTGCAGGTGGTCCGGCACGAAGACTTGGCGGCGCAGGCCGAGAGCAACCGCACGGCGGTGGTGCCCATCGTGCCCAACCGGGGGCTCATCCTGGACCGCAACGGCGTGGTGCTGGCCACCAACTATTCGGCCTACACACTGGAGATCACGCCCTCACGCGTCGGGGTGCTGGACGAGACCATCGACGAGCTGTCCAAGGTGGTGGAAATCCAGAGCCGTGACCGGCGCCGCTTCAAGCGGCTCATGGAAGAGTCGCGCAACTTCGAGTCCCTCCCTATCCGCACGCGGCTGACCGACCAGGAAGTGGCGCGGTTCACCGCGCAGCGCTACCGTTTTCCGGGCGTGGACATCAAGGCGCGGCTGTTTCGCAACTACCCGCTGGGCGACGTGGCCAGCCATGCCATCGGCTACATCGGCCGCATCAACCAGACGGAGAAGGCGCGCATCCAGGACTCCGAAGACGAGGCCAACTACCGGGGCACGGAATACATCGGCAAGCTGGGCATCGAGCAGAGCTTCGAGTCGGCCCTGCACGGCGCCACCGGGGTCGAGCAGATGGAAACTTCGGCCGGGGGGCGGGCGGTGCGCAAGCTCTCCAGCCACGCGGCCACGCCCGGCGACAGCGTGATGCTGTCGATCGACATCAAGCTGCAAAAGCTCATTGAAGACATGTACGGCAACCGCCGGGGCGCGTTGGTGGCCATCGACCCGCGCAACGGCGAGATCCTGGCGCTGGTGAGCAAGCCCACGTTCGATCCCAATCTGTTCGTCGAAGGCATCGACGTGGAGAACTGGACCGCGCTCAACGAATCCATCGACAAGCCCCTGCTCAACCGCGCCATGCGCGGCACCTACCCGCCGGGCTCCACCTACAAGCCTTTCATGGCGCTGGCCGCGCTGCAGCTGGGCAAGCGCTCGCCCAGCATGGTGGTCAACGACCCGGGCTTTTATACCTTCGGCGGCCACACCTTCCGCAGCCACGAGGGCGGGCTGGGCGGGGTGGACATGCACCGTGCCATCCAGCAGTCGAGCAACACGTATTTCTATTCGCTGGCGGTGGAGATGGGTGTCGATGCCATCCATGACTTCATGAAGCCGCTGGGCTTTGGACAGTCCACGGGCATCGACCTCAATGGCGAAGTGCGCGGCACCTTGCCCAGCACCGAGTGGAAGCGCAATGCCTACAAGCGCCCCGAGATGAAGCGCTGGTTCCCCGGCGAAACCGTGTCGCTGGGCATTGGCCAGGGCTACAACAACTTCACGATGCTGCAGCTGGCGCTGGCGCAGGCCACGCTGGCCAATGGCGGTATTCGCTACCGGCCGCACATGGCCAAGGCGGTGAAAAACGCGGTCACGGGCGTCGTCACCGAGATCAGCCAGCCGCCGGGAGTGGATCTGGGTTTTTTGCCGAAGAACGTGGACATCGTGCGCAACGCCATGGTGGCGGTGAACAAGGGCGGCACCGGCACGCGCGTGTTTGCCGGGGCGCCCTACACCTCGGGCGGCAAGACCGGCACAGCCCAGGCGGTGACGATGGGCCAGAACGTCAAATACAACGCCAAGGCGCTGGAAGAACACCAGCGTGACCACTCGCTGTTTGCCGCCTTTGCTCCTGCCGAAAACCCCACCATCGTGATTGCGGCCATCGTGGAAAACGCCGGTTTCGGCGCTGCGCACGCCGCCCCCATCGCGCGCCGGGTGTTTGACTACTGGCTGCTGGGCGACTATCCCAACGAGGAAGACATGGCGGCTGTGCAAAAAGGCCTGGCCTCGGCCCCGATCGGCAAGCCCCGCAAAGCGGTCGATGTGCCGCTGATTGCGCCATAGTTCGCTATATAAATAATAGCTGTTTGCGCTTTGTGGATAAGCGCTAGAGTCCGTTTTGGCTTGAAATGGCCGCGCCCGTGGTGCCCGTGCCACCTGTGGAACAGGCTCCGCCAGACCATGGGTGGCGTTCTCCTGAGAGGAACGCGCGGAACGGCTCGGAGGGCGTACCGCGCCTCTCAGGCCCGTTGCGTCCGGCCCGCGCGCGCAGCAGGCTGGATCTGGCTGAACACCAGCGCTGCCACGATGAGCGCGGCGCCACCGAGCCCCGCCCAGCCCAGCCTTTCCCCGAGCAGCACCCAGGCTGTGAGGGCCGCGAACACCGGCTCCAGCCCGAACACGATGGCGCTGCGCATGGCGTCCACGCGCTGCTGGCCCCAGGCCTGCAGCGTCACCACCACGACGCTGGCCAGCAGGCCCAGGTACAGCAGCGCCAGCAACGCATCCAGAGGCAGGTCGGCCACGGACCGTAGCCAGCCCATGCCCTCGCCCTGCGCAAGCAGCAGCGCGGTGGACGCCAGCGCCATAACCGTGGCCTGCGCGGCGGCCATGCGGGTGGCCCGCAGCGGCTGCGCGGCCGTGCGGCGTGCGCACTCTTCCAGCGCCAGGATGTACAGCGCGTAGAACACGGTGCTGGCCAGCGTCAGCGTATCGCCCAGGTTCCAGGGCTCGTTTTCGTGGAACATCAGCGCCATGCCCGCCAGCGCCATCACGCAGGCACCCCAGAGTCGCCAGCCATAGCGCCGTCCCAGGAAGGCCATGGCGATCAGCGGCACCACCAGCACGTTCAGGCCGGTGACAAACGCATTGCGGTTGCTGCTGGTGCGCGCGAGGCCCTCGATCTGCAGCCAGAACGCCAGGAACAGCAGCAACCCCAGCGCGCAGCCCCAGCGCCGCTCGTGGCGCAGCATGCCGCGCCACAACGGCGCCAGCACCAGCAGCGCGATCACGAACCGCAGCCAGATGATCTGCAGCGCGTCCAGGTGTGCTGAGAGCAGTTTCATGGCCGGGAAGGTGGTGCCCCACACCACGGTCACAGCCAACAGGGCCATCAGGCCCCAGCGTTCAGTACGCATCGGAAGAATTCCCCAAAACCAAAAGAAAAAAAGGGCCGCCGGTTGCCCGGCGGCCTCTGCTTTGCAGTGCAGTCCGGTGAGGACGCGGCTCAGTGGCTGACCTGGCCCAGGAACGCGCGGATGCGGTCATTGGCCGGGTTGCTGAAGAACTCCTGCGGCGGCGCATCGTGCGCAATGCGGCCCTGATCGAAGAACATCACGCGGTCGGCCACCTCGCGCGCAAAGCCCATTTCGTGGGTGACCACAATCATGGTCATGCCACCACGCGCGAGGCCTCGCATCACGTCCAGCACTTCCTTAACCATCTCGGGGTCGAGTGCCGATGTGGGCTCGTCAAACAGCATCACCTTGGGTTGCATGGCCAGCGCACGCGCAATGGCCACCCGCTGCTGCTGCCCGCCCGACAGCTGCCACGGGTACTTGTGTGCGTGGTCCTGCATGCCCACGCGGCGCAGCAGCTGCATGGCTTCGTCGTTGGCCTGGGTGCGCGGGGTGCGGCGAATGCGGCGGGGCGCCAGCGTCACGTTGTCCAGCACGCTCATGTGGCCGAACAGGTTGAACTGCTGGAACACCATGCCCACCTCGCAGCGCTGGCGCTGCAGGGTGGCGAGGTCGTCGCAGACGTCCACGCCATCGATGGTGATGCGCCCGCTGTCGTGGGGCTCCAGGCGGTTGATGGCGCGCAACAGCGTGCTCTTGCCCGAGCCCGAGGCGCCAATGATCACCGTTACCTCGCCGGTGTGGAACACGGTGGAGACGTCCTTGAGCACCTGATGTGCACCAAACGACTTGCACACCCGCTCGGCCACGATGTAGGGCTTGGGCTGGTTGGTCGTTGCGGTCATCGGTTGCGCCCTTCCACGTCAAAGCGGTACTCGACGGCGTTGGAGACTTGCGTGACCAGCGTGGTCAGCAGCAGGTAGGTGATGGCCACCGTGGTCAGCGTGGCAATGGGCTGGAACGTGGCCGACTGGATGCGGTTGCCCACATTGGTCAGCTCCACCACGCCGATGGCGTAGGCCAGTGACGAGTCCTTGAGCAGTGCCACAAAGTTGCTCACCAGCGGCGGCAGCGAGATCTTGAACGCCTGCGGAAACACCACGTCCAGGAACACGTGCATGCGGCCCAGGCCCAGCGCCTTGGCGGCCTCGGTCTGACCCCGGGGGACGGCCAGCAGGCCAGCGCGCAGGGCTTCGGCGTTGTAGGCGCCCACGTTCAGCCCCAGGGCCACGACTGCGGCGGCAAAGTCGGGCAGGTTCAGCCCCGGCACCAGCACGGGCAGGGCAAAGTACACAAACAGGATCTGCACCAAGAGCGGCGTGCCGCGAATAGCCCAGATGTACACGCCGGCAATCCAGCGCACGGCCGTCCAGCGGGCGGTGCGGGCCAGCGCCGCCGCCGTGCCCAGCACCAGGCCCACGGCACCACTGACCAGCGTGAGCCACAGCGTGGTGCGCGCGCCTTCGGAAAACGCCTGGGCGTTGGGGCCGATGGGGTCGGGAAAGAACGAAAGCAACTGGCCCAGCAACGAGAGGGCCAGAACCATCAGCACCAGTGCAGCGACCAGCGTGGCATTGCTGCGCTGCTGTCGGGACCAGCCTTGTGGCCAAAGAGCGAGAAGCATGGATCGGACGACCGGAAGGTCTTGGTTGGAAATCGGGCCGGCGGCAGGATCATGGTGACGCCGTCAAAAACAGCAAAGGGTGCGCAACGGGCCAGGCCCAGCGCACCCCGTAGCGTGTTTTTATATCAGTTGCAGCGCACGTCTTCGTTGAAATACTTCTTGGAGACGGCGGCGTAGCTGCCATCGGCCAGCACTTCGGCAAACGCCTTGTTCCAGGCATCGGCCAGGCCGGTGTTGCCCTTGGCCATGGCGGGGGCGATGCGTTCGATG
>PJUL01000350.1_pt1 | contig 36118 bp, 31 predicted proteins | sample 1512221 | NCBI WGS metagenome assembly PJUL01 (sample SAMN08177667, study PRJNA422409) | Feces metagenome, whole genome shotgun sequencing project.
CGCGCAATTCCGCCATTAATATCCGTGGCCTTGGCGCGCCGTTTGGCCTCACCAACGATGGTATCGAGCAGGGCGTCGGATTCTATCTCGACCAGGTCTATATCGGCCGCATCGGCGCCTCGACCTTCGACTTCGTCGATGTCGAGCGGGTCGAGGTGCTGCGTGGTCCGCAGGGCACGCTCTACGGCAAGAATACCACGGCCGGCGCAATCAACATCACCACCCGCGCACCCAGCTTCACGCCGGAGAGCAAGGTGGAGGTGAGCGTTGGCAATTACGACCTGATCTCGGCCAAGGCCTCGGTCTCGGGGCCGCTGAGCGACAAGCTGGCGGTGCGCATCTCGAGCGCGCTCACCAGCCGCGAAGGGACGATCGAGAATGTCCGTACCGGCGAGGATCTGCACAAGCAGCGCACCAGCAGCTTCCGTGGCCAGCTCCTCTGGAAGGTGAACGACGATCTCGATTTCACCCTGGCTGGCGACTGGAACCTCCAGAATCCGCTGTGCTGCGTCCAATATTATGCCCGGGTCGGGGCGACCCAGCGGCCGCTCTCCCGCCAATATGCCGCGCTGGCCGCGGCGTTCGGCTATGCGCCGCCGAGCACCGATCCGTTCGATCGCAAGACCGATCTCGATGCCGGGATCAACTCTCGCCAGGAGATTGGCGGCGCCTCGCTGGTCGGTAACTGGAATCTCGGTCCGGCGACGCTGACCTCGGTCACCGCATGGCGCTATTGGGACTGGCAGCCCCAGAATGACCGCGATTTCGTCGGTTTGCCGATCACCACCATTTCGCAGAACCCCTCGCAGCAGAAGCAATTCAGCCAGGAACTGCGCCTCAGCTCGAACGGGAAGGGCCGCCTGCAATACACGATCGGCGCCTTCTACTTCCATCAGACGATCAATACCCAAGGCTCGCAGGTGCAGGGCTCGGCGGCGAGCCGCTGGTTGCTCAACCCGGGCAATGTGCCGCTGGGGGCGACCGGTTGCGCCACCGCGACGGCCGCGGCGTGCAACCCGCTGGTGCTCAACGGATTGACCAGCACGAACACGATCAATTTCGACAACACCAGCTTCGCGCTGTTCGGCAAGCTCAACTGGGAACCGCTCGACGGCTTCCACATCCAGCCCGGCCTGCGCCTGAACTACGACAAGAAGTCCGGCTTCTATGAGGCGGTCGTCAGCATCCACAATTCGCGGTACAATTATGTCGCGACGGCCGACAATGTCGCCGCGCTGCTGGCGAGCGGAACGGCAACGGCGGACCAGCTCAACACGCTGGCCCCGCAGCGTTACAGCCCGCGGTTCAGCGACTGGAATGTGTCGGGCGACATCACCGTGTCGTACGACTTCACGCCCGACATTCATGCCTATGCGACCTATGCGCGCAGCTTCAAATCGGGCGGCATCAACCTGTCTGGCCTTCCGCTGAACTCGAGCAGCACCGGAGTCGATCTGTCGACCCAGACGGTGAAGCCCGAGAAGGTCGACCATTTTGAGATCGGCCTGAAGACGCAGTTTCTTGATCGCCGCCTGACGTTCAATGCTGCCGGCTTCTGGACCGAGGTGAGGGACTATCAGGCGACGGTGAACAACAACGCGATCAACGTGATCCGTGGCTATCTCGCCAATGCCGGCAAGGTGCGGGCGCGCGGTTTCGAATGGGACGCGTCCTTCCGCCCGAGCGAGTTCGGCCGGGTCTATTTCAACGGTGCCTATACCGATGCCAAATATATCGACTTCAAGAACGCGCCGTGCCCGCCTGAGCTGAGCGGCGGCACCGCGACGGCACCGGGCGGCGTCACCGATCCGGCGGGCACGCCGGGTGGCCGCAGCCCCGCCTTCTGCAACATCTCGGGCCAGGTGCTGCCGGGCATCTCGAAATGGTCGCTGTCCTGGGGTGGCGAGGTCAATGTGCCGGCCGGGGATGGCAAGGTCTATCTCGGCTATGACGGCAGCTGGCGCTCGAAATTCTCGTCCAATCCGTCGCCGTCTGCCTACACCTGGATCGATGCCTATTCGCTGTCGAACGTCCGCCTCGGCTGGCGGCGCGCAGACCTTAATATCTATGGATGGGTCCGCAATGTGTTCGACAAGCAGTATTTCGAACTGCTCTCGGTCCAGTCGGGCAGCACCGGGCTGATCGTCGGCCAGCCCGGCGATCCGAGGACCTATGGTTTGACGCTCAGCAAGTCCTTCTGAGCGCCACGAGACTGACCTCCTGCCATGGCCGGGGGAGGTTGGGGAAGGGAGGCGGTACCCGCGCCGCCTCCCTTCTTATTTGGTGACCCGGATGTTCGAATCGAAGCGCGCGCTCAGGCTGGCTCGCTGTCGGGATCCACTGTGACGATCACGATCGCGCCGCCCACCGCATAGCCACTGGCCAGCGGTGCGATGGAGATGCGTGCGCCCATCTCCTCGGCCCCTTTGCACAACAGCCTCGCGTCGAAGGCTTCCGCCTCGGAGCGTCCGCCAAGCACACGCTCGATCGCCTCGCGCGCCGAAGCGCGATCCTGCACGGCCAGCAAGTCGACGAAGCGCAAGCCCAGCACGCGTTCGAGCGGCAGCCCGACGAGGCGGGCGAACTCGCCCTCCGCCAGCGAGATCGTCCCCCGCACCGTCAGGCGGACAACTTCGATCCGGCCATGCGCGAGCCGAGCCTTTTCGAGGGCGCTTTGTTCGGCGAGCCGCGCTTCCTCGTCTCCGTCATAGCTCACGCGAATCAGGAGCGCGACGCCTTCGACCCAGGGGACTGCGCGAACCCGGAGCCGGGATCCGCCCTCTTCGTCGAGCGCGAGATCGAACTGCGCCTGCTCGCCGCTGCGCAATACATGGCGAAGACTGGAAAGCAGCGTCGCATGAGAGGCTGCCGGCAGCGCTTCGGTGATCGGGGCGCCGATCAGTGCGGCGGGGAGGCGGCCCAGGATCAGGGCCGCTGCACTGGATGCGTCGGTAACGTTCAGTTCGGTATCGGTGACCAGCAGCCCGCCATCCATATGCTCTACGAGGAACTGGTAGGCGAGCTCCCGTTGTGCACCGTTCTTCTCGCCTGGCGCCTGCTCGGCATCCCAGCTCTCGGCGGCGAGCAATACGTAGCGCGGCCGGCCATGATAGGTGATCGTTACGGGGCCATGCATCGCACGATCCTGCCAATAGGCAAAATTGCGTGTAAGCTCCGCGGATGAAACGGTCTGTGCGGGTCCTCGCTGCATATTCGAAACTCTCGAATGTTGTCGGGACGTTCGATGATCTATTCGATTGCGACCGCTTTTATCCAGGATTTCCGTTAAATTCCTAATTTCGGTATCATCTTAACGATAAGCCACGGTTAATGTAAATCAACACGGGCTTCGTCGGAAATGGAGCGAAAAACAACCGGATCACCGCGGTTTGACCGTGCAGTCCCATTCGGGTGCTGCGCTCTCGATTTGCTGGAAATGCGGATATCACGCGCAGGATTGCGCAATTGGTAGGGCGACCAAAGTCTCGGTAGCGCGCGCCATTGCCGGATGGGATGGTCGAGTAAACGCGGAGCCCGGAAACGGCAAACGCCCGGACCGTTTCCGATCCGGGCGCCTGCGTGACGAATGCTCGTCAGCCCCCTTTGTCAGGCCCAGCCCACACACTCGTACTTGCCTACGAGCGGGGCTTGGAGCCTCCCCGAACCACGGCCTTTCGCCTGCGTTTCGACAGGAGTTTTGCTAGGCCTCCGGGCCGGCTTTGTCACTGGCATTACAAGGGGTAGGCACAGTTTGGTGTCACCCTGTGTTGAATCGGCAACATGTCGGTTGGCAGTAGGAATTCGCCACCATCTACCCTAGATCAGGGCCTGCGCTATCTTCCGGGTGAGTTACAAGACCCCCATGCTATTGATTTCACGCTACGAGCGGATGATCGCCCGCCGTTATCTGCTGCCGGGACGGAGCGAGGCGTTCATTGCCGTCGTCGCCGGCTTCAGCCTTGTCGCCGTGATGCTCGGCGTCGCCGCGCTGATTGTGGTGATGAGCGTCATGAACGGCTTTCGTGCCGAGCTGATCGACAAGATCACCGGACTGAACGGGCATGCCGTGGTTCAGGGCTATAACGGCCAGCTGCGCAATTGGCGGACGGTGCTGGAGGAGGCGCGGAAGACCCCGGGGGTCGTCAGTGCGACTCCGCTGATCGAGCAGCCGTTGTTCGCCACCTATAATGGCCGCGCCGAGTTCATTCAGCTGCGCGGCATGCGGATGGAGGACATCCTCAGCAACCCGACGCTGAAGGGCAAGGAAGTGGTCGGCTCGCTCAAGAGCCTGAAGCCGGGTGGCGAGCAGGTTGCCATCGGTTCGCGGCTTGCCGAGTCGCTGGGCGCTACGGTGGGCAGCGAAATCTCGATCCTCAACCCTGCCGGTGCCGCCACGCCGTTCGGCACCATGCCGCGCATCGTGAAATACAAGGTCGCGGCGATCTTCGAGGTCGGCGTCTACGACTATGACAAGGTGTTCGCGATCATGCCGATCGAGGATGCGCAGACACTGCTGCTGCTCGGCGACGGCGTTTCGATGGTCGAGTTGCAGACGAATAACCCGGACAAGGTCGGTGACATCCTCCAGCCGCTCAACGACAAGGTGAGCGATGTCGGCCAGATCACCGACTGGCGGTCGATGAACTCCGAACTGTTCGAGGCGCTGGCGGTGGACCGCACCGTGTCTTTCACCATCCTCTCGATCATCCTGGTGGTCGCGGCCTTCAACATCGTCTCCTCGCTGATCATGCTGGTGCGCGCCAAGACGCGCGATATCGCGGTGCTCAGGACGATGGGCGCGACACGGGGCGGCCTGATGCGAATCTTCGTGACGGTCGGCACCACGATCGGCGCGCTGGGCGTGGCGGCGGGCGGCCTGCTCGGCTTCCTTTTCATCACCTTCCGCGAGAATGTCGTGAAGTTCATCGGGCTGGTGAGTGGCCAGAACATCTGGGACCCCTCGATTCGCTTCCTTACCGAGTTGCCGGCAAAGACCGACCCGGCTCAGACGATCGGGATCTGCGTGATGGCGCTGGTCTTCTGCTTCCTCGCTACGCTCTATCCGGCCTGGAAGGCCGCCAATACCGATCCGGTTCAGGTGCTGCGCTATGAATGAACCCGTTCTCCAGACGCGCGATCTCAAGCGCAGCTTCAGCCAGGGCGGTGAGACGATCCATGTCCTGCGCGGCGTCGACCTCGACGTGCAGCCGGGCGAAATCGTCGCGCTGCTCGGCCCCTCTGGCTCGGGCAAGTCGACGTTGCTCCAGGCGGTCGGTCTGCTGGAGGGTGGCTTCGAGGGCTCGATCCGGATTGCCGGCAAGGAAGCGGCGAAGCTCGACAGTCCCGGCCGCACCGCGGTGCGCCGCGATAATCTCGGTTTCGTCTATCAGTTCCACCATCTGCTGCCGGACTTCAACGCGCTCGAGAATGTCGTGCTGCCCCAGATGATCCACGGGTCGCTGCGTGCTGACGCCGACAAGCGGGCCGAGGACCTGCTAACGGCACTTGGTCTTGGGCATCGGCTCACCCATCGGCCCAGCCAGCTTTCGGGTGGCGAGCAGCAGCGCGTTGCGGTCGCACGTGCGCTCGCCAACAAGCCGGCGCTGGTTCTGGCCGATGAGCCCACCGGCAATCTCGACGAACTGACTTCTGACAAGGTGCTCGCGGAGTTCCTCAGCCTGGTGCGTACCCAGGGTTCGGCGGCGTTGATCGCCACGCATAACGAGCGCCTTGCGGCGCGAATGGACCGGGTGGTCCGGCTGCACGAGGGTCATCTGCAATGAACCCGTGGCGTGAGGTGCCGACCCTTGCGGGGCGCCACGTCACGCTGCGGCCGATGGTGCGCGGGGATCGGGCGGGGCTGCTGGAGGCCTTTGCCGGGCTCAGCCACCTCTTCCACACCACAGTGCCCGATGCCGGGAACATCGACGCGTGGATGGACCGCATCGACAATGATGTCGCGGCCGGGCGCGGATTGCCGTTCACGGTGCTCGATGCCGAGGGACGGATCGCGGGCGCCACGCGCTTCCTGCGGATGAGCAAGGGGCACCGCCGGGTCGAGATCGGCGGCACGCTCTATGCGCCGCGCGTGCAGCGCACGGGCCTCAACACCGAAGCCAAGTTCCTGTTGCTCCGGCACGCCTTCGAGGTGCTGGAGGCGAATTGCATCCAGATCCGCACCGACTTCCTCAATCTGGCTTCGCGCCGGGCGATTGAGCGTCTCGGCGCGCGTATGGACGGCGTATTGCGCGGGCATCTGATCCTGAACGGGCATATGCGCGACAGCGTCGTCTATTCGATCCTTGCGCACGAATGGCCCGGCGTGCGTCGCAATATCGAACTGCTGATGGCCCGCTACGATGGAGATGCTGCATGACCGCAATCACCGAAATCGCCGTTACCAGGGCCGGCGGCGAGCAGACCACGCTGGCCGAGCATGCTGGCGAAGTGCTGCTGATCGTCAACACTGCGTCCAAATGCGGTTTCACGCCGCAATATGCCGGGCTCGAGGAGCTGTACCGCAAGTACAAGGATCGCGGCTTCTCGGTGCTGGCCTTCCCCTGCAATCAGTTCGGCGCCCAGGAGCCGGGCGATGCCGCCGAGATCGCGAACTTCTGCTCGCTCACCTATGACGTGACCTTCCCGGTCTATGCCAAGGTCGACGTCAATGGCGAGAATGCCGCGCCTCTGTTCGAGGCGCTGAAAAAGGCGGCGCCGGGAGTGCTCGGATCGAAAGGGATCAAATGGAACTTCACCAAGTTCCTGATCGATCGCTCGGGGCAGAAGGTCGAGCGGTTCGCGCCGACGACTAGCCCAGACGCGATCGGGCCCGAGATCGAGAAACTGCTCTAGTCGGGGGCGGTGCCGGCAACAGCGCGTCCGACGGCAGTGGATCGGCGGGGCGGCGCAGTTGCTCGACCACGCTGTCGATCACATAGCGTCCGGTTACTTCCAGCAAGGCGGCGATCCCGGCGCGATGCGGCCGTGCGCGACGCTGGCCGCGCGTGGTGACGGGCGCTTCGTCGCGCAGGTGACGGCGGCGCGGGGCAGGGTGCTGCATGCGTCCGGCTACCGCCGACGCACTGTCGCCCAGCTCGCGTTGCCGCCGCGCCACTTTCTGTTCGGCCGGGACTTCTTCCCAGGCATCGGTCCCAAGCGAGCGTCGCAAATCGCTGCCGCAGCGCATGCACAGCGTGAATTCACTGTCACCGTCCTGATGCCGATCCGGCATCGCGGCGTGCTCCAGCAATTTGCAGCGCAATGCGCCCATCAGAAACGGGCCGGACGCTCGCGGCGGCTGCCGGCGCGCGGCTGATGGCGCCAGGTCACGGGCCGAACGCCATGCGCGGCTGCGCCACGTGGGGCGGTCGGCGCAACGAAGTTCGGGTTCCAGATTTCGAACCGGTCGCCAGCACCGACGATCAGCGCCACGCTTTCAATCTGTCCCATCTGGCGCATGGATGCCGGCAGGCGAAGTCCGTGCGCGCTACGCGGCTCTGCCTCGACCATGCCAAGCAGGCGGTGAAGCCGCGGATCGGCGGTGACTGCGTCGCTTTGGTCCGTCTCATCCGAGAGCTGCCAGCGCGCAGTGCGCGTCTGCACGGTATTGAGATCCGAGCGGGCGTACCCGACCAGGCAGTGATCGCGTTCGTGCGCGGAAAAGAATATCGGCTGATTCAGCGCGGGAAGGCCCAGCGCCTGTGCGGTCTCGTCGGTCACCAGGACGTTGCCGTCCGTGTCGACTTCGCAAAGCGCACACCCGAGATATGTGGACCCCATTTTACCCCTTTCAACGCAACACGTTACCTAACCCGTTCACAAACTTATCCACAGGGTTAATACACATCAACCAAAATGTGGGAGCCGAGTCGTTTCTTTTGGGCGACGGAGCGTCCCTTTCGCGGTTGCCAGCTGCGCGTGGATCGCCGCTGTTAAATCTGCGTTCATCGCAGAACCCGCATCGCAGGTGTGGGGATCGGCTTGAACGGTGCGTTTTGGGCAACTAGAGGTGCCCCGGAAAGCCCCCGCTCTTTCCCCGTCTAGGAGAGTTTCGCATGAACTTCGCTTCCAAGCTCGCGCTGGCCGCAGTGCTGTCGCTGGGCACCACTGCGCTCACCGTGGCCCCGGCTGCCGCGCAGAAGAAGGATGACAAAAAGGCCGATCCGAACGCGCTCAAGGTGAGCGACGAGTTCCGCAAGCCGGCCGGCCTCGCCGAGGCTGCGGTCAAGGCCAAGGATTGGGCCACTGCCGAGCCGCAGATCGCTGCCGCTGAAGCTGCGGCCAAGAACGATGACGAGAAATATTACTCGTCGTGGCTGCGTCTCCAGCTCGAGCTGAGCCGCGGCAACGAAGCTGCGCAGATCCCCGCGCTGCAGACCCTGAGTACCAGCGCCCGCACCTCGCCGGAAGCCAAGACCGCCTATACCGCGCGCCTGAACTTCCTGATGGGCAAGGCCGCTGCCGCCCAGAAGAAGCACGCCGACGTCATCACCTACATGACCAAGGCACGCGAGCTCGGCGAAAAGAACGTCGACGTTCCGCTGATGATGGCCAATTCCTATGCGGCAACCGGCAAGAACGCCGAAGCCGCTGCCGAAGCGCGCAATGCGATCGAATTCGCCAAGTCGACCGGCCAGAAGGCGCCGGAAGCCTGGTATCAGTTCGCCATCCCGAAGGTGGTTGCCGCCGGCAACCGCGAGGGCATCTATGACTGGCTCGCCTATTACCTGAAGGACTATCCGACGGTGAAGAACTGGCGCTGGGCGATCGAAGTGCTCGGTCAGGGCGCCAAGGGTACCGATCGTGCGGCCAAGACCGAGCGCATCGATCTCTATCGTCTGCGTCGCATCACCAATTCGCTCGCCGATCGCGGTGACTATGCCGATTATGCCTATGCGGCGCAGTCTGCTGGTCTTCCCTGGGAAGCGATCGCGGTGATCGAGGAAGGCCGCAAGAGCGGCAAGCTTCCGGCCACCGACGCCGATGCGAACCGCACCTTCACCGCGGCGCAGGCCGGTGTGAAGAGCAGCCCGGCACTCGACGCGCTGGCCAAGCAGGGCGGCGTCGGCAATGGCGATGCGCTGCTCGCCGCAGGCGACAACGAGGGTGCGATCAAGCTGTACGACGCGGCGCTGGCCAAGGGTGGCGGCGACGTCAACGAGATCAACCTGCACCGTGGCATTGCGCTGCAGCGCCTCGGCCGCAAGGACGAAGCCAAGACGGCGTTCCAGGCGGTGAAGACCGGCCCGTTCGTCAACGTCGCGCTTCTCTGGCAGGTCTCGCTCGACACGCCGCCGCTCAGCTGAGTGGTGGCCTGGCGACAGGCGCAAAAGGAAAGGGGCGGCCGCGAAGCCGCCCCTTTTCATTTTGATCGCGATGGAAGTCTCAGGCGACCGGCACGCCGGGCAATGCCTTGGAGGTCCGGATCGTCAGCGAGGTCTTCACATGTTCGACGTTCGGCGCGGGCGTAAGGCGTGTCGTCAGAATGTGCTGGAAGCTCTGCAGGTCGGGTGCAACGATCTTCAGGATGAAGTCGATCTCGCCGTTGAGCATATGGCATTCGCGGACCTCGGGAATGTCCGCCACCATTTGCTCGAAGGCACGCAGATCCGACTCGGCCTGGCTCTTCAGGCTCACCATCGCGAAGACGGTAAGGTTGTAGCCCAGTGCAGCGGGATCGAGTGCAGCGTGATAGCCGGTGATCGCACCTTGCTGCTCAAGCGCCCGGACGCGCCGGAGGCACGGCGGAGCCGTCAGCCCAACACGTTCGGCAAGCTCGACATTGGTCATGCGGCCATTATCCTGCAACAGGCCGAGGATCCGGACGTCGATATCGTCGAATCGCATTTATGTTCCTTCTTTCTTTTGATTCGTTTCCGTGCGTTGCGTTTAGGCATAATATTATTACGCCGCAACGCAATTGTCCCACAATGCGACGTGCCGAAATCGGGCGTTCCGGACGGGCTTTCGGCGAGTTAAGGAATCGTTACGGCGTAGCTTGTAGCGCCGGGTAATGGGTGGGCACGCGTTGCGCTTCGACGATACATTGGAGACGGTGCTCGCTGCGGATCTGAGCACGCCTTATGGCGCTCAGTCCGCATGGCGGCAGATCGTCGACCTGATCGGTCGTCGCCGCGCGGCTGCGAGCAGCCGCGCGATGGGTGTGCTGCGCACGATTCGCGAATCGGTGCCCATGCCGGTCCGGGCGGCAAGCGCCCGGGCGCTGGAGTTTGCCGATCCGCCGCCGCAGCTGGTTCGGCTCTTCGCGCTCGATGAGCTGCAGGTCGCGCTGCCGGTGCTGCGCAGCGCCCGGATGTCGTCGGCCGAATGGGTTCAGCTTCTGCCGGAACTGGCGCCTGGCGGCCGCGCTGTTCTGCGCAACCGGCGCGATCTGAGCCCCGCGGTTCGCCGCGCGCTGGAGAGCTTCGGCCCGATCGATTTCGTGCTGCCCGATGAAACCGCGAAGAGCGTGTCGATAGAAGAAATCAGGATCGACTGGGCCGCTGCGTTCGAGGCTTCAGCAACCGACTCGGCGATCGAGGAAACGGCTGCGGTCGAACCGGAGCTGGCCGAATTGGCACTGGCGGGTGTCGAGGATTCGGAGGCGGCCGGGGAGCCGATCGCCTATCAGGCTGATTCGGCGAGCATTTCCTTGCGTGAGGCAAGCCTCTCCACCTTGCTGGCCCGCTTGCCCGAGGTTGCGCCGGCGCCTGAGCCGTTTGCCGAGCCGCTACCCTCCGCCGCAGAAGAAGCGGACGCGACGTCGGAGGATCCGTCCTCGGTCGCGCTGACTGCATCTGCCCCTTCGGTTGACGCGGAGGCTGCGCAAGAGCCTGAGGCGTCCGAAATTCCGGTCCGTCCGGTCCAAAGCGGGACAGGCGAGTCAGTTGGTTCGGGCGACGCGATTGCACCTGCGGAGGGCGGGGCGCAGGCTTCTGCCATGGAGCATGACGATAGCCTGGTCGCAGAAGTGCGGCAGATTGCGGCAGAAGCCGTGGGCGATGACGGCGGCACGTTCGAGATTGCGGACGTGGTCGCGCGGATCGATGCATTCTGGCGTCATCGCGAGGAAAGCGGTCCGCCACAACCGGTTGCACCGCGCCCAGCCGATGACTTCCGCTTCGAGACCGACGCCAAGGGGCTGATCCGCTGGGTCGACGGCGTCAGCCGCGCGCCGCTGATCGGCGTGGCGCTCGACAGCCAGCTGACCCCGGGCGCGCCGGACATGTCGCGTGTCGACGGCATAGCTGCCGGTGCCTTTCGTCGCCGGGCGGGCTTCTCCAATGCGCGCCTCTCGGTCGAGGGCGAATCCGATGCTGCGGGCGATTGGCTGATTTCCGCGATTCCGGTATTCGATCCGGGCAACGGCCGCTTCACCGGCTATCGCGGCACCGCGCGTCGCCCGCGAGTGGATGAGCGTGCCGAACCGGTTCGCGGACTTGCTGGACCGGCCATGCCCGCCGATTCCCTGCGCCAGCTTGTGCACGAGTTGCGCACGCCGACCAACGCGATCGCCGGCTTTGCGGAGATGATCGAGGCGCAAATGCTCGGCCCGGTGGTGGATCCGTATCGTGATCGCGCGCAGATCATCCGGTCCCAGGCGCGCGAACTGCTTGGCGCGATCGACGATCTCGATCTCGCCGCACGGATCGACAGTGCGGCGCTCTCGCTCGTGCCGGGCGAAGTAGCGCTGCGTCCGGTGCTGACCGGCATCGCTGACGATCTCGCACCGCTTGCCGAGCTCCGCGGCTCGGTCATCGCACTGCCGATCGCGGATCTCTCCGTGACCGGGGATCGCCGCGCGGTCGAGCGTCTGCTCGCGCGTCTGCTCGCCACGCTGGTTTCTGCAAGCGGGCAGGGCGAGCGCATCGGCGTGCATGTCGGGGCGGAAGGTACCGACATGGTAGCGATCACGATCGACCGGCCGCAGGCGCTTGCCGACTATCCGGGCGACTCGGTGCTCGATATCGATGACGAGCGTGAGGATATCACGCTGCTCGGCACCGGCTTTGCTCTGCGGTTGTCGCGCAATCTGGCGCGCGAGTTGGGTGGAGCGCTGGTTATCGGGCGGGAAAGCTTGACTTTGCGTCTGCCGGCAGCCGTAAACACGCAGGTGGGCCAAGCGCATCTGAATTGAAATGGGCAGGGGGGAGCCAGAACGCGGCGGCTATCGCGTGCCTGCGCCGGATGCGGCTATGCAGGTGCAGTGGCCTGAGGCATTCGGCACCCGGTTCACCATTTTTGTCGATACCGAGGAAGAGTTCGACTGGGGAGCGCCGCTTCGCTCCGACGCGGACGGGACGCGCCATATGGCGGCGCTGCCACCGGTCCATGCTCGCTTCGCAGCTGCGGGCGTGCCGCTCACCTATCTGATCGACTATCCGATCGCGACATCGCCGCTGGCGATCGACGTGTTGCGCGAAGTGATCACCGACGGCCGATCCGCGATCGGCACCCAACTACATCCCTGGGTCAATCCGCCGCACCAGGAAGCGGTGAACGGCTTCAACAGCTTTACCGGCAATCTTCCGCTCGAACTGCAGCGGGCCAAGCTGGTTGCGCTCACCGAGGCGGTGGAGCACGCCTTTGGGCGGCGGCCGCTGGTCTATCGCGCCGGGCGCTACGGGATTGGACCGGGGACGCCGGAGTTGCTCGCGGAGCTCGGATACCGGATCGATAGCTCGATGCGTTCGGCCTATGACTATTCGGCCGAGAGCGGGCCCGATTTCTCCGCCGTGCCGAACCATGCGTTCCGGCTTGGCGAAGTGGTCGAGATTCCGTTCACGACCGTATTTACCGGGCGCATGCGTCGCGGTGGACCGGGGCTGCACCGAAAGCTGGGCCGCCTGCCGCACGGGATCGGTATCGCTTCACGCCTGGGTCTGCTTTCGCGCGTGGCGCTTACGCCGGAGGACATGCCGCTCCACGAAGCGAAGGAGGCAATCCGAACCGCCGTGGGCGAAGGGCTGCGCTTGCTAAATTTCGCCTTTCATTCGCCGTCGGTCGAGCCAGGTCATACCCCTTATGTCCGCACTGCCGCCGATCTTGCCGCATTCCTGCGCTGGTGGGACGAAGTGCTGGCGTTGCTCGACCGTCTGGGCGTTCGCGCCGCTTCTGTGGATGAGATTGTCACGGCGGCTTGCGGGCCGGCCCGAGGTTCCGCTAGGGCCGGATTGCTGGGGGGCCTGTAGCTCAATTGGTTAGAGCTGGCCGCTCATAACGGCTAGGTTGCGGGTTCAAGTCCTGCCGGGCCCACCAGCGATGTCTTCAAAAATTCGATGTGAATGGGTAAGCGGTTGTTCTGCAACGGCTTACGCCTGTTTCCATCTGATCGTTCGTTCATCGCGCTCGTTCTGCGCTATCGGGCCAAGCGCCGTGGACCTCGCATTCGGGTGATCCGCCGAGTGCAGACATTGCCAGCCTATTCGCCGTGTATCTCGCGTTTGCGCCATGCGAGGGGGGAAACGCCTGCGAATTTGCGGAATACGCGGCTTAGATGGCTTTGGTCGGCGAAACCGCAGCGCTCGGCGATGTCCGAGATCGCATTGCCATCCTCGCGGAGCATCGCCTTCACGCGCTCCACGCGTCGGCTCAGCAGCCATTGATGTGGTGGCATGCCCATCGACTGACGAAACGAGCGGGCGAAATGCGCGCGGGACAAGCCGCATGCCGCCGCCAAGGTATCGAGGGAAATGTTGCCGCCGAGCGATTCTTCGATGAGGTCACGGGCACGCCGCTCCTGCCAGGCTGCAAGCCCTCCCTTGGACGGCTGCTGCTTGCCCGAGGCGACGCCGTATCTGCCTGCAAGATGATTGCAAAGCGCAAGCCCGACATGTTCCATGAACAGCCGGCTCACTTCGTGCGGCCGCTCGAAGACCTGGCTCATTGCAAGTGCCAGTCCGTAAACTTGTGGATCGCGCAACGATTCACCAGGCTCGGTCTTCAAGCTCTCGATATTCAACGGCTTCTCGTCCACTAGCGCGACGCCCAGTGCCCCGCGCTCGATGTGGAAGTTGATGCAATCAAACGGGCTATTCAGCCGCGCGCGCCAATTTCGACGATAGTCGAAGAAGACGGTGTCGCCAGCCATCTGCCGGCGAAATGCGAGCTTGTGACCCTCGAGATAGATCTCGCCCTCATATTCGCGCAGTTGAACGTTGATCAGGAATGCGTCTTCAACAAGATGGGGATCGGTCACTCCGACATCACCGCTATTCGACCATAGGCGTGTCGCGCTGATCGGAATGCCGTCAGGCCCGTCGAAAGTCACCGATGCCGTATTCTTGACGCGCAGGAAATCCTGAGAGCGATTGTCCGTCATGCAAATGCCTGTTTCGGGTCGGTCTTGGCTTGCGCCGAGGCAGGCGGGATTCTGGCCCGCCCATTATTCCGTATATCTGCGATCGGGATTGCCCATCATCCCCTCTTTCGGGGCACGCGCCACACCCGACAGAGCGAGGCTGCGATGGGGGCTTCGAAGCGGACTCGTGCCGCTCCAGCCGGTTGGTGCGGATCAGTGGCAGTCGGCCGGAGTCCATCCCGTTGCGCGTCCGATCGCCCTCGAAAGCGCCGCGCCGAGGAGCAGGCCGATTCCGATTGCGGCGGTAAGCACGGCCGCTCCGGTCAGGGCAGCGAGAGTCGCGCTCAGCAGCTCGATGCTGCTGGCAGGCCCTGCCATTATGTCGAGCAGGCCGATCATGCCCCGAAATGCATAGGAACCGGGCACAAGGGCAACGACCGCGGGGAAGGCGAAGCCCGTCCAGGGTGTACCGAAGTGCTGTGCGAGCGCGCTCGCGACCAGGGCGGCAAGGCAAGCTGCCACCAGGGTTGCAAGCCCAATATCGCCGCTCAGCGCCAGAACCAGGGATCGCAGGGCGTGGGTGAGCGCTCCGCAAAGCAGGATCGCCAGAATCGCACGCCGCGGTGCATTAAATAATATTGCGAAGCCGAATGCGGCGATCCCCGCGAAGACGAAGTCCCAGGACAGAATCAGGCTGCCGGTTTGCATTGCGACCGGGAAATGCAGACGACAGGCAGAGGTTAGGACGGCGAGCCCGGAGGCGATTGCAAGGATTGCCACCAAAGCATTTGCCAGCCGGGCCAACCCGATAGCGGCATGCCCCTCGACCAGGTCGCGCACGCCGTTGATCAGCGGCACGCCCGGCACCAGGACCATGCCGGCGGCAACCAGAGTGAGTGACGGATCGGTGTCGAGGAAATGAAGTGGAAGCACCGCCGTCATCCCGCTGACAAAAGCCGTGACGGCGGCGATGGCGGCGGGCAGCATGTCTCGTCTCGCCAGGGCGCGGCGCAGGATCATGCTGACCAGACCCGCCAGAAGCGCGGCGCCGACCACGGGCCATTGCGCGCCGAACAACCTCGCCAGCGCCGCCGTGGTACTCGCCATGGCGAGAATGACCAGCCAGGCCGGATAGCTGGAGCCTTGCCGTTCTATCGCCTCCAGCCTGGCGTCCGCGGCGGCGGCGTCGAGGTTGCCCGTGGCAATAGCCCCGGCGACGCACTCGAGCGCTGACAGCCTGCCGGCATCGATCCCTAGCGCGCCAAGCGCATGCCCGGTCCGGGTCCTGTAGATGCCGCCCGAGCCGATCGTCAGGATCAGCCGCTCGCTGCCGATGAACAGCTGGACCGTCAGCCCAAGCCGCGTGGCGAGCGCCTCCGCGCGCTGCTGCGCATATTCGCTATCGGCACCGGCACCCAGTAGCAGGCGAGCGAAGCGGAGCAGCACATGTCCGGCCGCATCAAGCTGCCAGACCGGCTGTTCAGCCATCGATATTGTCGATCTTGAGCACGGGCGCAGTCGCGGCGCGCGTGGCACGGCAGGCATCCGCATCCCGGGTCAGGTCGATGCCCCAGGTGGGGAAGACCGCGCGAAGCTTCGGCAACCAGCCGCTCTCGGTCAGCCGATCGGGGAAGCAGGTGTGCAGCACGTCCACCGAGATCGCCGCCGCCGTGGAAGCGCCCGGCGAAGCACCGAGCAAAGCGACCAGCGACTTGTCGGCCGCCGCTACGAGTTCGGTGCCGAACACCAGCTTGCCGCCTTCGTCGCTATTGTCCGGCTTGATGATCTGCACCCGCTGACCGGCAATCGCTTCCTGCCACTGCCCGCGCTTCGCCTGCGGGAAGAACTGTTGCAGCATCTCGAACTGGTGATGGCGGCTCTGGAACACTTGGCCGATCAGATATTCCTCCAGCTCCGCATTATCCTTCGCCACATCGAGCAACGGCAGCAGGTTGGCGGCCGTGATCGATCCGAACAAGTCGGTTTCCGATCCATGCTTCAGGAACTTGGTGGAGAAGCCGGCATAGGGGCCGAACAGCAAAGAGGTCTTGCCGTCGATCACCCGGGTATCGAGATGCGGTACGGACATGGGTGGCGAGCCGCTGGCGGCCTTGCCATAGACCTTGGCGTGATGGCGCATGGTCACTTCGTCGACGTCGCAGCGCAGCCAGATGCCGCTTACCGGGAAGCCGCCATAGCCCTTTGCTTCGGGGATGCCCGATTTCTGCAGCAGCTCGATCGCCGCGCCGCCCGCACCGATGAAGACGAAGCCCGCCGAAAGCGATTGGACGGTGCCGTCATACGTGTCTTCGAAAGTGACGGTCCAGCGGCCGTCATCGGCACGATCGATCGCGGTCACTTCGCGATTGTAGCGCAGGTCGATACCCTGATCCTGGAGGTGATGGACCAGCAGATGGGTCAGCGCGCCATAATCGACATCGGTTCCGGTGATGATGCGGGTGGCGGCGATCTTCTCGGCAGGGTCGCGCCCTTCCATCACCAGTGGCGCCCATTCGGCAATCTTCGCGGGATCCTCGCTATATTCCATCCCGTGATAGCAGTGATGCGCGCTCATCGCCGCATGCCGCGCCCTGAGGAACGCGACATTCTCCTCACCCTGGACGAAGCTCATATGCGGGCACGGATGCAGGAAGGCGCGCGGATCGGGGATCGCGCCCGTGCCGACCAGATGCGCCCAGAGCTGGCGCGAGATGTCGAATTCGGTGTTGACCTTCAGCGCTTCGGAGATGTCGATGCTGCCGTCGGTGCGCTGCGGGGTGTAGTTGAGCTCGCAATTGGCGGCATGGCCGGTGCCGGCATTGTTCCACGCCATCGAGCTTTCCTGCGCGCAATCGCCCAGCCGCTCGACCATCGCGATGCGCAGACCGGGATCGAGCGTGTGCAGCAAGGTGCCCACCGTGGCGCTCATGATGCCGGCGCCGATCAGCAGCACATCGACATCCTGCTTTGCGGAAAGGGTCATGCCTGTTCTCCCCTCGGCTTGAAGCGCAGGTCTGCACCTTCCTCATAAATAGCATAAGCCCGTCGCCACGGTTGATCACCGATCAGGCGCCAGCGATGGCCAGTGCCGCTATTGTCCTGCGCGATCAGCACGTCGCCGGGGTTGATCGTGAAGGTTGCGCCCGAATTCACCTCGAACTCGATCGTGCCTGACAGGGTGAGCACATATTGCGGCTGCGGGTCCTGATGCCAGTCGAACCCGCCGGCGCCGGTTTCCTGAAAGGAGAGCTCGGTCACCGGGATCGGCAGGCCCGATGCCTTGCCATGCGCTCCCGCGCCGATTTGGAGTTCCCCTTCCTCGAACAGCGAATTGCCGTCGGGGCCGGTCCACATTCTTACGCAACGGATCATGATGTCTCTCCCTTATGCGCCGGCCAGGCCGTGGCCGACCATGTCGAGTGGGCGGATGGTCTTGTCGAAAAGCGCTTCATCGACCTTGCCCGATGCAAGCGCCGCCTGCTTGAGCGTGGTGCCGTCGGCGATCGCCTTTTCGGCGATATGCGCGGCATTCTGATAGCCGATCACCGGCGAGAGCGCGGTGACCAGCATCACGCTGCCTGCGACATATCCGGCGATCTTCTCGGGCGCGATCTCGGTGCCTTCGACCGAGAACTCCCGGAACCGGTCGCAGCCATCGGCCAGGATACGGATCGAGTGCAGCACATTGTTGATGATCACCGGCCGCATCGCGTTGAGCTCGAAATTGCCCTGGCTGCCGGCGAAGGCGACGGCATTGTCGTTGCCCAGCACCTGGATCGCGATCATGACCATCGCCTCGCACTGGGTCGGGTTGACCTTGCCCGGCATGATCGAGGAGCCGGGCTCGTTGTCCGGCAGTTTCAGTTCGCCGAACCCGCAGCGCGGACCCGAGGCGAGCCAGCGCATGTCGTTGGCGATCTTCATCAGCGCCACCGCGAGACCGCGCAGCCCGGCCGAGGCGCGCACAATTGCGTCGAGCGAGCCCTGGGCAGTGAACTTGTTGGGCGCGGTGACGAAGGGCTTGCCGGTCAGCTCGGCGATCTTCGCCGCGACGTCTTTCGAGAATCCCGGCGGCGCATTGAGTCCGGTGCCGACTGCGGTGCCGCCGACCGCGAGTTCGTGCAGCCCGGCACGGCTCGCCGCGATATCGGCGATGCAGGCGCGGATCTGCCCCGCCCAGCCATACCATTCCTGGCCGACGGTGAGCGGCACTGCGTCCTCCAGGTGGGTACGGCCGATCTTGACCACGTCCATCCAGCCATCGGCCTTCTTCTCGATCACCTCGACCAGCCGGGTGACGGCGGGGATCAGCTGGTCGTCGATCGCGAAGACGGTGGCGATGTGCATCGCCGTGGGGAAGGTATCGTTGGACGACTGGCCCATGTTGACGTCGTCATTGGGGCCAACCGGATGCTGACTTCCGAGCGTGCCGCCGAGCAGCTGGATCGCCCGGTTGGACAGCACCTCGTTGACGTTCATGTTCGATTGGGTGCCCGAGCCTGTCTGCCACACATAGAGCGGGAAATGATCGTCGAGCTTGCCGGCGATCGCTTCGTCCGCCGCCTGCACGATCGCGTCGCGCTTCCATTCGGGCAGCCGCCCGGCGGCGGCGTTCACCAGCGCGCATGCCTTCTTCACGATGCCATAGGCGTGATAGACCGGCTTGGGCATGCGATCGTCGCCGATGTTGAAATGGTGGAGCGAGCGCTCGGTCTGCGCGCCCCAATAGCGATTCGCGGGGACCATGATCTGGCCCATGCTGTCGAACTCCGCGCGCGCGCCGGTCGCGCTCAGGCCGACGGGAACGGGCTGCAATTTCGTCGTTGTGTTCAAAGTTTCTCTCCAGAACTGCGGGTGCGCCTGCTCTCGTCGCCCGTCGGGGAGCCTGTCGCCGGAACAACCGGCAGGGTGAAGGTGAAGGTCGTGCCGCCTCCGGGGATTCTCCGCCTCTGGAGCGCGCCGCCATGGGCAAGCACGACCTCGCGGCAGATCGCTATCTCCGGTGCATCGCGACGGGTGCCGAAGCCGGTATCGGTAATGCTGATACCGATATGCCTGTCGTCGAAGTTGCTGCCGGCAAGGCGCAGGGTGCGTTGTGCGGCGCCCTTGGCCCGGATCACCTCGATGCCGTTCAGCATCAGCGAGATCACGACCTGCTTGATCGCGGCCGCATCGCATGTGATCGCGGGCAGGTTGGTTTCGACGATCAGCTGTGGCGTGATGCGGCCCAGTGCGAACTCGCGCTCGAGCAGTGCAAAAGCACCCTCCAGCATCGCCTCGATGTCGACAGCCTCGAACGGGGAGCCGCACGGCCTCAGAAACTCGCGGCCCCGTCGGATCAGTGTCGACATGTTCCGCGAAGCATCGGCGATCTCGCCGACACTGGCGCGCATTTCTCCCCATTCAGGCGACGGTCGGTCGAGCCAGCGCGCCGATGCCTCGGCGTGGCTCGCCACTATGCTCAGCGGCTGGCTGAGGCTGTCGATCAGCGATGCCGCGATTACACCGGCCATGGCGATACGCTCCTGCTGAAGGGGGTTGCAAAGATCATCGCCTGGGCTCCCGCAATCGCCGGCCGGCACTTGCGCCATGGCTTTCGCGGGTGCCGCCGCCCTCATGGCAATCTGCAGCGCGCGGACCAAGCGAGCGTAGCCCGTGGCGATCAGCAGCAGCGCAACGAGCGTCCCCAAGGGGAGGATGCCCGCCACCGGGAAGGACGACGCTGCCGTAAGCCACAGCCCGAAACCGGAAAGCGCGAGGAGGGCCAGGATGCCGGCGGCCATGAGTCCGTGCGCGCCGTTCGCCTTGTCTGGCGTTCCCAAGTGCGCCGTTGGTCCCTTGTACCGCTTCACGCTTCACCTCACCCGTCCTGCTCAATGGATGACCGGGTAGTGCGAGATTCGCGGTCATCTTTCGCGAACGAAGCTGCGGTTCTGGAACGATGCGTGCGCAAAACATGGGCGAGATGCGTTTTGTCAGCCGCGGGCGAGCGAGAACCGACCCCGCATTGAAGTGCGGTTGCGGTCCCCGGCAGGCGCAGAAGCGTCCTGCCGGGGTGTCAGCCACGGCGATCAGGCCTTGGCGAGCGCGCGGCGGCCGATGCTTGCCGCGAAGAGCGGGGTCTCGCGGTGGTTGTGGTCGCCGCCGGCTTCCTGGCGTGCGGCAGCCGCGTCTTCATATTTGACGTTGTGCGTGGCGATGAACTCCATGAACGCATCGGTGGGATGCGCAGTCACGCTGTTGGTGTAACGCGTGCGGCCGCCTTCGATACCTTCGGCCTTGAGCTCCCAGATCACATTCACCTGGGTCCGGCCGGCTGCTGTGAACACGTCCGAGATCGAGTTCATCCGGCAATAGGTCGCAGTCGCTTCCTCGGCGACATAGTGCTGGATCACGAGGCCGGTGCCGATCATCTCGACATTGATCATCATGCGGCGGCCATCATCGGTCGTCGTGGTGCCAGCGCCGATATGATCCGGCGGGCAGCAACGCTGATATTCGGCTTCCGGCAAGTTGAACAGCCAGTCTGCGATGTCGATCTTTTCGATCGGTACGTCGATTTCGCTCGAGAATGCCGACTTCGACAAGATAGTGTCGGTAAGTACCTTCATGGCGATTTCCTTCCGTTGATATTTGACCAGACGATATTCTTCGCTCCGGCATGGGTAGTTCCGTCGGGTCTACCCATTGAAGCTGCGATGCTGAGCGCCTCCGAACAGCATCACCGTCAATTCAGATATCGGGATCGATGAGGAATCGGGCAGCCATACCAAGGTTTATTTCGGGAAATAGGATCTGGGGCTGCTTCGAAAGAAGCACTTTTGTACCAAAAATTTCGAACTATCGTGAATTTCATTCATGGAACTTCTGGAAGGTGTGTCGAGTTATCGGAATGTAATTTCATTAATGCGGATTTATTCAGAAGTTTTTAGATGGTTATTTCGCGAACAAGCCTGAGATGTCTTTCGGTCAGCGCAAAAAAGGGAGCGAAGCCACCGGCTCCACCCCCTTTGCGCTGGATAGTCTGGAGCGGCCGACGAAACGCTCAGTTCTCAGTCCATTCGTCAAAGTCGAACAGCGTTCCATATTGCCGAGGCTGGGAGCGCAAATATTGCGCCGGCGCACGCACATGTCCGCCGAGATGGGCAGCCGCATGCCAGGGCCAGCGCGGGTCGTAGAGCGCGGCGCGGGCAATGGCTACGAGATCTGCGTCGCCGGTGCCGATGATCGCCTCGGCCTGTTCGAACTCGGTAATCAGCCCAACCGCGGTGACAGGGATGGCGACGGCCTGTTTGACCGCCCGGGCGAAGGGAACCTGATAGTTCGGCCCATCCTCGATGCGCTGAACCGGATCGAGCCCACCGCTTGAAACATTGAGCGCCGAACAGCCGCGTGTCGCCAGCGCCTTTGCAAAGGCAACACCGTCCTCGATCGTGGCGCCACCCTCTATCCAGTCGCTTCCCGAGATGCGCACCGTAACCGGACGATCATGCGGGAAGGCCGCGCGGACCGCGTCGAATATCTCGAGCGGGAAACGCATACGGTTCTCGAGCGAACCGCCATAGATGTCCTCGCGCTTGTTGGAATGGGGCGAGAGGAACTGGTGGAGCAGATAGCCATGCGCCGCATGGATCTGCACGGCGTCGAGCCCCAGCCGGCCGGCCCGCCTGGCACTCTCCGAAAAGGCATTGCGCAGCCGCTCCATGCCGTCATGATCGAGCGGGACCGGCGTGATGCCACCGGTACTGAGCGGTACCGCCGAAGGCGCAACGGTCTGCCATGCGCGAGGATCATGCTGGGGGATGTGCCGCCCGCCGCGCCAGGGAGCCTCCGCCGAAGCCTTGCGTCCGGCATGAGAGAGCTGGATCGCGATCGGCATGGACGACCAGCTGCGCACCGCATCAAGCACCCTTGCGATCGCCGCTTCGGTGCGGTCGTCCCAGAGGCCGACGTCGGACGGCGTGATCCGCCCTTCGGGTAACACGGCAGTCCCTTCGATCGTAAGCAGGCCCGCGCCCGACAGCGCGAGATGGCCGAGATGCATCAGATGCCAGTCGGTCATTTCGCCGTCCTGCGCCGAATATTGGCACATCGGCGCGATCACGATGCGATTGTCGAGCTTGAGCGACCCGACCTGGAGCGGCTCGAACAATTTGGGGCGGTTCATGGCATTCTCCGAGAAGGGGTGATGCGGCGGAGATGGCGCCGAAGCGGGGCGGTGCGGAATCATACGCTGGTTTGGGCTCGTCAGCCGCCGCCCAGGATCCGGACCGCGTCTGCGACGCTGCCTGGTAGCCCGACCAGATCGAACAGCGTGATTATGATCGCCGTCGCCCAACCGAGCGTCAGGAGCAGCTTTGGCGTCGGCCACCCCGGCGCGAAACGACTGGCGCTCATGAAATGCAGCAGCGGAAACATCGCAAAGGGCAGCTGCATCGCCAGCACCACCTGGCTCAGCACCAGCAAATCATTGGCGCTGCCATCGCCTCGCAACCCTATAACCGCCACCGCCGGGACGATCGCCATCGCGCGCGTGATGATCCGCCGTTTCCACGGCGTGATGCGCCAATGCATGAAGCCTTCCATCACGACCTGACCTGCAATCGTCCCGGTGATCGTGCTCGATTGGCCAGAAGCCAGCAGCGCGACGGCGAAGATGACGCTGGCGAGCGCGGAGCCGATTGCCGGGGCAAAAGTCAGATAGGCGACCCGGATCCAGTCGGTATCGTTCCCCAGCACATAGCGATGACCGTCGAGGATCAGTTCGCTGCGGCCATGGAACACTACCGCCGCCAGGATGAGGATCGCGGCGTTTACGAAGAAAGCGAGGGTCAGCGAAATGCCGGTATCGACCGCATTGCAGCGCAGGGCCACCTTCTGCGAAGCCTCGTCCTCCTCAAGGCTCCGGTTCTGGACGAGGGCCGAATGCAAATACAGGTTATGCGGCATCACGGTTGCGCCGATGATGCCGACCGCGACGCTTGCCATGCCAGCGGTCGCGAGCGTCGGATGGGCGAGCGACGCGCCGATCTGCTGAAAGTCCGGCCGCGTTCCCGGCATCACGAACAGCTCGATGAAGAAGGATCCGGCAATTGTCAGGACGAGCACGAGCACGACGCGCTCGATCGTCCGCATGCCGTGACGCTCGAGCAGAAGGAGCAGGAACACATCGGCAGCGGTCATCACCACGGCCCAGAAAAGCGGCACGCCGAACAGCAGGTTGATCGCCACCGCCGAGCCCAGCACTTCGGCCAGGTCGCAGGCTCCGATCGCGATCTCGCACAAGATCCAGAGCGGCATCCGGCACCAGGCGGGGTACCAGGCTCGGCATGCCTCGGCGAGGTTTTTGCCTGATACGATGCCAAGACGCGCGGCGAGAAGCTGCAGCACGATCGCCATCGCGCTGGCAAGCGCGACCACCCAGAGCAGCCCATATTGATAGAGCGCGCCTGCCTGCAGGTCCGTGCCCCAATTGCCCGGGTCCATATAGCCGACGCTGACGAGCAACGCCGGTCCAAGATAGGCTCGATATTGCCGTAGCCCCGGCGCGCCACGATCCGGGGCACGGATCGACTGGAGGATGCGCGCGCGCGACCATGAAGCTGATGGCTCGAAGGACGGCGATTGCGCCGGAGCGTTCTGGGACATGCGGCTCGCTCCAAAACGAAGCGCCGCACGAAACCGCCACCCGCGACATATAGTTGCGGAACGAGCCTGCGCCTGCCCTTCGACGAGGTGGGTGCCGCTGACTGTTCGGCGACGCTATGGAGATGCGACTGAACACCAGCGTCTGCCACCATCCCTTGGTTTGGACGGGCGTGTCAGCCTTGGCGGCAATGGTGGCGACAGCGCGTTAACGCTGGAGGCGCGGTGCTCCGGGGTTTTCGGAGGAACGTGAACTAGCGCATCCAGGCGACCAGCGCATCGATGATTGCCGCGGTCTCGGCCGGGTCTCGTACGCGGATACTGTCGATGCCGGCGGATCGCACCGGTTCGTCGTTCCCGCCGGGATAGATTGCGTCCCCGAGGAACAGGATCGCATTGGAGGCGACCTTCGCATGTTCCACCAGTCTTGCGATGGCAAAGGCCTTGTCGACGCCCGCTCGGGTTATGTCGATCGACGTCGATCCGCCTATCTTCACCGACAGGTCCGGCAGTATCGCAGAGAGCTGGCGCTGCATGGCCTGGCGCCTGGACATGGTCGGGTCCCATGCCTTTTTCGCGTCGATCGGGGCTTCCTGACCCAGGGCCGAGAAAGTGATCTGGCTACCCCGGTCTTCGACCTGTGGTCCCCATATATGGTCAGGCGATCCTGCCTCTGCGGCAGTCCGGTCGAGTGCGGCCAGAATCCTGTCTCGCTCCTCCGGGGAAAAGGTCTCGGCATAAACCTGGTGCCAGGTCCCGTCCGAGAAGCGGAATAGCTTGGCGCCGGTCGTGGGCATGATGAAGAGCCTGTCCAGCCTCGTTCCCGGCCGCAACCGCGATACGAGCTGCTTCTCGAACTGGGGCCAGTCGCCGCCGGAAATCACCGCCGCCATCGCCACGTCGAGCAACGCCGAGAGGCTGGCGGCCATCTGCTCGTCCAGCGGCTGCTTGCTCTCCGCCAGCGTGCCGTCGAGATCGAACGCTACCAGCCGCTTCATGCCAGGCGCCTGTCGGGATGCGAGCGTCGCCGGCAGGTCATTCGTGGGTGAGAGGAGAGGGGAAGGGGCGTGGCACCAGTCATGTCGTCCTCCGGCAAACGAGCTTTCGCCCGCATGGGTATGGCTCCATCGCCTGCATCTTGCCGTGGCGAGCGCGGGTTGGGCTGATGCCTGGCATGGCCATCAACGAGCGGATGTCGCCAGCCTGGGTATCAGGATTTCGTCGATCGCATGGGCGACGCCGTCCTCATCCGCAGAGAGCGAAACATGGTCGGCTGCCAGGCGCACTGCTTCGGGTGCCTGGCCCATGGCGATCGACAGTCCCGCCCGGGCGAACATCGGAAGGTCGTTCCGCTGATCGCCAAGGACGGCGGTTTCGGAAAGGGGAATGGCGGCTGCATCGGCGAGGGCGGCGACGCCGTCGCCCTTGTTGGCCCGGGCCGCGGTTATGTCGAGATAATAGGGCTGGCTGCGGATTACGTTCGCTTCGGCGCCCAGTGCCTGTTGAAGCTGCGTTTCGAGCTGCGCGAGCAGCGCGAAATCGTCGCTGACCGCCACGATCTTGTCGATCGAATCCGCGAGGCCGGCCAGGTCGTCGACCAGGGCCGGTTCCTGGTTGGTGGAGGCGATTTCGCGGGGCGTGTGAGGGTCCTTGAGCGATGAGGCATGCCAGAATCCGCCCCGGAACAGCCAGATCGTCACGGGAAATCGTCCGAGTACATCGAAGCAGTGCCTGGCGGCGGCGGGCGGCACCACGAACCGCTGGAGGATGGTGCCGTCGGTTCGCAGAATGGTGCCGCCGTTGAACGCGCCGATTATGCCGTTCAATCCCAGGCGTTCGGCCACCCAGAGCATGCCGCTCGGCGGGCGCGCGCTGATCAGGCTGAGGGCTGCACCCGTCGCCGAAAGGCGCCGCGTCGCCGCCACGACATTGTCCGACAGCGTCTTGTCGCTGCGGATCAGCGTCCCGTCCAGATCGGAGACGACCAGCCGGATTCTGCCGCTCACGCGTCCGCCTTCATTGCCGAAGCCGCGCCGTGATCGGTGCTGCGGTTCACTGCGGCATCTCGACATGGCCTCCAAAGCCGAAGCGCATCGCCGAAAGCAGCTTGTCGCCGAAGGTGGCGTCGACGCGGCTGCGGTACCGCGCGAACAGTGCCGCGGTCAGGACATTGGCCGGCACCGCTTCCTCCATTGCCGCGTCGATCGTCCAGCGTCCCTCGCCGGAATCCGCGACGCGGCCGGTGAATTGTTCGAGCATGGAGTCGCGGGCGAGGCCGATCGCGCAAAGATCGAGCAGCCAGGACGAGATGACGCTGCCGCGCCGCCAGACCTCGGCCACATCGGGCAGGTTGATGTCATATCGTTCTTCCGCCGGCAACTTCTCCGACGCCTTGCCCTTGAGGATATCGAATCCCTCAGCATAAGCCTGCATCAGACCGTACTCGATGCCGTTGTGCACCATCTTCACGAAGTGACCGGCGCCGTTCGGCCCCGCATGGATATAGCCGCGTTCCGCCCGATCATCGGTGGCGTCCCGGCCCGGCGTGCGCGGGATGGTGCCATAGCCGGGCGCGAGCGTATCGAAGATCGGATCGAGGAGATCGACCGTTTCCTTGTCGCCCCCGATCATCATGCAATAGCCGCGGTCGAGCCCCCAGACGCCGCCCGAAGTGCCGACATCCACATAGTGGATCTGCTTCTCGCGCGCCGCGGCGGCCCGGGTGATGTCGTCCTTGTAGAAGCTGTTGCCGCCGTCGATGATGATGTCGCCTGGCGCCGCGAGTTCGATCAGCCGGTCCACCGTATCCTGGGTAGGCCCGCCCGCCGGCAGCATTACCCAGAAGATGCGAGGCGTGTTCAGCCTGGCGACCACGTCTTCCAGCGAATCCGCGCCCGTTGCGCCTTCGCTGACGAGTTCGGCAACGGCGCCGTCGTCGCGATCGAAGGCGACGATCTCGTGGTTCCCGAGCATTAGGCGACGCGCGATATTGCCACCCATCCGGCCCAGGCCGATCATCGCTAGACGCATATGGTATCCTTTCAAATATTCTTCTGGAGGCATTTGGGGTTTCAGTCAGATCATCGCGGCCATCGCAGGAGGTTGCGCGCAACGTCGCAGACATGGTCGACCGTGAAGCCGAACTTCTGCTGGAGCTTCGCGATCGGTGCCGAGGCGCCGAAAGTCGACATGGTGACCGTCGCACCCGCGGGGCCGATATAGCGGTCCCAGCCGAATCCGCCTGCCTGCTCGATCGCGACGCGCGCTGTGACGCCAGGGGGGAGGACGCTGTCGCGATACGCCCGGTCCTGCTTTTCGAAGAGATACCAGCTCGGAAGCGAGACGACCCGCGAGCGGATGCCTTCGCCACTCAATCTTTCATGGGCGGCGACCGCCAGTTGAAGTTCGGAGCCGGTCCCGATCAGGATGAGCTCCGGATCCTCGTCTCCGCCGAGCACATAGCCGCCACGGGCAAGGCCGCTGGCGGGCGCATAGCGCTGGCGATCGAGGGTCGGCATGGCTTGGCGCGAGAAGATCAGCGCCGTCGGTTCGTGCGTGTGACTTAGTGCCACCTTCCAGGCCTCCGCCGCTTCATTGGCGTCGCCTGGCCGGATGGTATCGAGGCCGGGAATTGCCCGAAGGGTCGCCAGATGCTCGATCGGCTGATGCGTGGGGCCGTCTTCTCCGACGCCGATGCTGTCATGGGTGAAGACGAATATGACTGGCAATTCCATGATCGCCGCCAGCCGCACCGGCGCACGCATATAGTCGGCGAATACCAGGAACGTGCCCGTATAGGGGCGCAGATAGGAGAGGGCCATGCCGTTGGCGATCGAACCCATGGCATGCTCGCGCACGCCGAAATGCAGGTTCTTGCCCGCATAGTCGCTCGCCTCGAACGAAGCCGCCCCCTTGATGTCCGTCTTGGTCGAGGGCGAAAGATCGGCTGCGCCACCGAGCAGCGCCGGGATTAACGGTGCTACCGCGTTGAGGACCTTGCCGCCGCTGTCGCGGGTCGCGAGACCCTTGGCATCGCTGGGAAAGTCCGGGATCGCCGCTTCCCAGCCTGGCGTCACCTTGCCGCGACGCAAGTCCTCGATTTCCCGGGCCTCCTGGCTGAATTCCTGTGCGTAGCCCTCGAACAGCGCTTCCCATACCCGGCGTGCTCCCGCGCCCCGGCTGGCCAGCACGGCACCGAACGCCTCTTTTACGCCGTCTGGCACAAGGAATTCGGCATCCTCCGGCCAGCCATAGGCGCGCTTCGTTGCCCGGACATTATCCTCGCCCAGCGCTTCCCCATGCGCTTTTTCAGACCCGGCGCGCGGGCTGCCCCAGCCGATGACCGAGCGAACGACGACGAGGGTAGGGCGGTCCCCGGTCGCCTTGAAGCTGTCCAGGGCTTGCGCGACCGCCAAGGTGTCATTGGCGTCGTCGACATGGATGACTTGCCAGCCGTAGGATTCGAACCGCTTGCCCACGTCTTCGTCGAACGCGAGGTCCGTCGATCCTTCGATCGATATATGGTTGCTGTCATAGATCCAGCAGAGGTTCGAGAGCCTGAGGTGTCCGGCGATCGATGCCGCTTCGCTGGACACGCCCTCCATCATGTCGCCGTCGCCGCACAGCACATAGACGTCGTGGTCGAACAGCGGGTAGCCGGGCTTGTTGTAGCGTGCCGCGAGCGCGCGCTCCGCGATCGCCATGCCGACCGAATTGCCGCAACCTTGGCCAAGCGGACCGGTAGTGGTCTCGACGCCGGTGGTGATGCGGTATTCCGGATGCCCGGGCGTTTTGGAATCGAGCTGACGGAAGGCCTTGATGTCATCGAGGCTTACCGCAGGCTTGCCTGTCGGATTGCCCTCCGCGTCGATCTCGCGAACGCCAGCGAGGTGCAGGATCGCGTAGAGCAGCATGGAGGCATGGCCGACGGAAAGGACGAACCGGTCGCGGTTGGGCCAGTCGGGCGCCTCGGGATCATAGCGCAGAAAATCGTGCCAAAGGGTGTAGGCGACCGGCGCGAGGCCCATCGGCGTTCCGGGATGCCCGCTATTGGCCTTCTGGACCGCGTCGATCGCGAGGGTCCGGATCGTGTCGATGGTGAGGCGTGATAGTGCTTTCGGGGTGGAACTGACATTCACGGTTTCGACCACGGACCTTCTCCAGACTGCAGCTCGGAAAGAGCCAACGCCAAACGCTTTTGGATCATATGGGCTCCCTGGGCTGGCGCTCGCGGCGCGAGACGCCATCGGGGCCGGCGACGTAAAGTACGTCGATCTCGGTCAGGAACAGGCCATGTGCGAATATCCCCGGACAGGCATCGAGCGAAGCGGCCAGCGCCCCGGGTGCTTCGATCGAGGCAAAATGCGCGTCCAGCACCAAATTGGCCTGATCGGTGACGAATGGCGCTTCCCTGACTGTCCGGCGAAGTGAGGGCTCGCCTCCGAGGTCGCGAACCCGGCGCTCGACGAACGCCTGGGCAAAGGGGAGGATCTCGATCGGAACGGGCCGACTGCCGAGTTGCTCTGTAAGCTTCGAATAGTCCGCGACGGTGAGCATGCGCGTGGCGGCCGTGGCGACGATCTTTTCCCGTAGCATCGCGCCACCCGCGCCCTTTATGGCGCGCAGGGCGGGGTCGATTTCGTCCACGCCGTCGATCGCCAGGTCGATGACGGCGAAGCTTGCGAAATCGCGTACCGGGATGCCCAGGGAGGCCGCGAGGTCTGCCGTAGCGTGCGAGGTTGCGACAGCTTCTATCCTGAGGCCTTCCGCGATGCGGCGGGCAATGGCCTCGACTGCATGTCTGGCGGTCGATCCGGTGCCGAGGCCGACGATCATGCCGTCGCGAACTTCCTCGACTGCCGCAACCGACGCCGCGCGCTTCAGCTCTCCGGTGCCCGCCAAGTTCTGTGCCACCGTGCGTTCAACTCATCCTGCTGCCGCATTCTGCGTCCGCGACTCCGGGCAGAGTAGCCGAGTGGCGTCGCACGGGCCAATACATCATCAGGTATAGTCCGGTGCGCAGGTGGGTGGTCTAAGCCGGTGGCTGAGCCTGGATGCGCCCTTACCTGTGGAGCGATGGCGTTCGGAGCCGGACTGCGCACCCCGGGGTGCTCGATATGGACTGAAATTTGGAAATGGTCGGGGAGACAGGATTCGAACCTGCGACATCCTGCTCCCAAAGCAGGCGCGCTACCAGACTGCGCCACTCCCCGACGCCGGATTGCGGCCCTAGGCGCTAAGTGCCCGACACACAAGCCATGCCGAGCCTGGGAATTCCTCAATCCTCAGCTATGTGCGTCTAATCGACGGGAAAGGGCTCTGGCTTCGCCTTGCCGTCGAGTGCGCGTTGCAGCGCTTCCCGGTCGAGCCGGCCTTCCCAGCGCGCCACGACGATCGTCGCCACCGCATTGCCGATGAAGTTGGTCAGGCTGCGGCACTCGCTCATGAAGCGATCCACGCCCAGAATGAGCGCCATGCCGGCGACGGGAATCGTCGGGACGACCATCAGCGTCGCCGCCAGTGTCGCAAAGCCGGCACCGGTAACGCCGGCGGCGCCCTTCGAGGTGAGCATCGCGGTGCCGAGCAGGATCAGCTGTTCGCCGAGCGACAGATGCACCCCGGTCGCCTGGGCGATGAACAACGCGGCAAGTGTCATGTAGATGTTGGTGCCGTCGAGATTGAAGGAATAGCCGGCAGGCACCACCACGCCCACGACTTCCTTGTCGCAGCCGGCCTGCTCGAGCTTTTCCATCAGGGCAGGGAGTGCGGCTTCGGAGGAGGACGCGCCGAGGACGAGCAGCAGTTCGGCCTTGATGTAGCGCAGCAGTTTCAGGATCGAGAAACCGGCGAGCCAGCCGACCGTGCCCAGCACGACAAGCACGAACAGCGCCGAGGTGGCGTAGAAGGTGGCGACCAGCCCGCCCAGATTCCACAGCGCTTCCACGCCGTACTTGCCGATGGTGAAGGCCATGGCGCCAAACGCGCCGACCGGCGCCGCGCGCATCAGGATCGTCACGAGGCGGAACACGACGATGCTCAGCTGGTCGAGCAGATCCACCAGCGGGCGAACGCGCTCGCCAAGCCCGGCCAGCCCCACGCCGAACAGGATGGCGACGAACAACACCTGCAGGATCGAGCCGCTGGTGAGCGCCGATGCCAGCGTGGTCGGGATGACGGCGAGCAGGAAGCCCTGCACCGTAGTGTCGTGCGCCTGCTTCTCGAAGCCCTGAACCTTGGCTTCGCTCAGCGTGTGCGGGTCGATGTGCATGCTCGCGCCGGGCTGGACGACATGGGCGACGATCAGGCCGACCACCAGCGCCAGCGAGGAGAAGAACAGGAAATAGGCGAGGGCTTTCACCACCACCCGGCCCAGCGAGCCGAGCTCGCGTGCGCCGGCGATTCCGGTCACCAGGGTTAGGAAGATGACCGGGGCGATGATCATCTTCACCAGATTGACGAAGGCGATGCCCAGCCATTCCAGCGATGCGCCGAAGCTTGGCCAGAGCCAGCCGACCACGATGCCGGCGAAGATGCCGATCAGCACCTGAATGTAGAGCATCTGCCACCAGCGCTGCGGCCGGGCGGGCGGTGCGGCGTGGCCGGTTGCGACGATGCTCATTCAGTCTTCCCCCTCGATTTGCCCCGGCATAGCGGAGCGCGCGAAAGCCCCAAACGGAAAAGGACGCCCCCTTGCGGGAGCGTCCTTCCTATCTCTCGGTCCGGCCAGAGGCCGGGTGCCGAACAGAGATCAGTGGGCGTTCGCCTCAGCGGCGTCAGCCTTGTTCTCTTCCACGTTCGCGGCGTTCTCGAGGGTCGCCTCGGCAGCAGCGTTGGTGGTGTTGTCGGCAGCGGCCTCATAGGCAGCAGCGTTCGCTTCATGCGAATCGGCAACGTTCTCGGCAGTGGTGTTGGTGGTGTTACCACCGCAAGCCGCGAGCGACATCAGGCCGGCGGTCGCAGCAACGATGAGAATCTTCTTCATGTGGTGCTCCTAGAGGAACTAAAACATTTCGCATCCGGCCCGATTGCCGTCGCGAACCGCTGGCATAGCGCTCGTTGCGTATGCGTCAATCGCAAATTCACCCGATGGAAAGATTTAGGCCATTTTTCCGCCCAAATGTTGCCGAATCGCGGCCATTAACCGCCCGGGTTGGGAATAGGAGCCTATTCGCCTTCCCCCTTGGGAATCGGGCCAATATCCTCCGGCGCGTTTGCAGTTACTGCAAGCATGGCCGTCCAGGCTGCCACATTCTGGCGTAGCTGGATCGGGTCAATCTTGTCGAGCGTGTCGTCCGGCGTGTGGTGATAATCGAAATAGCGCAGACCCGACTGGCTGAGATCGACCACGCCCACCCCGGAGTTGATCACCGGGCCCACATCGGTGCCGCCATGCGCCACGCCACGACCGCGCGAGATGCCGAGCGGCGCCAGGACAGTGGCCAAGCGGTCGGCGATCGGCTTGGCCGCATCGGGCAGGTTCACTTCAAACTTCCAGACGCGGTCGGCGCCGAAATCCGATTCCTGGGCCAGGACGTGGCGCTCGTTCGCATGCGCCTTGGCATAGGCCTCGCCGCCGAAGCCGCCGACTTCCTCCGCGCCGAACCAGACGACGCGGATGGTGCGCTTCGGCTGGCCGGCATCCATGATCCGCTTGGCTGCGGCCGTGGTGATCGCCACGCCCGACGCGTCGTCGATCGCGCCGGTGCCGAGGTCCCAGCTGTCGAGATGGCCGCCGACCAGGATGATTCCGGCCGAGGGATCGCTGCCTGGCACATCGGCGATGACGTTGCCCGATTCGGCCTCGCCCTTCACGCCGGCGGTGATCTGGACGCGCAACTTGACCGGGCCGCGCTTGAGCAGGCGCTCGAGCTGGTCGGAATCGGGCAGCGACAGCGCGGCGGCGCCGATCGGCTTCACGCCATTAGGCCAGCTGGTGACGCCGGTGTGCGGATTGCGGTGATAGTCGGTGCCGATCGAGCGGATCAGGATCGCCACCGCGCCCTTGCTGGCGGCGATGGCCGGGCCGGCGCGGCGTGCGCCGCCGAAATAGCCATATTGCGAGCCGTCCTGCGTCGGCGTCATCGAATTGCTGACATAGGCGATCTTGCCCTTCACTGCCTCCGCAGGCGCGGCCTGGAGATCGGCGAGAGTGGGGAAGAACGCCACTTCGGCCTCGATCGGCTTCGGCCCCGTCGAGCCCGAATTGCCGAGCGCGGCGATGGTGAGCTTCTGCGACGCGCTGCCGAGCACCTCGGCGGTTTCGATGCCGCGCTCCCACACCGGCATCCTGTACGTCTCGATATGGACGTTCTTGAAGCCGAGCGCGGTGAGCTTCTTCACGGCCCAGGCGCGGGCGCGGGCTTCCGCTTCGGTCGCGGCGAGGCGCTGGCCGACCTCGGTGGTGAGGCCTTCCGTGATCTCCCAGGCAAGATTGTCGCTCAGCGCCGCATCGCGCAGCGCGGCGGGATCATGTGCGCCGCTCTGGGCAAGGGCCGGGAAGGGCAGGGCGAGGGCGGCGACTGCCGCAAGCAGGGTGCGCTTGGTCATGGCCGGCGACGGTAGTCGCAGCCGAAACATTCGGCAATGCGCCGACGGTTTCTCCTGCGTTTCCGGTGCCGTTGCGGGCCGATATTCAACCGATCAGATATTCAACCGATCAGTGGTGGCGGAGGCCCGCCGGCACCGTGCTATCGCTCAGCCTTCCCCCATTTCCTGCATCTTCTTGCGGAGGCTGAGCGGGCGCATGTCGACCCAGACTTTCTCGATATAGGCGAGTACCTCGCGCTTGGTGCCGCGCGTGCCGGTGTCGCTCCAGCCCATGGGAAGATCGCGATCCGCCGGCCAGATCGAATATTGTTCCTCATGATTGACCACCGCGATGTAGATGGTCTGATCTTCTTCCTCATAGTGGGGCATGTGCTTCTCCCTCCGGGCGACGGGCCGGTTTGCCAATCGGCATGCCCATCGCTACATGCGCAGGCGAAATTCCCAACCCAAGAATCCACCAAATCGGAGACCAGCTCGTGGCCGCCCAATACGCCTTCGTCATGAAGGACATGACCAAGACCTTCCCCGGCGCCCCGAAGCCGGTGCTGAGCAACATCAACCTGCAATTCTATCAGGGCGCCAAGATCGGCATCGTCGGCCCGAACGGCGCCGGCAAGTCGACCCTGATGAAGATCATGGCAGGCGTCGACAAGGATTTCACCGGTGAGGCCTGGCCGGGCGAGAACATCACTGTCGGCTATCTGCAGCAGGAGCCCGAGCTCGATCCCACGAAGAGCGTCCTCGAGAACGTCAAGGACGGCGCCCGCGAGACCGCCGATCTGGTCGAGCGCTTCAATGCGATCTCGGCCGAGATGGGCGATCCCAAGGACGACACCGATTTCGACGCGCTGATGGAAGAGATGGGCGAACTCCAGACCAAGATCGACGCGGTCGATGGCTGGACGCTCGACAACCAGCTTGAAGTGGCGATGGAAGCACTGCGCTGCCCGCCGGGCGACTGGCCGGTCGACAACCTGTCGGGCGGTGAGAAGCGCCGCATCGCGCTCACCCGGCTGCTGATCCAGAAGCCGTCGATCCTGCTGCTCGACGAACCGACCAACCATCTCGATGCCGAGAGCGTCCAGTGGCTTGAGCACCACCTCAAGGAATATGCCGGCGCGGTGCTGATGATCACCCACGATCGCTACTTCCTCGACAACGTCGTCGGCTGGATCCTCGAGATCGATCGCGGCAAGTATTTCCCGTACGAGGGCAATTACTCGACCTATCTGGAGAAGAAGGCCAAGCGCCTCGAGCAGGAGGATCGCGAGGAATCGAGCCGCCAGACCGCGATCAAGAACGAGCTCGAATGGATCCGGCAGGGTGCCAAGGGCCGCCAGACCAAGTCCAAGGCGCGTATCGCCAAGTTCGACCAGCTGGTTGAATCGCAGCAGAACCGCAAGCCGACCGGCGCCCAGATCGTCATCCAGGTGCCCGAGCGCCTGGGCGGCAAGGTGATCGAAGTGGAGAACATCTCCAAGGCCTATGGCGACAAGCTGCTGTTCGAGAATCTCTCGTTCACGCTGCCCGCCGGCGGCATCGTCGGCGTGATCGGCCCGAACGGCGCCGGCAAGTCGACGCTGTTCAAGATGATCACCGGCCAGGAAACGCCCGACGAGGGCACGATCGAAATGGGTTCGACCGTCCGCCTGGGCTATGTCGACCAGAGCCGCGATCACCTGGACGACAAGAAGAACGTCTGGGAGGAAATCTCGGGCGGCCACGATTACATGAAGGTCAATGGCCACGATGCCTCGACCCGCGCCTATGTCGGCGCGTTCAACTTCAAGGGCGCCGACCAGCAGAAGAATGTCGGCAAGCTTTCGGGCGGTGAGCGCAATCGCGTTAACATCGCCAAGATGCTGAAGCGGGGCGGCAACGTGCTGCTGCTCGACGAACCGACCAACGATCTCGACGTCGAGACGCTGGGCGCGCTGGAGGAGGCGATCGAGAATTTCGCGGGCTGCGCCGTGGTCATCAGCCACGATCGCTTCTTCCTCGATCGTCTCGCGACCCACATCCTCGCCTTCGAGGGCAACAGCCATGTCGAATGGTTCGAGGGCAATTTCGAAGCCTATGAGGAAGACAAGCGCCGCCGCCTGGGCGATGCCGCCGATCGTCCGACGGCGCTGTCGTACAAGAAGCTGACCCGCTGATCGGCCTGCCGATCCGGTACGAACGCTGGGAGGGCGCGGTGGCAGATGCCGCCGCGCCCTTGCTGCATCTGTGCCAGTCGGTTTTCCCTGATTTCTCTGACAGCTACCTGCTCGATCGGCTGCCACGGCTCGAGGATCCGCTGCTCTGGCTGGCGATCGAGGACGGCGTCTGGAAAGGGTTCAAGCTCAGCTATCGGCGCGGCGATGCGCTGCTCTACAGCTGGCTGGGCGGCGTCGTGCCGGAATTGCGGGGGCGGGGTGTCGCATCCGCGCTGATGCGACACCAGCATGAGGACGCGGCCCGGCTCGGCTATCGCTTCGCCGAGACGCGGACGCGCGCGGCGAACAATCCGATGATCCTGCTCAACCTGCGCCATGGCTTCCATATCACCGGCTTCGAGGTCGATACGAGGGGCGTCGCCATGGTGGTTCAACGCAAGGTTCTGACCCCGCCCGGACAGTGAGACGGGTC